>WOR8_10005944_pt1 | contig 20389 bp, 12 predicted proteins | sample DeeMarSeWOR38_10_FD_19890 | JGI IMG/M metagenome (IMG submission 19890)
CCAAATCATCACCATCGTCATCGTTCAGGCAGTGACCCTGCTGCTGCTGACGGCTGTGCTGCCGGGACTATCCATTGATTCTTTTGGGTCAGCTGTAATTGTGGCACTGGTGTTAATCTTTTCACAATCTCTGTATTGGTGGCTCTTTATCAGCTTCTTTTCATGGCTGCCAGTCTGGTTGTACCCGATGCTGACTTTCATTCTCAGTGGAATAGTAATCATAATAGTTGGTAATTTTGTCGAGGGAGTGAACATAGAAGGACTCAGCACTGGTATCTGGATATCGCTGGTTATGACGGGAGTCAACGCTATCCTGGGGGTACTGCTATCACTCGATATGGATCAGCAATTTGACCGAAATGTGACCAGGAAAATGGTTGCCAGGCATGAAAATGAGGTGAAGACAGATGTACCCGGGTTTGTCTTCCTGGAGATCGACGGGTTGGGAGAAAAGCTCTTCCGGCGCGCCCTAAATGAGGGGCACATGCCCACCCTCAAGCGCTGGCTTGACGACGGAACCCATGAGGTGCTCGGTTGGGAGACGGATTTCACCTCCCAAACCGGGAGTATGCAGCCCGGGATACTCCTGGGAAACAATGATGAGATCCCCGCCTTCCGCTGGTGGAGTCGCCAAGAGGGCAAGCTAGTCGCTTCAAACGATCCCCGCGATGCCAAAGTTAATGAAGCACGCTTGAGCAATGGCAATGGATTGCTTGCGGGTGGAGGCGCTTCACGCGGCAATATGTATACCGGTGATGCAGCCGAAAACCTGATGACTTTCAGCGCCGTATTAGACCGCCAAAAGGGTTCCAGCCCTGGTTTCTATCTATACCTGTTAAGTCCATATGTCGTCGCTCGACTTGTGACACGCTATTTTTCGGAGGTGGTTAAAGAATGGTGGCAGGCCTGGCAACAGAAAAGACGCAAGGATAAGTACATCGTTAAACTCCGCAGCCCTCTGTACGCTTTCTTCCGGGCCTTCATGGGCCCTCTTATGCAAGACCTGGTGACTTACGCTGTAATCAATGACATCGTGCGCGGGCTTCCAGCGATCTATGCCCTCTACGCGGGATACGATGACCTGGGACATTTCGCCGGTATGCAGACCCCAGAAGCATTTGAAGCATTAAAAGAGACCGACCACTACTTTGCCCGCATCGAAAGTGCGCTGCAGTTTGCACCACGCCCCTATCACCTGATTGTGCTTTCGGACCATGGGCAGAGTGAAGGGCCAACTTTTCAGTCTGCGCATGGCATGTCATTGAATGATTTGATCCAGAGCTTAATAAAGGGGGATGAACAGGTATTTGCTGCCCTCAACACCAACGAATCCTGGGGCAGCATCAATGCTTTCCTCAACGAATCTGTCAACGCAGATACCCGCACAGCAAGTGTCTTACGCACCATGCTGCGCAGTAAAACCAGCGAGGATGATCTGGTTGGTGTGGGTCCTGATCAGAACCAGAAAGCGGTCGAGAAAGGTGAGACCGAAGTAAAAGAATCTCAGGTCATCGCGCTTGCCTCTGGTTGTACAGGATTGATTTACTTTACCGAGGCCAAAGATAGAGTCACGTATGAGGAAATCCAGGCACGCTATCCGGATTTAATCCTTTCGCTGGTCAGCCACCCAGGAATCGGGTTTGTGCTGGTCAGATCGGAAAAAGATGGTGACATGGTATTGAGTAGTGATGGCATTCATTTCCTGGATGATGGCACCGTGGAGGAAGTTGATCCCCTGGCAGTTTATGGACCGAATGCTGCCATGTTATTGAAGCGCGAGAGTAATTTTAAAGAATGCCCAGATCTGATCCTCAATACAAAATATGACCCACAATCAGAAGAATTATGCGGTTTTGAGGATCAGGTCAGCCATCATGGTGGATTTGGGGGACCACAAAATAATGCCTTTATCTACCACCCGGTTAGCCTCTCTCCTGGGAATGCACCGATTGTTGGTGCAATGAATGTTTATCGATTGCTGCGTGGCTGGCGTGACACGCTTCAAGGCTCACCAACAAATCTTGAAGGGCAAACGTCTCAAACCGCTGAGACAGGAGGAAATTCCGGATAGCGTGATGAAAAGAAATGCAGCCTTTACGATAACTTTAATCCGCGGCCTACTGGCGATCAGCCTGGGCGCCATCCTGCTTTTCCAGCCCGATAAGACCCGTTCAATTCTTGGAAATTTCATGGGCATGTTCTGGTTAGCGAGCGGGATCATCAGCATCCGCTGGAGCGTTTCTGGAGAGCGTCCACGACGAATCGCATTGTTGACTGGCGTGATTGGCATCTTGGCTGGCTTGGCGATGCTGACCCGTAGTCTGACGAACGCCTGGGTCAGGCAGGATATCCTTTTCTCATTGTTGGGTGTGGTTATCGTACTAACAGGAATCCTTCATGTCACCGGTGGTTTCCGGATTGGCGAGGACGCCCACCGCAAATGGTCATGGACCAGCTTCATTTTGGGGGTATTCGAGATTGTACTCGGATTGATGCTGATCTTTGAACCCATGGGACGCAGCATCTTCTTCTATCTGGCAGCTAGCATCTGGGCGCTGGTGGGCGGTATTATCTTGATCCTGGATGCTATCAGTCTCCGGAGAGCTGCCGTGGAGATTGGTCAATGATCCTACTTGGTATCTTTCTGACTATCTTATTCTTTTTCAGTCTAATCTCTAAACGCACCAGGACCACGCTTATCACGGCGCCAATCGTGTTCACGATTACCGGAATGCTGAGTTTTCTTGTTCTTCAAGAATCATCCCAAACAATGGTCAAGGATCATACCGTTTTGGTAATTGGTGAAATTACCCTGGCATTGGTATTGTTTTCTGATTCTGCAAGAATCAATTTGCGCCGGGTAATGCGTGAATACAATCTACCGAGCCGGCTTTTAGGGATTGGTATGCCGCTGACAATTGTTATCGGAGGGTTGGCTGCCCGGCTGTTGTTCAGTGATTTCTCCATCTGGGAAGCGGCTATCCTGGCCACAATCCTCGCCCCCACAGATGCCAGCCTGGGGGCTGCCATCCAGCACAGCGAACGGGTGCCGGCGATCATCCGCCGGGCGTTGAACCTGGAAGCGGGTCTCAACGATGGTCTATCCATCCCATTGCTGATGCTGTTTATCGCCCTGGCTTCTGCTGGCACCCAGGTGGCAGGTGGATCCTGGCTGGTTTTTACTGTTCAGCAGATCGGCTTTGGATTGCTGGTTGGCCTGGGGCTTGGATGGCTGGGTGGAATGTTGGCAGCTAATGCTGGAAAGAAGGAATGGATGACGAATTCAGCCCAGCAGTTGGCATTGATTGCGATCGCAATTTTATCCTGGTGGCTGGCAGAAAAGGTAGTTGGTGGAAATGGATTTATCGCGGCGTTTGCAGCTGGCGCGCTTGTCCGGGTGGGTTACCAGGAAGCACATGAAAGGATGGCTGAGTTCTCTGATGCGTGGGGAGATCTGCTGATTTATTTCGTATTCTTCTTCTTCGGTTTGATGGCGATGCCTGAATTGAGGCATTTGGCTGCACCTTATTGGATTTATGCAGTGCTGAGCTTAACCCTGGTACGCATGTTGCCAGTTGGAATAGCGATGCTTGGTACCAGATTGCAGATCTCATCGAAATTGTTCTTAGGATGGTTCGGTCCGCGTGGACTGGCATCAATCATACTCGGGCTGATCTTCCTGGAGCAGAAAACGAATTTACCTGTAGAGCCAGTTATCATCCTGGTGATCATCGCCACGGTTTTGATGAGCATTTTCGCACATGGGATAAGCGCCGCGCCAGCAATAAATTTATACGCTCGACAATTAGATAGTTTGCGACTCGATGCAGCAGAAAATCAAAAGATCTCTGGGATGTCGAGAGCCGAGCAAGGTAATTTAAATTAAATACGTGAACAAAGTTTTCCTGGTACTAATTTCGTTATCGCTTCTCATGACAGCTGCATGCAGTCAGGATGTTGCAGCGCTTTTCACATGGGAGTCTACCACCCCAACTCCCATGGGTCAGACAGCAGCTGTCACATCCGCAGATGAAGGAAGCCCTGATGAAGAAATTGTCATCACTCCGACTCCAGAGAAAACGGCAACACCCAGCCCACTTCAAAAGTCAATTTCAGATTTCACCAGATCAACCGGACTAGATCGTCAAGCAATCCTTGGCTTGACCGTTGATGACTGGATTAACCTGGGCATATCATTATTCATCGTCCTGTTTGGGATTTACCTGATTACACGAATTGCCCATTTCTTACTGCGCTGGATTACCAGGTTCACCACAAGTACGAGAGATGACGAATTTGTTGCGGCGATCAGAGATCAGGTAAATCTATTCATCAGCATTCTGGTTTTAGATTTTGCGACCGGCAGGCTCCCGTTTATCCCAATTATCTGGAAATCAACTCTCAACCAAGTGTACTTCGCATTATATGTCTTGGCGATCAGCTGGGTTCTCTGGAAATTAATTGATTTGCTGTTTCATTGGCACCAGGAATCCACATTGCCTGCAGGAGAAATCGATCACAGCGAATCATTGAGGATCCTATTCAAGCGACTGCTGTATGGATTACTGGTGATTATCGCGGTTTCCGCGGTGCTGAACAATTTTGGGATAAATGTCACAATTGTGGCGGCTTTGTTGGTGATAGGTGTGATCGCCCTATTCATAGCAGCCCAGGATACACTGACTGACATGGTCTACGGCTTTATCCTCCTGTTTGATCGGCCATTCCGGGTTGGGGACCGCATTGAAATTCAAGAATTAAACACCTGGGGGGACATTGTCGAGGTTGGTGCGCGCACAACCCGCATCCGCACTAGGGATAACCGCATGGTGATCATGCCCAATTCGATCATCGGCAAAAATCAGGTGATCAATTATTCGTATCCTGATCCTCACTTCCGGGTGCAGACCGAGATCGACATTGAATATGGTTATGATCCAGAACAAGTCAGCCAGGTCATCGCTGCAGCAGTGCCCAAGGCAGAAGGTGTGCTCCAGGGTAAAGCGGTCGACACCTTGCTGTTGAAGATTGGAAAATCAGGTTTGACATTCCGAATTCGCTGGTGGATCGACACATACAGTGACGCCAATTATGTTTTCGACCGGGTGCACCGGGTTCTTTATGCAGCACTCGAAGAAGCTGGCATAACGATGTCGCTGTCGGCGTATGACTTGAACTTGTTCATGCAATCCAAAGATATTCAACCGGACTCTGTCCCAAAGGCACCACCAGGAGAGTAATGGGAGAAGCATACTTGATGGATTTAAGCGGATTGAAAAAATACTTGCTTTGGGGCTTTCCACCCTTGGGTGATCGGTAGCCAAAATGTCGAGTCAAAGAAGGTCGCAAGGTCGTTTCTCGGAGCAGCCCGTCGAACCCGTATCCGGGCAGGTGCAACCCGCGGCAGAAGTCGATCAATCCCTGATCGGGTTAACGGCAGCCGAAGCTGCGGCCAGAACCCCGGATGTTGACATGGAGGCAGCCCGGAAAAAAGAAAGGCGCACCTTTATACGCCGGGCGATCTATAAAAATCTGTTTACCCTCTTCAATTTCGATCTGATCGCCATGATGATTATGCTGTACTTGTTGGGAAGCACCCTAGGCGCCCTTGGATCCTTATTGGTCCTCATTATTGCAGTCGTATTGAACACTTTACAGGAAGTTTATACCAGAAGTAAATTAGATGAAATGCTGAAAAACATCCAACCCCAGGTTACCGTCATCCGAGATGGGCACATCCAGAGCATCGACCGCTGGCAGGTGGTGGAGGAAGATCTTTTGATCGTTCGCCGCGGCGATCAAATTATGGTCAATGGCATAGTGGCAAGCGAAAGTTCGCTTATTGTAGAGGAGACTGCTGCACAGGATCAACAGTCTCAGCAGGTGCGTAAAAAGGTTGGCGACCGGTTAATTGCTGGCGGTTACTGTATTGCCGGTCACGGCACCTACCAGTCGCAAGAAATGGGGCAGCAGTATCTGGGGGTCGAATCAGAAAAGAAGATCAAACTTTTCAATGAAGAACCCACACCGCTGCAGCACATGATGCGGGTAGTCTTTTTAGGATTGCTCGGATTGGTGTTTTTTTTCTCGATCTTATTGCTCTTGGATGCTATTCTGCAAAATCACCAGCTGGTCAGTGATGAATACCGTGATGGCTTTTCAATTATCCTGGCGGTGGGTCCAACCAGCCTTTTTATGGTGTTGATCGTGCAATATGCGGTTGGGACTTTGCGATTTATGGATCATGGAGCATTGATTTATGAATCGGATAAGATTGAATCGCTCTCCAATATTTCGATAGTCTGTTTTGATGAACAGTGCTTGTACGGCCAGCTGCAGGTCCGCTTCGAGCCCATCCCCTCACCAGTGGACGAACATTATCTCTCGGAAACATTAATTCAGCATCTGCTGGGTGATATCCTGCACAGCCTGCCGATCAACACGACTCGTGGTTACACGCTGGTCGAGACTTTCCCAGGTTCAAAATACCAGTACATAGAAACGGTGCCGTTGCTGAATACGCTCGGGTGGTACGGAGTTACGTTTGACGAGACAAATTTGCGCGGTACCTTTATTATTGGCAAAGCGGATGTACTGGAAGATTTCTTGTTTCAGGAAAAGAAAACGATCGGCGAACAGGTAGATGGTGCTGTCTCCAAAGCCAGTCATAGCTTGCAGCGCTGGTTGCACAAAGTCGTCCATCGACAGCCTGGTGAAGGGGATGCCCCTGGGGAAGATGAACCAAACCAGGATGCTTCTAGCCTTGATCAGGATTTGGATCAGAAAAAAGGATCTTTCTTGCGGGAACGAGTTGCTCCCACATTATTGGGTTTGCTGGAAACGATAGAAGAAAAGGATGATGGTGTCAACGTGGTTGAATGGCAAGGGGAAGAGACCTTGACCTTCGCTTACCTGCCTGAACCGGTGCGGCTGTATAGTCAAAACAACCAACCACAGCTTCCAAATGGATTACTGCCGCTGTCTTATATTCACCTCTCCAATGTCATCCGGCCTGAGCTCAGCCAGGTCTTGAAAGAGCTAGCTGAGGATGGCATCATTGTCAAAGTGCTCTCGAGCGCTCCCACAGAGCGGGCGATCGCCACTGCTCGCAAACTTGGGTTGGATGAAGAGATCATCAAGCCCATCACTGGTGAAGAGCTATCTGCATTGAACCTGGAGGACTACACAAAGTATGTAAAAGCCTACAACGTTTTAGGCAACCTGACACCTACACAAAAAGAAGTGGTCGTGGAGACCTTGCGCCGGGGGGGGGATTATGTCGCTATGGTCGGAAATGATATTGACGATATCCTCGCCATGCAGCAGGCGCAGATCAGCGTGGCCATGCGCAGTTGCGACCCGGCTGTCCTCAAGCAGACCGATATCGTTCTCCTGGAAGACTCTTTGCACGTTCTGCCAAAGCTGCTCTTCCTGGGTCAGAGGATGGTTAATGGGGTCGTGGACACGTTTAAGCTATACCTCAGCCAGGTGGGGGCTCAACTGTTCCTGCTTCTCTATATGCTTTTATTTAACCTGGATGCATTCCCCTATCATCCAACTCAGGGCGGCGTGATCAATGCCTTTGCCATCGTCATTCCTAACATATTCATCCCAATCTGGGCAGCTGGTGGGCGTTTGGATTTGAAAGCCATCCGCCGGCGCATGATTCATTTTATCGTCCCAACAGCTGTCCTTTTGAGCATTTTGGGGGCAATCGTATATATCCTATTCTTAAGACTGGATTTCGGTCCACAATTTCCACCCGCAGAACTGGTCAAGCCGTTGAAAATAACCAATCCGCAGGTATTCTTCGCCCAACAGGCCGTGGTTTATGCCTTTCTATTTGCTGGTTGGCTGAGAATTCTATTCCTGCAACCGCCCACCAAAATTTGGGTCGGTGGTGCCCCTTTGCGCGGTGACCGGCGAGTGATCGGCTTGGTAATTGCTTCCATCCTTTTCTTTGTAGTGATCTTAATTTTCCCTTGGTTGCCGCTGCAGGAATGGCTGCGCACTACCTGGCTGCCCTCGCTGCAGGCATATCTCATCATAGCAGCACTTGTTCTAGTTTGGGCAATTACCTTGCGCACCATTTGGAGAACTCTCTTGAAATGGATACCTAAATTTACAGGGAAAAAGATATTTTGAGTAAATATATGAACAAATTATCACCAACAATTATGCTCGATTCTTATTGCGATAATTTAGTGAAAATACTACACATTTACGGATTATGCGAAATATCACAAATTTCACAAGAACATACACCTGACACACAATCCGTGATTGTAATTGGTGGCAATCACAATATTTAGGGAGGGTCGGTGACCAGTATCTGGCTGGTCCTTTCCCTCAAACTGGAGAGTGAGTAATGAAAACAAACAATACCCAGAGTGAGTAATGAAAACAAACAATACCCGTCGGCGAACTTGGATCTCAATCCTGGTGATCATCGGTATCGTTGTTGTTTTTCTTCTCTTAGTTGATGTAGGAGCAGTTATTGATGAGCTGCGTAATGCTGATTGGGTTTATCTTGGATTTGCAGTTGTTGCATTGATAATTGGTTACTTCATCCAGACCTTACGCTGGCGACGCCTTTTGGGAAATTTCCCCCCCACTAAATTCACATTTCATACGATGAATATATCCACGTTTACTAGTTTATTGACATTCATCCCAGTTACTCCGATACGTGTATTCTTCATGGGAGAAAGTGATGATGTAACGATCCGTAACGATCCCCCAAGCAACTTCGAGTTTAACACTGGCGATCATCTTTGATTGGGTGATGAAGATCGTGGCTTTATTAGGAGCATTAGTTTTGTTTGCCCCAGTTAGTTCAAATGCAGGGACAATCATACTTTTCATCGGGGTGATCGTCCTTATTTTCGCTGGAATACTTATTTTGGTCCACAATTTGGAAAGGATCATCTCATGGGCGACTCCTTTTTTTCTTCGACGAGGAATTCTAAAGGAAGAACAGGTTGAAGGTTTATTCTCTGGCTTAGCGCAAGGTTTGAAAGGGGTAGGATCGACGAAACAAGTTGCCCTTATATTCCTTATCTCACTTGCTGCATGGACTTTTTTTATCATCTTCTACATTCTTGGGTTATTAGCTTTCAATATCAATTTACAACCTGAAGTTATGCTGGCAACAGTTCTAGTGGCTGCTTTCTTGGTTAATCCTTCAGGACCATATCTGCCGGGAGTATTCAATGTTCTCTTAGTGGTGCCAATGGCTCTAGTCTCGGGGGCAGATATCGAAGCACTAGTAGCTTATTCGATCGTGATTTATGCAGTCTTGCTGGTAATCTGGCTATTACTTGGGATATGGGCAATGCGGATGTACAAGCTGAGCTTCAACGAACTGCGTGAAAGAGCCAGGGAAGGCTTCGAAATTGTTCGTCAAGTACAAGAAGCAACTTCAAATGAAACACCTGGACATCAATAACCTATTAAAGATGTAATCGTATAAAAAGAAAGAAATTAAGGAGATAACATGGGAACACTAAACGAATTAAAAAACAAATGGTTTATTGACGTGACCAAAGATGGAGGCTTTCCTCCCCAAACTCGACATCCGGGAGCATTGGTAGGGCCTCATACTGATGGTAATAAGCTGGAACCGCTGATCGATGGCGCAGCGCTGATGGCAGAATTCCATGACCAGCTGGAGATGATGATCAACTCGGACGATCCGAGCCAGTGGACATTGTATATCTCAGCCATGAACATTCAGCCAGTAAAACTACTTGGAGAACAGAACCCAGCTAAGGATGCAATGACAAAAATCCTGGATGCAGCTGAAGCCGGCGTAAAGGTTTTTTACCTCGGATCCGGTCATACAGGTGCAGATAAAATTTCTGCTGATTTTGCCAAAAAACTCATGAAGTTTGGAAGTGAAGGAGCCGGTGACAAACGCTTTCCGCCTTTCGCTGGCCAGCACCAGAAGTTCACCGTGGCTAAAGGACCGGATAATACCTGGCTGGCCACACTTGGCTCAGCGGATTTCTTCAAAACTAACTGGGATACACCCGATCATCTAGATGAAAATCCAAACCGCCCTAAGGGTGCAGGACCAGTCCATAATGTCTCGATTCGCATCCAGGGCCCTGCTGTTCACGACATTGCGCTCACTTTTGCTGAACGTTGGAACGATGAGTCCACCAGCAACCGCACAACTCCGGAAATCACCTCAACAATTCCAACAGATTTCGTTGCCACACCCATCCCCCCGAAAGGGACACATTCAGTGCAGCTGCTGCGTAATTACGGCATCCAATCTAAACCTGGGGAGAGCTACTCATGGTCAGATGTGAGTGAATTCACCATCTGGGCCTCCTATCTCAATGCGATCAAACGTGCTGAACGTTATGTTTACATTGAAGACCAGTATCTCTACCCCTTCCGCTTCGATCCAGTTCTGGAGCACTCAGAGGATCAAGCTCGCTTTGCTGATATCTACTTCCAGCTGGGCGAAGCGCTCAAACGCGGTGTGGATGTCATTCTGCTGGTACCGGGTCGAGATGATGCTTTTTACAAACACTACGAATTTCAACACCGCGGCATCGGTGCTGAATATCTGAATCACATCTCTGAAGACCTTCCCGGAGCTGGAAGATTCGTATTCAGCAAGCTTCGAGTAGGAAAGAAAGATCCTGTGGTACACGCCAAAGTGATGCTGGTGGATGATGAACTGGCGCTGGTTGGGAGCACCAATGTGGCCTTACGTAGCATGGCGCTTTGTTCGGAGATTCACATGGCGATCATCGATGAAAAGAATGAATTTGCCCGCGATTTGCGGTTGAATTTATGGGGTGAGCACATGGGACTGGAGCAGTTCGACAGTATTCTCGATCCAGGACCCGCTGTGGATGCCTACCGCCAGACTGCTGAATCTGAACAGGGGCATTTACGACTGCTGCCCACAAAGCGCCTCGATTTAAAGATCTCTTATGGGCGCGTCTGGGATGAAGTCATCGATCCATACCGCGGTCCTGATCCAGATAAATAGACTGGGTAATGTGCTTTTTCGCACATCAGATAACGATTCAGGAGTCTAGATATCTCGATTCAGAGACTAATCAGGATTACTATAATTGCCACCATGCTGCTGGTTTCCTGCGGTCCGGTCCGTAATTTCGATGAACCCTATGAGCCATTCTATGAGGGTAATTATGCTGTTAGTGGTCACATTTCAGGCGAAAAGATCAAGATCGTGACCTGGAATTTGAGCTTTGCCGAGAACCTTGATACCGCGATTGAGACGCTGACCCAGGTGGAGGAGCTGAAAGGGGCTGATATCCTGCTGATGCAGGAGATGGATGAAATTGGAGTTGAACTGCTGGCCAAGGAAATGGGATACAACTACGTTTACTACCCAGCGACAGTACACCGCCGGAATAATAAGAACTTTGGCAATGCAGTTTTGTCGAAATGGGAAATAAGCGAACATGAAAAAATCCTACTACCCAAATCCGGTTCAAACCGCAAGCATACCCGCAATGCAGTTAAAGCTGTGATCAAGATCGATGATCAAGAAATCAGCGCATACAGCGTACATTTGGAGACTTTTTGGATTTTCCAACGCAGAAACCAGAGACAGGCTGCATACATCAATCAATTATTCGAACGAGATGAGTACAGTATCGTTGGAGGAGATTTTAATTCTCTGACCAGGGGAAGCATTGTTTACCTGGAACAGGAGTTTGCACAATCCAGTCTGGTTCGATTATCAGGTGGAACTGGCTATACTTTTAAGTATTTGGGATTAAAATTGACCCTCGACCATCTCTTTGCCTCGTCCGCTAATGTCTTCGAATCAGGCGTATGGCGATGGACTGCTGCCAGCGATCACTATCCGATCTGGTCAGATATCTGGATAAAATAAGACTGACAATAATAAATCAGATCTGAAGTTAAATTCAGGGTCAATCTGCATCCTGGAAGAAGGAGTAATTCCAATGGAGAATATGAAACCCAGCACCCGCAGTTTCCTTATCAACGGTCTCGGTTACGCGGCAGGTGCCGTGGTGGGCTACCTGGCTATCTACCTGTTTGGACGTTTTGGTCTTACTACATGGCTGTTCAACCTTGTAGATGAGGAACAAACATTCCTGCAGCTGTTGGCTGTGCCATTAATCGCCTGGTTCTTGCTTGCCCTGGGTGGAGCTATCACTGGAGTCATCGGGGGATGGATTGCGGCAAACAGCATAGGCACGGAACGCAAAGGCAAGCTGACCGCTGGAAGCGGGGTCGCCTTTGCTGCAACCACCGGAATTCTGTTAATCGTGTTTTTGCTGCTGGTCAGCTTTATCGCCCTGTATAACAACTTCACCAGCGATCGAGTTGAGCAATATGGAATCCTATTTGGTCTCTATGGCTTGATCTTTGGTTTACTTACTGGCCTGATCCAGGCTTTCACGACCGTGCGCCTGCGCCATACCTGGCGCGTGATCCTAGCCTCCACTCTGGGATTCGCACTGGGAGGTGTATTGGCAGGTCTTCTTATCCGCTGGATCAATCCATTGAACGGCTTGGATACTTTCCCCATTCTCACCACCATTTTATTGATTGTCGCCCTATTACTTCCCTACTTTATTGGTGGCGGTGCCTTAGGTATTGCTTACAAGCAGATCGCCCAGCGCGTAACAGCATCTGGGGAACCTGTTGAATCGGCTCAATCCTCGAGATGGCAGATCGTTGTTGTTGCAGTGCTCGCTCTGTTCATCATCATCCCTATCGTCAATATAGTCGAAAAGATTTCTGGCTTCCTGACCATCGTTCCTGCCAATCTGCAATCTCAAATTTCACCGGTCACAGTAGGTATCCGCTGGAGCGAACCGCTAGCAGTATCAGCAGGTAGCGTTGACTTCAATCCACCTGCTGACATTGATGAGGTTGCTGTGGCATCTGGAACCGAACACCAGGCCTGGTGCAGTCCTGAAGGAAAAATCCACTACCAGTTTGGCAGCGGTACTATTGAACAGATCGATTTCCCCTCTTGCACCAGCACTCCTGCGATCGCCGTGGATTTGGATGAATATCCTCACATCGTCTGGTATACCCAGGAGGCGCGGGACACCAATGGTGTGATCAACCCGGCCAGTTTGCTGGTTGAGAGCATTCGCCAGGATGGCGAATGGAGTGATGCAGCCATTGCTGCTCGAACTGGGGGACCAGCCCTTGCGGCTATGGACAGCGATGCTGAAGGCAACCTGATCCTGGTCTGGGAGGATGCGGCCAGTTCATCTAGCGATCTAATGCTGTCCATTCTCGAGAATTACCAGTGCTCGGAAGGAGATCTGAACCCGGTGGAGCTGGCTGGATTAAAAGCTCTGTCGGGTGGCGATACCCGGCCTGCTGGATCAGAGGTCCCCTACTGCCGCAACCAATTCGACCGCATTATTTACATGCCCAACCCAAATCCTGAATACAGCAGCCAGGAGGTCACACCAAATGGTGGCTTTGACCAGGTAGCCGCACTGGTTGAGGATGCAGAATATGAGGTCCTGTTCAATGTGATGCAGTATGTGGAAACAACTGCCGAACCGAGTCCCGGCAGGATTTTGATTGAGTCGGTTGGCAAACTATACCAACAGGTGAAAGACAATCCAGAGGATTACCCGCGCGGCATGACCGTGCGCATCCTGTTGGGTAACTATCCGGTCATCGCCGATTTCACATGGGGCAGCCAGATCATCGAGGTGATCAAAGATCTCAAATGGGCTGGAATTGAGAAAATGGTCGATCCGGAGATCGGCTGGCGAGTTGAAGTAGCCAATTATCCAGGCGTGTATCCCCACAGCCACAACAAAATGCTTGTGGTCGATGGCAAGCTGGCTGGTGGTCTGGGTTTCAACTACAACTACATTCACTTCTCCAAGGACCATCCTTCTGGTATGGGAGAAGATTTATTTGACCTGGGCATGACAGTCACTGGCCCGGTCGCGCAGGATGCGATCACTCAGTATGACGATATGTGGTGGGGCGCTGACCAGATCCATTGTGAAGATCTGACACTGCCTGATGGACAATGGCAGGATACCTGCCTGGAAATGAAAGCGGATAATGACCATGTACCGGAAGTGCTGCGTGCATATCTGCCGCCTGAGGGAGATTCAAATGCTTTTTCCTTATACCGCTCAAAGGTATTTGGTGAAGCGGACGATTTCATCGCTTCCAGCCTATCAGCATCCACAGAATCGATCGATATGATCACAGCAAATTTCTCTTTGGAAATTTACTGCATAATCCATCTCCTCGCTCCGGGATTCTGCACCATTGAGGATTCCATGCCTTATACCGACTCCATTTTGGAAGCGGTGAAGAATAATGATACTTATGTACGCGTGATTATGGAAAATGCCAACAGCTACGGCCTGGAGAATCGGGTCACGGCGATGGTTCTTTACCCAGAGCTTGTCCGCCTCGGCCTGGCGGACCGAATTGAGCTGCGATTTTTCGATGGCAGGACACACTCCAAATCTGCCTTGATCGATGATGCAATTTTGATCATCGGCAGCCAGAATTTCCAGTACAGCGCATGGGGTAAAGGTGGTGGTCTGGGAGAGAATATGATCACTACCAGCGACCCAGGTGCGATCGCAGAATATAAAGCCCTCTTCGAAGCCAAGTGGGCTGAAGCGATCCCGGTCTCGGAAGCAGAATATGGCGGGTCCACGTCTAAATGACTGTGTACAGTTTCAGTAAAGAACAATTTTGTTAAGATTTTGAGTTTGATCTAATAATTAGGAAAAGCAGCTCATGGCATATTTTCTCGTCCGCATCTTTGCTAACGCCCTGGCAGTCGCACTAACAGTTGCCATTCTGCCGGGAATCCAGCTGGCGCCAGATGTTGATAACCGGCTGATCACCATCCTGGTCTACCTGGTCCTGGGTGGATTGTTCGGCTTGATTAACGCTTTTATCCGCCCGTTAGTCCTGCTGGTGACTGGCTCGCTGGTCATCTGGACCATGGGATTGTTTACCTTTCTGATCAATGGGCTGCTCTTCTACCTGCTCTCTTACCTCTCACCCAACCTGATGGTGATTAAGTATCCGGGTCTGATATGGATGATCATTGCTGGAGCGATCATGGCCTTCTCCGTCACCATTCTAGAAACAATTTTCGGTTTAGACAGTCCCGTTGTCGATGATTTGGGCAAAAGCAAGTTTTACTGGCGCTGGTTGGGATTGCTGCCAAAGGATCGACGCAACCGGATCGTAGACAACCTGCGCCTGAAGCAAGTTTACGATACTATTCGCCGCTACAGCATCGATATCCTGATCAGCGCAACCCCACTTGCCGGTTTCAGACACTATATGCAGGGCATCATCTACCGGGATAAGGAGATGATCACTGACGAAAGTGCACCGGTGAAGGTGCGCTTGATGCTCCAGGAGCTGGGACCTACCTACGTGAAACTGGGCCAGATGATCGCCAGCCGCTCGGAGATACTCCCAGTGGAGTGGGAATCTGAATTGAACAAGCTGCAAAGCGAAGTTGCCCCATTTCCGTACGCAGAAGCAGAACGAATAATCTCTGATGAGCTGGGAGCACCTCCGGAAGAGTGCTTCTCAACTTTTGCCGAGCAGGCTTTTGCAGCAGCTTCTATGGCCCAGGTATACCGCGCCTCGCTTCTGAGTGGTGAAGATGTGGTAGTGAAAGTCCAACGACCTGATATTGATGTGACGGTACGTGGTGATCTCAATGTCATGCGGGATGTCGTCTCAACCCTTGAGAAACGAGCTCAGTGGGCCCGCAACCTTGGGTTCAGTGGTATGGTCGAAGAATTCGCTGAAAATGTTACCGAGGAATTAGATTACTCTATCGAAGCTTATAATGCCAGACGTTTGAAGGAATCGATGCGCGATTTCGATTATGTCAGCATACCCACCATCTACAGTTCTTACTGCACATCCAATGTGATCACCATGGAGTTCATGCAAGGGGTGAAAATGACTCAGGTCGAAGGGATGGATGCTGCCGGTATCGATCGCCAGGAGATTGCCCGCAAGATGATCCGGGTAATGAACAAGCAGGTTTTGCTGGATGGCTTCTTCCATGGTGACCCGCATCCAGGAAACGTCCTCGTAGATCTCGACACAGGCAACATCATCTTCCTGGATCTGGGGATGATGGGTCAGATGACAAATGAACAGCGCATGGCGCTCTTTGACATCATCTGGTCGCTTAAATACGGTGAATCGCGTGATTTAACCAATATCCTACTGAGGCTCTCAACCCGCTACAAAGATTTCGATGAAGAAGATTTGAACCGCGATATCGATCGCCTTGTGCAAAGGCATGTGGTTTATGCAGATTCGACTCCAGATCTTTCAATAATCGTCCAGGAAGCACTTAGCCTGCTATATAAATATGGCCTACAGCTTGACCGCTCATTGACCATCTCTCTAAAAAGTCTGATGCAGACTGAAGAACTGGTGCACACTCTTGCCCCTGATTTATCATTTCTGCATACCGCGGTGGAAGAAGTCCAGGGTGTGATCCTTGATCAATTTCAAAGTGATGCCGTATTTGAAGGAGTAAAGAAGCAAGGCATACGCACGGCGAAAAACCTGGTTGTAAACTGGCCCAAGTGGCAACGCGCAGCTGGTAGGTGGGCTGAACAGTTGGAGAGCGGCAGTCTCTCAATGAAATTGGACACGAAGGAGCTTAACCAGAATATTGAGCAGGTGAACAAGAGTCTCAACCGCAGTGTTCGCAGTGTCATCGTGGGATTGCTGATCGTAGGAATGCTTCTCGGCTCAGCCATTGTCAGTTTAGCGCCCCTTGAGAATTTGCGTTTCCTGGATTTTCTCCCCTACGATGTCTTCATCATCGTATTCTTCATTGCAGCTTTACTCGCCTTTGGATACGTCATTTATTCATTATGGATGACTTGGCGTAGAAAAGAGCAGTAGATATAAGGAATTACTTTATGACAAATCAAAAACCTTCATTGATAAACCGTCCAGTGATCCGGATCGTGATCATTTGGGTCGTCCAAACCCTGGCATTAATAATCCTTACCTTTCTCCTTGCTGGGCTCGCTGTTGATCGTGTTGGAACCGCCATGCTGGCAGTCGCAGCGATCGGTTTGATTAATGCAATCTTTTGGCCATTATTGAGCAAGATCTTACTGCCTTTCGTTGTGCTCACATTGGGTATTTTATCCTGGGTAATAAACGGGGCTGTCATTTGGCTGGCTGGTCAGTTTATTAATGGCTTCGAGGTGGCAGATATTGGCACTGCTATGCTGACTGCATTGGGATTGACCATCATCAACCTGATTACCAGCTCACTTCTGACCATCGATGATGACGGATTTTTCTACCGCAACATAGTTCGCCAGAGGATGAAACGCCGGGAATCCTTCACTGAGACAGATATTCCCGGCGTGCTATTCCTTGAAATCGATGGCCTTTCGAGACCAGTCCTGGAATTGGCTATTCGAGAGGGTTATGTGCCAACGCTAGCCAGCTGGTTGGAAGCAGGGACCCATAAACTGGTAGAGTGGGAGACAGATCTCTCCTCCCAAACCTCTGCCAGCCAGGCCGGAATTTTACTGGGGAACAACACGAATATCCCAGCTTTCAGATGGTTCGATCGTTCGAAGAACCAGATTGTGGCTTCAAGTAGTCCAAAATTTGTTGCAGAGTTAGAAAAGAAACTCTCTAATGGTGATGGCCTATTAGCAAAGGGTGGCGCAAGCCGTGGAAATCTTTTCTCAGGTGACGCGCCGAATGTGATGAACACGGCCAGCACCGTGACGGATTTTTCCCGGTTCCACACTTCTGAATTTTATGCATATTTCCTGCACCCCTATAACTTCACCCGCACTCTTGTACTGATGATCTGGGATATCATCCTGGAGATTTGGCAGTTCCGTAAAGCTCGACAAAACGAGGTTTATCCGATTTTGGAGAAGTCTCACAGGGGTGGTATGTATCCAATTCTGCGTGCGTTTATGACCGTCATTATGTTAGACCTGAATATCTACACATTGATTGGAGATATCTTTTCCGGGGCACCTTCTGTTTATGCCACCTTTGTTGGTTATGATGAAGTCGCTCACCATTCAGGGGTTGAAACAAAGGATGCCTTGGATATCCTGAGAAAGATCGATCGACAATTCTCCAGATTAGAAAGCATCGTAGAACAAGCTCCTCGCCCCTATTACCTGGTTGTTCTCTCAGATCACGGACAGACCAACGGCGCTACTTTCAAGCAGCGTTACGACCTGACCTTAGAACAATTCGTCCAGCAGTTGGCCACAGATAAGTACAACGTCCAAGGGGCGATAGATGTTCACGAAGATTGGAAGCATTTGAATGTATTTCTATCCGAAGCGATCTCTTATGATAAATCAGCAGTCAGTCGCCCTCTCGGGCGAGCTTTGAAAGAGCAAACTACAGATGGAGAAGTCACACTGGGGCCGGAAAGCGAAGAACAGGAGCGTGACCAACTGCAACCTGAACAATTTGCCCACCTTGTCGCCTTAGCCTCTGGGAATTTAGGGTTGGTGTATTCCACCCGGCTTGATGAGCGTGCTCCGATGGAAGCGATTGAAAAAATCTATCCCGGTATGTTGGATGGATTGGCTGAACATGAGGGCATTGGATTCATCATGGTACAGTCTGAAGAGCATGGTCCAGTGGCGATCGGAGAAAGCGGAAGATACTATCTGGACGAGGATCGCGTGGAAGGTGAAAATCCCCTTTCTGGATTTGGTCCCAATGTAGTAACGCACTTGAAGCGAACAGATTCATTTCTTGATGCGCCTGATATCCTCATCAACAGTTTCTATGATCCCGAAAGTAAAGAAGGAGCAGCATTTGAGGAGCTGATTGGTTTTCATGGTGGACTGGGTGGTTACCAAACACAGCCATTCCTTTTGTATCCTGCTGATTGGGATATTGGTGATGGGAAATTTGTGGGAGCAGAGCAGGTCTACAACATACTCAAGAAAAAACTCACTGATCTGCAGAAGGGGTAAGATACTTAAATTAGTAATATCCTTATCAATTCGTGACGTTTCAACCAATACAGAGATTTCCTTCGGGTCACTGGAGATCAATTTCCGGTAGGGTCTAAAACTTAAACCTACGTCAGCAGACCCCCATAAATCCGAATACACGCAACAGATTTGGTGGTTTAAGGTACAACAAGGTTTCCAACGAGTTGAGATTTTCATATCTAATTTTAGTGGACAAAGAAGTTCCCCCTAACAATTCGAAAACAATCTATACCTGGAACCTTTTGCAGATCGTGGTGATGATACAACACTGAGTAATTGTTCACGGGGGTATAGGTACACTGAACTCTCCTCAATTGAATTTTATCTTTTTACTTGGAGCTGTTAGCAAGCGAGGATCCTACAAGAAGAACCTTTTATTCCCAATACTCGACAACCTGTGTCAGCAGTCCCCTCAAAGTGGGACAGACTTCTTGGTGGGAAATATCCTCAAGTCAACAAATAATATTACCAACCTAATATCTCATAGATATTTGGTCCGCACCGATATCAATACCCCCTGTTGATTCTCAATCCAGAAACTACAGTAGGTTGTGAGGCATGTATGTTTTGTTGAATGTTCGCGGTGGTAAAGATCACTCAAACTCACTATAGCCGGATTATATTCTGGGTTATTAGGATGGATGCAAATGAATCTCCTTCAGCTCGCACCTCTTAATGCAAATGTTCTAAAACCTCCGTAGGTAACCCCAAATTTTGAGACAAAATGAGACAGAGTTATTGTTTTCTGGATTATCTTACTCATCAAGGAATTGAATACCCTAAACGATTCTCTTGATTGGTCCACACTATTGAATTAAAAAAGTCTGGTTGGATTGATCGAACTGGTTAAATGTTCGCGGGGGTATTGGTTCCCTTAACTCAATGCTATGAAAATATTGATAGTCAGCAAAGTGAATAATAGGCAAATTCCCATCAACTTCAAACCTACGTCAGCAACCCGCTACAAACCCAAACAAACGCAACAGATTTATAGAATCCAGGTTAAATTAGATTTATCAAGCGGTGGATATTCACTCCCAAATCACACCTTGGTCACTGGTAGAAGGCTTGCCTCGATCACCCAAAATACGAGAGGTTGCTCCTCAAAGGGCTATTATATTTTGGTGATTATAGGTTGCTATAGGTGATTAAATGTTCACGGGGGTAATGCTTCGAGACCCCTTGAAGATTATCTGAACTATCAATATTAATCTGATCAAGGAATCAAATAATCCCAAGAGCCGGATATCAGCACTGGGTTGATATCAGTTATTTGAGTAGATATGAACACCAGATCTGCGAATCACCATCCCGCTGATAAGCCTTACGTGCAATTGACGTGCAATTCCCATGGAAACAATGCTCAGAAT
>WOR8_10003132_pt1 | contig 20378 bp, 23 predicted proteins | sample DeeMarSeWOR38_10_FD_19890 | JGI IMG/M metagenome (IMG submission 19890)
TCGTACCGGTGGCCTTGGAGCAGGGTTCGAAGTTCGCCATCCGAGAAGGCGGCCTGACCGTGGGTGCTGGTGTCGTCACCAAGATCATCGAATAATTTAGAAAGTTTGGTAAGTAAGAATGGCTGGTAAAAAAGGTGTTCGCCCTGTGATTACGTTGCAATGCAACGATTGCAAGGAGCGTAACTACACAACCGAGAAAAATCGCCGCAACGATCCAAGTCGGCTCGAGTTCAACAAATATTGTCCTCGTTGCCGCAAGCATACGTTGCATCGAGAAACAAAGTAGGAGCAGGACAACCTGCTCCACTCCTAGGCCAGTAGCTCAATTTGGCAGAGCAACGGTCTCCAAAACCGTAGGTTGAGGGTTCGAGTCCTTCCTGGCCTGTATAAAGGGCAACGCCGTCCTCATGAAGGCGGCGTTTTAGCCGTAAGAATGTAAGTAAGGAGATAGGCTTGGCTAAAAAGAAGGCTAAGAAAGATGCCAAAAAACAGAACGCAATCCAACGGTTTACCCGCGAAACTGTTGGTGAATTGCGCAAGGTCTCCTGGCCTACTCGCCAGGAAGCATGGCAGTTAACCATGATCGTGTTAGTTGTACTGCTCATCATGGCTGTTTTTCTGGGCATTATTGTGGATGGCATTGCCAGACAGTTGTTGAACTTGCTGCTTGGCGTCTAGAACGAAGAGACAAAGATCGAGGATTGTAATGGATAAGCAGGAACCGGAAGAGCAGCGGCTTGAAGACGAGCCAATGGAATCAACCGAGGACGTGATTGAGCCCTCGGAAAATTCTGTTTTAAGCGAGGCGGACGCCTCAGCACCGGACGAAGAACCTGCTTCCGTTACTTCATCAGCGGAAGATGCTGAAGAAACTTCCGGTGACGATGAGCCGAGCGAAGAGTCTGCATCTGAAACTACAGTAGAGGACAAAACTGGGGAAGTTTCAGTTGAATCAGAACTCGATGAAGAGACTGCTCCCGGTGCGTTGGTTGATGCGGATGCTGTGACAGTAATTGCTGAAGATGAATCCACCGAGGAAATCCCTTCCGAGGCCCCAGTGAGCGACGAGGTTGGGGCTATTCCTGTTGAAGCAAATCTGGAAGAAGAAAGCACTTCAACAGATACTTCTGAAGAAGAGCCTGCACCTGCGCCAGAGCTAAAGGATGATGATCCTTCGGACTGGTTTGTGGTACATTGCTATTCCGGTTATGAGAACAAAGTCCGCCATAACCTTGAGCAGCGTATTGAAACCATGGGCATGAAAGACATGATCTTCGATGTCGTTGTGCCCACCCAGGAAGAGATCGAAGTCCGCGATGGTAAGCGCCGCACAGTAGAACGCCACATTTTCCCCGGTTATGTGCTTGTCAATATGATCCTGACCGAAGAGTCATGGTATGTGGTGCGCAATACACCAGGCGTAACTGGCTTTGTAGGCATGGGGAACGAACCCACACCGCTTCGTCCTGAAGAAGTCTCCCAGATTGTGAAACGCATGGAAGCGGATACCCCGACAGTCAAGGTGACCTTCAAAGTTGGTGAGCGTGTGCGCATCATTGATGGGCCGTTCAACGATTTCCGCGGCATGGTGGCTGAAATTGATATGGAGCGTACAAAAGTACGTGTAATGGTCAGCTTTTTCGGACGTGAAACTCCTGTAGAACTGGATTTCCTACAAGTAGAGAAAGCTTAATTTAGACGGTAGCAGGCCGATAGTCTGGCCTGATGCGTGGGAGGGCGTCCCTAATCGCCCGCTAAAACCACATAGTACCAGTGCTAGCACCTGGTACGAGGAGTAAAAATGGCAAAGAAATTCAAGGCAATTGTTCGTTTGCAGATCGAGGCTGGTAAAGCCAACCCTGCACCCCCAATCGGTCCGGCGCTCGCCAGCCACGGGATCAATATCATGCAATTCTGCAAGGAGTACAACGCTCGTACGTCCAATCGACAAGGCGAAGTTCTCCCGGCTGAAATTACTATCTTTACAGATGGTTCGTTCACTTTCGTACTAAAAACCCCTCCTGCGGCTGTTTTACTGCGCAAGGCAGCTGGTGTTGATAAGGGTTCTGGTGAACCGAATAAGGAAAAGGTTGGTAAGGTAACCCGCGCACAGGTCCAGGAAATCGCTGAATTGAAGATGAAAGACTTGAATGCGATTGATATTGAAGGCGCAATGAAGCAGATCGAAGGAACTGCCCGCAGTATGGGCATTACAGTATCAGACTAATTTTGTGGGAGGGTTGCAATTTTTGCGCCCGTTTGCACCACGGAGGTAAACATGGCAAAACACGGTAAAAATTATCTGGCTGCAAAAGCCAAAGTGGATCATGAAAAACAATACTCGCCACACGAAGCATTGGAGTTGGCGAAGGAAACATCTTCAACCAAGTTTGACTCTTCAGTTGAAGTGCATATCCGCACAGCGCTTGATCCGCGTCAGGCCGACCAGCAGGTGCGCGATGTGGTCGTGCTTCCGCATGGCTTGGGAAAGACTGTCCGCGTATTGGTATTTGCACAGGGTGAAGGTGCTGCAGCAGCTCGGGAAGCCGGTGCTGACATGGTCGCTGATGACGATGAGTCTTTAAAAGCGCTTGAAGGTGGGGCATTAGATTACGATGTAGCGATTGCCACCCCCGATATGATGGGCAAAGTTGGTCGCCTGGGCCGTATTCTTGGTCCGCGCGGCTTGATGCCGAACCCGAAGGCTGGTACCGTTGTCAGCCCTGACGATATGGGGCGGGCCATCAATGAGGCCAAAGCTGGACGTGTGGAATTTCGCCTCGACAAAACAGCCAATATGCACGTTGTAATTGGTAAAGTCTCTTTTGAGACTGATAAATTGTTTGATAATTTCGCTACGCTGATGGATGCCATTCGTAAGGCCAAACCAGCCGGTGCGAAGGGTACCTATATTAGACGCATTACAGTTGCTACGACGATGGGCCCTGGTATTAAAGTCGAACCGAATGAGGCCCAATCTCTGGAGGTAACCGGGTAATCAATCCCGATAACCTGATATCGCCACTTGCCAATGACGGCGGGTGTCCCTAGACTTTCTTGGGACTTAATTTCCTGCTCAGGTAAGGACAGAAGCAAATCACGGTTCTTTTGAGAGCCGTTCCCCCTCCCGGGTGGTTGCAAAAAGTCTTTGCCTGAAGGTGGCAAAGACTTTTTGATAGAAAGGAGGTGAGTGTCTTTTGGCTCTTTCAAAACAGAAAAAGAATGAGGTTGTAGAACAGTATAAAGATTGGTTGAATACTAGCCAATCTGTGATACTTGTGGAGTACACTGGTGCAAACATGAAGGATATGGAAAATATCCGCTCACAAGTGCGTGAATCTGGTGGTGAATTCCATGTAGTTAAGAATACCCTGGTAAAACTTGCTCTTGAGGCTTCTGGCTATCCCATTCCCGAAGGACTGTTGGTAAATAGTTCGGCAGCATCGTTTGCCTTCTCTGATCCTGCAGGGACTGCCAAGGCTTTGTCAGAAGCGTCGAAAGGTCTGAGCGCCATCAAGGTCAAGGCTGGCTATATGGGCACTGAATTGCTCGATGCTGCTCAAGTGAAAGCCCTAGCGGATTTGCCCCCGTTGCCCGTAGTTCGTGGGCAATTACTGGGTGTATTGCAGGCTCCGGCTGGCAAATTGGTCCGTACTGTTGCGGAACCGGCGCGTTCGCTGGCTTCTGTTTTCCAAGCTTATTCCGAACAACCCCAGGCCGCAGCGTGATCGGCTGGTATATCGCGCAAATATCTAAAAAAACTATCTAAATTTTCTAAGGAGTACAAATATAATGGCTGCTAATCTTGAAAAATTGGCCGATCAATTAAGTGAGCTTTCCGTATTGGAAGCTGCTGAACTGGTAAAAATGCTTGAAGAAAAATGGGGCGTTTCCGCTGCTGCACCTGTTGCTGTTGCTGCGGCTGCTGGCCCCGCAGCCGGCGCTGCTGAAGCTGCCGAAGAGAAGACTGAATTCGATGTAGTTATCAAAGAAGCTGGCCCTAAGAAGATCGAGGTCATTAAGGTCATTCGTCAGTTGACAAGCCTGGGTCTGGGCGATGCCAAAACCATGGCCGAGACCGCTGGTGGCAAAATCCTGACGCAGGTTGGTAAAGACGCTGCCGAAGATGCCAAGAAAAAACTGGAAGAAGCTGGCGCGGTTATCGAACTAGCATAAGCACACGCAATGTAACGGCAAATAGACGACTCAATGGGAGTCGTCTATTTTTGATTTAAGAAGTGAACAGACTTCCTGCCGCAAGATCATCATCTCATCAGCAGAATCAGTGCTTTTAGCATCCAATTCAATTTAGATTATTGCGGTAAAAAACGTAGGAGATGACTTTATTCCTAATCAAACCTAACGAATCTGCAAAGTTTTTTGTTCTTGTATTTGGTATTTTTAGTCTGACCAAGATACCAAAGGAAAATTATGAAAACCAAACCCATCTCCCACAAGAACTTATCAGGAAAGGTTGCTAGCAAGTTAGCTGCTTCGCTTCTGGATAGAAGTTTAACACCTGGCAGCCAGTTACCCTCCGAGCGTGAATTGATGGATAAATTCGGTGTCAGCCGCACAACGGTGCGAAAAGCGCTCAAATCCCTCGAAGAAAACAAATTGATTGAATCACGTCCAAACGTTGGTTGGTTTGCTCGTGATATCGATGAATCGAATATTACACAAGCGCAAGAACTGGTTGGAGAGCATGAAAAACAGGCATACGACCCGGCTACGACTGAACCAGTGACGGGGCCGCGGCAAGTTCCGGTTAGCCCGGAGAAGCCGTTGCATATTCCCAACCTGAAGAAAGATCGCCTGGGAACTTTTGAATTCATCTCCTGGTGGGAGCGAGATAAGGTCGAGCAAGCAAAGGTTCTGGTAATCGGAGCAGGGGCGTTGGGTAACGAGGTTATCAAGAATTTGGCCCTGATGGGGGTTGGATATATCTTTATCATCGACTTCGACAATATCGAAGCAGCCAACCTCAGCCGCTCCGTGCTCTTCCGAGAAACGGATAACCAGCGCAGTAAAGCGGAGGTGGTAGCGGCCCGTGCCAAGTCAATCAATCCCCAGATACATGTTCAGTATCTCAACGCGGACGTTACTACTGGCCTCGGGCTGGGCATTATCCGTCGCATGGACGCTATCGTAGGCTGCCTAGACAATCGCGAGGCGCGCCTGGCGGTCAATCGTTTCTGTTACTGGATGGGTAAACCATGGGTAGACGGTGCCATTCAGGAATTGCTTGGATTGATGCGTGTCTTTAGGCCTGGAGAAGGTGCGTGTTATGAATGTACCCTGACGGAGCAGGCCTTACGCGATCTATCCCTGCGTTATTCCTGTCAGTTGTTAGCACGCCAAAACGTGCTGCTCGGGAAGGTTCCCACTACACCAACGATTGCTTCAATCATTGGCGGAATGCAGTCGCAAGAGGCGCTCAAGCTGATCCATGATATGACGGTTGAGCCGGGCAAAGTTGTTCACTTCAACGGCTTGACAAATGATTTACACACAACAGCATATAACCCGCGCGAGGAATGCGAAAGTCATTGGACATATGGTGAAATCACTGAACTGCCTGCTCGCGCAGAACACACTACGTTGGATGACTTGCTCAGGATTGCACGCGCCGATCTGGGTCCGGATGCTGTGATCGAGTTAGATCAGGAATTGGTCACCTCGCTTGTTTGCACCAATTGCCAGACCACTGAAGAAGTGTTAAGACCTGTTGGTGAAATCACCTTCGAAGCTGGTCATTGCCCAGATTGCGGGGAGTTACGTGAAGCCCAATTTACCCACATGATTACAGGCGAGGAAAATTTCCTTCACCGTACCCTGGCTAACGTTGGCGTGCCGGCATTACATATTCTGCGCGCTCATAATGGTTATGATTATCAATTCTACGAATTGAACGGTGACCTACCAGAAGCACTTCATTTTAGTCACTTTGAGCAAATAGAATCAGAAAAACCGCTAAAGATCGGTGGCCGCATTCGACTCAAAGATGAAATTCACCTGGTGGATGCGCCAACAAATCCGGCCCGTGACCGGATTCGGCTTTTAGATGAAAAACCGAAAGAAACAATCAAAGTAAAAGTTTCGAAAAAACGAGTTCACGTCAATGACCAACCGGATGTGATCAAGATTGGGAAAGCTGCTAGCAGCCGTGCCCTTGATGCTGAAAGTTCGCGTCCGAAAAAGATTTCTTTTGAGTCTCGGGATGAACAAGTGAAAGTGCGATAGGTGTTGAGAAACGATGGCTTTTCGTGCTGCTGCTATAAACCCTGCGGATGTATCACCGCGAGTTAGGAAACCAGGTCACCTGATGAGGAAACTGTTTCTGCTGATCCTGCTTACCTCGGCGTATGCCTTAGGACTGGCAATGCTCCTTGCGAAGGTTTCATGGTTTCCCCTGATCCTGTTCAGTTATTTTGCAAATGGTACAGTGTCAGTCGTTTCAGGATTTGGAACGCGACTTCTGCTGTCGAAACGGAATTGGTTTATCCGCACCATAACCGCCACCCTGCTACCGCTGATCGGATTGGCTATTCTGGGATATTTCTCGGATTGGGAAATTGGCGTCGATGTGATCGCTCTTAGCCGCGGTTATGTGAGTCAGCAGGATCTGATCCACCTGGCATTGGGAATCACTGCATCCTGGGCTGCTCTTTGGGCCTGGTATCGACCGGCAGCAAGCGATGAAGAACCTTCGACAATTGACGAACCGGTTCATCCGGTGGTAATCCCTGAGCCTCGCCGGAACAGACCCCCTCGAAGCTGGTCACTGCAACCCAGGCTGAGAATCGGTACTGGAGCGGGTACCCATTCCGGAAATGGAAGCAGGCCATCGGTCCGCCCGCGATTGCGCTTGGTGACAAGGCAACCGGCCCAGCCAAACCACAGAAATCTACTTGCACACCGACCGCATGTGCAGTTGGCGCTGGTGGAAGAACATCGTTGCCCATACTGTTTGGAAACTGTTTCCCGTACGGATCCAGGCGGAGTAAAAGAATGCGATGTCTGTCATTCACTTCACCATGCAGATTGTTGGGCGATAACTGGTATGTGCCAGGTACCCCACATAAATACATAAGGAAGAGGAGATATCATGCCTGATCTTAACGTAACCATTATTCTTCCCAGTGGAAATACTCGCAATGCAGAGGTTCCCGATGATGTAAGCGCCCGCAATCTGTTGGCAGAATTGACAGGAATGCTGCAGTTGCCCGCGGTTGGGCCAGATGATCGCCCAATGGCTTATCGCATTGACAGCAAATCGCTCGGCCAGGAACTGCGAGAGGATGAAACTCTGGCAGAAGCGAATGTTCCTGAAAAGGATTATTTGTTGTTGACAGCAGATATCACTGCCGGGGCAGGCTCCTCGGTCGCGCAAACACCACGTATGCGCAGGTTACGTGCCGACCATGAGTTGATGCTGGAAATGGCCGCCCGTAGCAGCCTGATCTCCTTTACAGCTTCTTCGTCGCGCCCAAACCTGCCACCTGAACGCTACATAATTACGTTCAAGTGCAAAAGTATTATAGGTGTTGATCGGCAAGGCAACCCAAAATTTGCTGAACACCATCAGGTCGAAATTTATTTACACAATCAGTACCCCCACCGTTGGCCTGGGATGAAGTGGATGACTCCAATCTGGCATCCCAACATCAACCACTCAAATGGAAGCGTGTGTATCGATGCTGCCTGGTGGGCTGCCAGTCGTTCGCTTGATCGCTTGGTGGTGATGCTCGGCGAAATGCTCCAGTGGAAGAATTTCCATGATGATCCAACCAAACCACCTTTCCCCTGGGATGCGGAGGCAGCCCGCTGGTCACGGGAATATCGCAAGAAACACCCGAATGCCTTTCCACTCGATGAACGTGAATTGCTTCGCCCTGAGCGTGTGAAGCTGAACGCATCAGAAGCAAATGATACGGCCCAAAAGCCAAAAGTAGGTATCAAATTTGCTTCATCGGATTCCGAAAAACCGAAGGCGAACGTAAAACTGGGTTCAATAGATTCTGAGAGAGAGAAACTTGCAGGACGAGTCAAACTCAAGCCGCTGGATCTGTTAAAAAAGAAACCCAAAATCAGATTGAAATAACCGGTGCACTGCACGTGCAGGAACAAGGGTTCCATTCCGAAACGGCTGAATATCAGCCGGCCACTTTGATAGAAAGGAGAAAAACATGTCCGATGTCCCCGTCACAATTGTGCTTCCTTCTGGAGGCAGCCGCAATGCTGAAGTGCCTGACGATGTACAGGTCAAGGAGTTAGTTCCCGAACTAACGACCTCCCTGGAACTCCCAGTCACCGGTCCGGATGGCCGTCCGATGGCTTACCGGCTTGACAGCAAAGCTCTGGGTCGTGAATTGCAAGAAGAAGAGACCCTAAATGAAGCTGGGATACCCGAAGGTGATCGGTTGATGATGACCGCCGATGTAACTGCGGGGTAACCCCCAATTCTCCCAGGCCATCCCGGTTATCTGGGATGGCCTGGGTCGCAACCTTTGAGAGATTATTATGCCCGGATTAGATATCCGTATTGCGCCACCAGATGAACTGCAACCTAAAGTGATAACGAAACCGCTTGACAAAGCCCAACTTTGGGAATCGCCGCACGATGGCAATGGGTTGCAAACCACCGTTTCAGTCTTTCTCGACCGCGCGGCATATATACGCGTGAGCGTACATTCCTGTAGCAGCGACACAGTTGAAGTAGGTGGAGTACTGGTTGGCGATTGGTGTATAGATGAAGAAACGGACGAACAGTTTGTAATCGTGAAACATGCCTTAGCGGCTCGTCACACACTTCAGGGTAATGTCTACCTGACATTCACCCAGGATAGTCTCGTGGACCTCCATGACCAGATAGAAAAACGCTTCGAAGGGGAAAGAATTGTGGGTTGGTATCACACCCATCCTCGCATGGGCATCTTTCTATCTCACTACGATACCTGGCTGCACAAGAATTTCTTTCCTGAGCCCTGGCAGGTAGCGCTTGTGGTCGAACCGTACTCATCTCTTGGTGGTTTTTTTATTCGTCAGCCAGACGGCGAACTGGACCCTAACCATTACTTCGGTTTTTACGAATTGGGCGGAGACTCCGGAGACAGCGTCGTTCACTGGCAAAACCTTTGGCAAATTAAAGATGGATCCAATCATAAAGGAGGTTCATCCAATGAGTAGACGAATGCGTACTTACTATTATGCGCTGCTTGGCGCGCTGGGTGGTTTGGTTGGCTGGCAGGTCAGTGACTTGCTGGGACTCTCGTTTTCATCCAACCTGTATCTAAGCGAAGCCGTTGTCGGTGCGTTAGTGGGATTGAGCGTTGGCCTGTTTATCGGACTCACTGAAGGCCTGCTAACGCGCAACCCCGTGCAAGCCCTTAAATCAAGCTTGTTCGGTGGCACATTGGGATTGGGAGCCGGTGCGATCGGCCTTCCGCTGAGCGAGTTTTTCTTCCAGACGGTGGGCGCAGGTATCCTCGGTCGTGCCCTGGGCTGGGCGGTGTTCGGCCTGTTGATTGGTTTGGCTGAAGGCATCGTTGGCAAAAGCCAGGTCTGGAAAGGGATGCTCGGTGGTCTGCTTGGCGGTGCCCTGGGTGGAATCCTGCTCGAGTCCGCGCACAACTGGTTGCAAGACCCACTCACGGGTAAAGCAGCCGGGCTGGTTTTGATGGGCGCAGCTGTGGGTGCGTTCATCTCGCTGATAGCGGTCTTACTATCACGCGCTTGGTTGGAAGTCACTTCAGGCAAACTTAAAGGGACCGAGTTCATCCTGGACAAGTTCATGCGCGCGGGTGGCCCTGCTATCGCCATCGGCAGTTCCCCGCTGAAATCTGAGATTGTCCTGCCTGACCCGGATATTGCACCTCAACATGCCATGCTGACAGGCGACGGATCACAGTTTGCCCTCAAAGACATGAGCCTTTCAGGCACCTTCATTAACAATCGACGTGTAGAACGAACCCCTCTGGCAAACGGACAGAAGATTCGAATGGGTAACACCGAGATGGTGTACCATGAAAAGAGGTAGCCATGATTACGAATAAATGGATACGCTTCATCCTGACCCTCATCCTGATCTCGTTCATTGGGCTGCAGCCACTCTCACAGGTTGCCGCACAGGATGAAAACACGCAGGTCCGCATTACGCAGGTGGATAATTCTAATTTCCCGAATGTGACGGTTTATGTCTCCGCGACGGATACGAGCGGCAATCCGGTTGGCCTGAACCCAGAAACGATCCAGATTCATGAAAACGGTGAATTAATGGAACCCGTAAATATCCAGGGTGGAGGCACGGTCGTCGGTGGAGAAGCCATCCCGGTCACCACCATGCTAGTCATTGATATTTCTGGTAGCATGGATAAAAACGACAAGATCGGCGCTGCCAAAGAGGCAGCCAAGGCTTATGTCAATGGGATGCGTTCTGGCGACCAAGCCGGGTTGATAACCTACGACACGCAGGTCTATACCGTCCAGCCGATAACACCGGACGTTCCAGCACTGCTCGAAGCTATTAGTGGTCTGCAAACCGGCAGCGATACAGCCATGTACAATGCCCTGATCGAAGCAGAGAAAGCCTTGGAAGGTGTTTCTGGCCGTAAAGCGATCATTGTCCTGACCGACGGCATGGACAATCAAAGCAGCAGCACGGCTGAGGATGTGATCAATGGGATTGGCGAGAGCGGTCTGTCGATATCCGCGATTGGCTTTGGTGATACCACTGCCACTGGGCAGGAAGGGCTCGATGAAACCGGATTGGTTGCACTAGCCGAAGCGGCAGGTGGCCAGTACGCTTTTGCCACCGATGCTCAAACCTTGAGCACCTTATACCGACAGTACGGTCAATCACTGCAAAGCGAATACGCCATTACCTACGTTTCGCCCTCTACTTTACGCGATGGCATCAACCGCAGCCTGACAGTTTCGCTCTCAGAAATCGGGGTTTTGATGGAAGGCGAGTACAATCCCGGGGGTGTGTTGCCCGAGGTATCAAGGAACTCGTGGTTACTGTTTGGCAGCATACTGACAGCCATATTGGTCTTGTTGGTACTACCAGGATTGTTCAATAGAAGTGTTCAGGCTTTTACGAGCTCGAAACCCAAATCAAAGGCTAAGGGAAGAATCAAACTGGATAATCCACCGGCAAGCGGCACAGAGTCTAATATCAAGTTTAATAAATAAACCATTGTAGTTAGAACAACTTAGAGAAAAAAAGACGGCTTTTCGCAAGCCGTCTTTTTGTAAAATTTTGTTCGAAATTTATGCCGCGAATGTATCCACCTTGCGGATGACCATCACGACTTTTCCTTTAATTTCAAGGGGCTCCTCTTTATTCACCAAAATAGGTCCCATGGTCGGATTGGCAGGCTGAAGGCGGTACCCTTCTCGTTCTTTGTAAAAATATTTGAGGGTGGTTTCATCTTGGCTGGGCAGCCAGACAGCCACCATTTCACCATTCCGTACTTCAGCGTTGCTGCTTACAGGTTTCATGATAACAAAGTCACCATCGTTGACCATAGCATCGATCATGGAATCTCCTTGCACTTCCAAGGCATAAAGCTGCTTTTGCTTCTCAGGCTCGGGCAGGAGCGAAGTAGCAATTTCAACGCTTGTATCTGCATCATAATAGTTGAAGTCAGATGCTGGAACAGGAACAGGTTCGCTTGCGACGATACGACCAAGTACTGGGACCCGCATCAGGTCAGTAATCATTTGAACGACTTCATTGACCTTGTCGGTCAGACGTAAGCCACGTGATACGCGCCCATCGCGTTCGATGTAACCCATTTTCTCAAGTTGCTCAAGATAATAATTAACAACAGAAGTGGACGAGATCTTTGCCGCATCACCGATCTCACGGATAGAAGGGGGGCGCCCGTTCTCAGCCTGGTATTTCACCAGGAATTCCAGAACGCTAATATGGCGTTCACTAAGTCCTTTGCTTTTACGAACCATCATCATAAGTACCTCCTGCCAATAGTTGGCACAGGTGAGCTTTTTCGCTCATTTGTGCTATTAATATACACGAACATTCGTTCTGTGTCAAGGTTTTTATCGAACAGATTTTCTCATATTCTTTGGATATTCTCCATACCTTACATCTTATCGAGAAACGAGTTGATTAGCAAATAATTAATTCGTTATTTCAAATAATTAACTATTTCCTTGACAAAAATAAATATTTTGATATACTGCTTCATAACAATGAAGTTGTGTTTAGAATACTTGTTATTTATTGCGATGACATAGTACTCGAAACTTATTGGAGTATGAAATGCGTAACCAATTAGACAAGATCAGAGATATTTTCAATGAATACCCACGCACGTTCTGGAACCTGATTGTAATCACCTTCATAGATCGCGTCGGTGGTGCAATGTTATTCCCGTTTTTCGCGCTCTACCTGACAAAGAAATTTGAAATCGGTATGACACAGGTTGGAATCTTATTTGCTGCATTTTCAGCTTCAAGTTTCGTTGGTTCCATGCTGGGTGGCGCGCTAACAGATCGGCTGGGTCGTAAAGGCATCATTATCTTTGGTTTGATTGCTTCATCCATGAGCACGTTGGCGATGGGCCTGGTCAATGTCTTTGAAGCTTTCTTCACGATTGCACTTTTCGTTGGGATACTAACAGATACATCAGGCCCCGCCCGCCAGGCTATGATCGCCGATATCTTGCCGGAGGAAAAACGTGCCCAGGGGTACGGGATTTTTCGCGTGGCATTCAACCTGTCGGTGGTAATTGGGCCAGCGATCGGCGGGCTTTTGGCGGCCAGGTCGTATTTAGCGTTGTTCATAACGGATGCAGTTATCAGCTTGATTACCGCTACCTTGGTATTCCGCTTCATTCCCGAAACCAAGCCTGAATCCAGTCCAGAAGAAACCAAAAAGGGCATGGCTGGTTCCTTTAAAGGTTACCTCCACGTGTTACGAGATGGAGTATTCATGTTATTCTTGGGCGCTTCGATATTGATGATATTGACCTACATGAATATGAACACCACATTGGGCGTATTCTTGCGAGATGTGCATGGTATTCCCGAGGCTGGTTATGGATGGCTGCTCAGTTTGAACGCGGCCATGGTCGTACTTCTTCAATTCCCCATCACACGGCGCATTGAAAATCAAAAGCCCTTAATAATGATGGCTGCTGGAACCTTGCTCTATGCAGTTGGCTTTGCAATGTACGGATTTGTCTCCGTGTATTCTATGTTCATGTTAGCGATGGTCATCATTACCATCGGCGAAATGATCGTTGCGCCTATGGGACAGGCGCTGGTCGCTAAATTCGCACCAGAAGAGATGCGCGGACGCTATATGGCGGTTTTTGGAATATCATGGGGGCTTCCTTTTGCAATCGGGCCATACCTGGCTGGGTTGGTACTGGACAATTACGATCCCCGCTGGTTATGGTATATCGCCGGCATTATCGGCTTGTTAGCTGCATCCGGCTTTCTGGCATTACACCACCGCGCGGAACCTAAAGAGAGCGAATTTCCATCTACAGCAGCAGGTGAAGCTGTATGATTTTAGACCCTAACAGGAGGTTTTTATGTATCCTGCACTAACTCGTTGCCCGGTTTGTCAAAACGAATTGGTGGTCAGTCGTTTGCACTGCCCTTCATGTGATACTTCCATTGAAGGGCGTTTCACCACCGGTCATTTTGCCAATCTGACCCAGGAACAACTCGATTTCATCGTTACCTTTGTACGGTGCGAAGGCAAGATCAACCGCATGGAAGATGAACTCAAGCTCTCCTATCCAACTATTCGCAATCGCTTGCACGAGGTTATCCGCGCATTAGGGTTTGAGCCAGGCAAGGATGAAACCCCGGAGATTGACGATGAAAAACGCCGCAGTGTGCTCGAAGATCTGGACGCTGGCATAATCAATGCAGATGATGCCATGCGCTTATTGCGGGGCAAGGAGGAGTAAGATGTCCAAGCAGCTTGTTGTTGGCTCGGAACCACAGATTAAGATCGAGTCTGTGGATGGAGACTTGCGTTTGGTTGGTTGGGACAATGATGAAATCCTGATCAAAACTGATGATGATACGATTTCTCTCCAGCATGATGGGGATGAAGTCAGCGTCTCATGCCAGGATGATCTGGCAATCAATGTGCCCAAAAACAGCAAAGTTCACATACAAACGGTTAACGGAGATATGTCCGTGCGTGGACTGACGGGTGATTTCGAAGCCGAGGTTGTCAACGGTGACGTAGCCATACGCGATGCTGGAAACGTGGCCCTAAGCGCAGTTGCATCGGACTTCAACCTGCGAGGCGCCAAAGGAGATGTTCACGTCAAAAGCGTGGGAGGCGACGCTTCGCTACGCGAAGTGAACGGCAGCCTGACACTTGATTCCGTTTCCGACGACCTGTCTATCCGTGGTGTGGGTGGTAATCTGAAAGTAGATGTGGATGCAGACGTTGTCGTCCATTTAGAACCCAAGCCGGGTCAAGAATATTCTGTAATAGCAGGCGACGACATCATGCTTGTACTGCCTGAAGATGCCAATGCAACTCTAACCTTGAGCGCTGACCGTATGTCGGTCAATTTTCCCGGTGTTGAATTAGATAATTCAACTTCGCAGATAGTGACATTGGGCGATGGCACGGCTAAAATCAGTTTGGATGCTGGGAGCCGTTTGTTGGTTTCTACCAACAGTGGTGCTGCCGAGTCGGCAGATGAGTATGGCAATTTTGCAGGTATGATGTTCGATTGGGGTAGCTGGGGTCGTGAAATAGGCCAGGAATGGGGAGACATTGGGCGCGAGTGGGGGGATCGTATTTCCCAACAGGCACAGGAGACGGCACAGCGTGTAGAGCACAAGATGCGCCATGCAGCGCGCCGTCGCAACGCAAAAATGAAATGGACCTGGGATGTAGAAAGCATGCCGAAAGCCCCAAAACGCGAACCGGTTTCGGAAGAAGAGCGTATGACAATCTTGCGGATGTTAGCGGAGAAGAAAATCACAGCTGAACAGGCTGAAGAACTTCTCTCTGCTTTGGAAGGAGGCAAATAATGTCTTCCGAAGAAAAGAAAAAGATCTTGCAAATGGTTGAAGACGGAGTAATTTCCCCTGAAGAAGCCATGACTCTTATCAAAGCACTGGAGGAAACCCCGACTGAGGATGAAGTAGAAGTGATTGAAGTGGAAGCAGATAAGGGCAGGGAAAGAAGCGTTGACTTAGAGTTTGAAGAAGTCAAAGCCCGGGCACAAAAGTTTGCAATGATCCCTGTATGGATTGGAGTCGTCTTTACTGTCCTGGGCGCATATTGGATGTTCACGCTAGTACAAAACACCAACTATGGTTTCTGGTTCTTTTGTGCTTGGTTTCCACTATTATTAGGGCTCTTAATACTTGCTCTCACATCTGGCGGGAAGAGTTCGCGTTGGCTGTATGTAAATGTGGATCAGAGAGCAGGCGAATGGCCGGGGCACTTTACGCTGGGATTCCCAATTCCATTGGGAATAATTAGATGGTTTCTGAGAAATTTTGGGCATTATGTTCGCGGGAAAGAAAAGAACAACGTGGATGGAATTTTAGAGACACTTTCTCTTGCAGAGAACCTGGATGAGCCGTTAATCGTCAATGTGGATGAAGGTGACGAAGGCGATCGCGTTCAAGTTTATATTGGGTAGCACTGCTTTGCGGTACAAGGAGTTATGATGACAAGCGTTGAAGAACGAATGAAAATTCTAAAAATGATAGAAGAGGGGAAAATAAGTGCAAATGAGGGAGCCAAGCTGCTGGCGGTCTTAGCGGAGGACCGCAGCAGCTCCCTCGATTCGGCCCTACAAGGCAAACCTGGAAGACCAGGCGCGCCGCGCACTCTACGCATCCGCGTGACGGATATCGGGTCCGGGCGTTCCAAGGCTTCAGTGCAGATTCCGTTGGCTTTGGTCGATGCCGGCATGAAGATTGGCGCTCATTTTGCCCCGGAAGTAGAAGGTGTGGATATGTCCAATGTGATGGATGCGCTACGCTCCGGTGTAACCGGCAAGATCATCGATGTGGTTGATGATGAAGACGGTGAACACGTAGAGATTTATATTGAATAAGGTTGCTACCCAAAAAATAGAGGCAGACTTCAATCCGAATCTGTTTGAAACTGAAGCTCACATTCCAAGGTTTTCAGTTAGTTCTATATTTACTTGGTTACGTTCTCTACAATTTATTTCGGTTTTTTAGCTTGATGCAGGCATTGTGGACTTTTTTGTGATGCCAAGACTCCGTGTTGGTGGGGTTGAGTGGGTATTTTTATCCAGCAATACGCAACCTCGAAGATGTTTTGCCTGACCATGATCAAATCCAGGGGATTGAAGTTGCTCTTGGGAATTAGTACTTGCTACTTATTTTCAGATTTGGCTCGTAACTTTATGCCAATTTGCTTGTAATCTAAATAACTCTTTTAGCCTCAAGAAAATTGAGTTAATATTCCCATTGAAAAGCCCACTTATTCTCTTAAAATTGTCGCTATAATTTAGCTGGCGTATAATCAAATCAGGTGTTATAAAAAAACTTTCCTGTTTTCAAATTCCGCATCAATTCAGGAAATATTCAATCATTTTTTGCTGAGAGCGTATAATTATATTTCAGTGAATATTCGTTTATGATTATGATTTCAAGTAGCATGGTATTTTGCACGGTTTCCTGGCTGTAAAACCAAGGGAAATATTTTGATAAAAATAACACAAATGAATGATCTCAAGTTAAAGAAATTGCGAAAAGTGCTAATAGCTCTTTCTGCAGGGATATTCCTGGCGGAAGTTATAGCAATGGTTTTAGTGCGCCAGTATAAGGGACCTTATGAAGTTACCATCCTGCTCGATGCGATTATCACAACAACTTTAATGTTTCCACTAATTTATTTGATTTCTTATCGGCCGCTATTGAAACATGTTTCTGAGCAAGACCGGGCGGATAGCATCATGCAAGTTCGATTACGTTTGGTGGAATTTGCCCTTAAGCATACGGTCGATGAATTGCTTCAAAAAACATTGGATGAACTTGAAGCACTGACTGATAGTAGGATTAGCTTTTTCCATTTTCTTGATGCGGACCAAAATACATTATGGTTGCAATCCTGGTCGACCAATACGCTTCAAAATATGTGTAAAGCAGAGGGCAAAGGAAGTCATTATAGCGTGGAGCAGGCCGGTGTCTGGGCAGATTGCGTTCGTCAAAGGCGACCAGTCATTCATAATGATTATGCCTTACTGGCGAACCGCAAAGGGTTACCCGAAGGCCATGCCCCCATCATTCGCGAATTGACTGTACCGATTATGCGGAATGAAAAGGTTGTGGCAATTTTTGGTGTAGGAAATAAACCACAAGATTTCACTGCGGATGATGTAGAGTTGGTTTCCACTCTCGCCGACTTTGCCTGGGATATTATCGAACGCAGGCGGGCAGAGGATGCCCTACGCAAAAGCGAAGAGAAATTTCGTACGCTTGTAGATTGGACCTATGATTGCGAACAGTGGGTAGATCCACAAGGTGATATCGTTTATATTTCCCCTTCGTGTGAACGTATTACCGGTTATCGTCCTGAAGATTTTGTTTCTGATCCAACTCTGCTTGCGCGGATTGTTCACCCAGAAGACCGACCATTCTATGAAGAACACAAACATTTGATTCATGATGAAACGGCAGGTATAAGCAATATAGAATATCGCATCATCGCCCGCGATGAAAGTGAACGCTGGATCGATCATATTTGCCGGCCTCTGTTTGATGAGGATAATCGTTATCTTGGGCGCCGCGTGAGCAACCGCGATATCACAGCCAGGAAGCAGGCCGAGAAGGAAATTGAGGAACGTAACCAGAAGGAGAATCTGTTGACCCAAACGATTCATACCATGCAAATAGACATTGCACGAGACTTGCATGATACCGTTGGACAGAATATTGGATATTTGCGTATGAAACTTGAACATTTATCTGAAACAGGCGTACAAGCACAGTCTAATATAAAACAGGAAATCGTAAATATGTCCAAGGTGGCAGATGAATCCTATGATTTGATCCGAGGCACATTGGCTGTGCTCCAGTCTGGAGGTCTGGCTGATCCGCTTAGTTTGTTCATCCAATATGCAAACCAGGTTGAGGAACGAGCGCCGTTCAAGATCAACGTGTCAAGCCAGGGCGAACCGAGGCCATTGGCGCCCAATAAGGTGCGTCAACTCTTCTTTGTTTTTCGGGAAGCCCTGAGTAATGTCGAAAAACACGCAAATGCCGGACAGATGTCAGTGGAATTGATCTGGGATGAAGATCATTTAGCCTTGACGATAGCGGATGACGGTCAAGGATTTCGCATGGATAATACCCAAGTTCGTAAACATTATGGTTTAAAATTTATGCGGGAGAGAATTGAGTTGTTGAATGGTATTTTCTCAGTACAATCCCAAAAAAGTAAAGGTACTCGCATAAGTATTACCTTGCCATATGAAAAAAGTTGATGCGCTTTACAGTAAAATTGGGTTATAGCAAATGATCAGATTAGTCATTGTTGATGACCACACTCTCTTTCGGGAAGGTTTGGCCTCGATTATTCAGTTGGAACCGGATATTGAGATTTCCGGTTTGGCAGGGTCAGTTCAAGAGGCTGTAAATATTGTTCGCACATTGAAACCGCATATTGTTCTAATGGATTTTACCCTGCCTGATGGTACGGGGGCAGATGCAACCCGTCTGGTGCTCGAAGAAGATCCCAATTGCAAAATCATTTTCCTGACGATGTCAGAGGAAGATGAAAACCTATTTTCTGCCATTCGCAGCGGAGCAAAAGGGTATCTTGTGAAAAATATGAGTCCCTCCAAACTGGTGACCACCATCAGGTCCGTCCATGAGGGCGAAAGCGCACTATCACGATCCATGACTCTTCGTCTGATGGAAGAATTATCTCGTACGAAAGAGCCTGAGCGTCTGGGAGATGCATCCCTGGCAAAATTGACTCGTAGAGAGTTGGATGTGCTACGTGAATTGACCACTGGGATCACCAACAAAGAAATTGCCAATCGATTGTATCTTTCTGAAAATACTGTTAAATATCACGTCCATTCCATCCTTCAGAAGCTAGGCTTGTCAAGTCGCAGAGCTGCTACAATCTTTGCAAAGGAGCATGGGATAAAGGATTAAAGCTGGCCAAAAAGTATTAATCACAGGATTAAATTTTAAGATAAAAAGACCATCCTCAAGATGGTCTTTTTTAATCCCCATATGTTGACCTCGATAGATTTTCTTTGTCTGCCGATTGCGCTATTCTAAGTCTATAAGTTCCTTCGATATGGAACACGAGATGAATGGATCTTATTTTATTACTGACCTGACCAAAGGTTGAAAAAAACCAATGAAATCAAAGACGATTGTGCTGTGGGGTCGAGAAGATCTGTTAAGTTCATCCGTTGAGCACTTTCTCACAGAGCAAAAAAGATGGGAGGTGATCAACATTTCGGATGAAGAAAATTTTGAAGCATTGATTAAGGCGGTCGACAAAGTTGATCCGGAGGTCGTCATCATTCATCAGGGAGATCATCCCAAAAATTCATACCCGTTGATGAAATTAATACAAGCTCATCCGAACTTGAAGGTAATTACCGTCAGCCTGAAGGACAACCTGATGGAAGTGTATAGCAAACAGAATGTCCTGGTCAGATCAGGGTCAGACCTCATCTCGGCAGTCGAGGGAGATCCGGTTGTTTCTAATTGACAATGAGGTAAATCAAGTCAACAAAAAGAAAGGTGGTGATATGGAAAATCGTAATTTAAATTGTATGTCGAACACCCATGTTGGCGAAATCATTCGCCGAAAATAAAGAAAGGATAATATGATGTCAAAGCATAGATTATTTAACTTAGTGTTTTCAATTGTGATTGTCGCTTCCCTCTTGCTGAGTGGAAGTCTTTCCGTGAGCGCCCAAAAAGCACAACTCCCGAGTTCAGTGGGAGCAGCCTTACCGGCAGGTCCCACTGACGACTCGAAGGTTCCGCACTACTTCGGGCCTTACCCGAACTGGGCCAACAGCCCGCTTACCCTACCGGATGTCCAGGTTGTCATCACGGGCAACGGCACAGGAGCGACGGCTGAAGCCAAGGTCGGCGCAAACGGCGCCATCACCGCCCTCACCATCACCAACCCCGGTTCAGGCTATTCGAATGCGAAAGTTGACTTCATCAGCGCAAACGGGTCAGGCGCGACTGCCGATGTGACCATCGTCAAGAAGGGCTCGGTCGTCGCCGTCACGGTGAACTCGCCGGGTACCGGCTACACCGCGCCCGTGGTGACCTTCAGCGGAAACGGCGGCGCAGCGGCGACGGCCTATGGCGGCGTCGAGGCAGTTTTCCTCGCCAACGGCGGC
>WOR8_10002620_pt1 | contig 20360 bp, 11 predicted proteins | sample DeeMarSeWOR38_10_FD_19890 | JGI IMG/M metagenome (IMG submission 19890)
GTGAGCTTTGGAGCTATTCTCTTTTATATATCAGACGCTTTACTTTCATGGAATAAATTTGTCACCCCTATCAAGAACGGAAATTTATTTGCGATCGTCACATATCACATTGCTCAAATCACGATCATACTCGGGGCAGGAATAAACTTTTTCACTTAACAAGGAAGATTTGCGAAAGCCATAAAAAGTTTACCCCTAATTTAATCCCCCACCAAATCTCAGCATCTATTTTCAACAGAAAAATTGTGAGAGTTTGATGGGGGATGCTTTTTCGTATCTTCCCAAATATGATTTTTTTGAATATATATTTCTAATTATCGGTTCAGCTGTCTTCTGGTGTTTCAGTGGATTCGGATAACGAATCGGAATCTCCTTCTGCACCTTCATCTATAGCCGGAGTCTCTGACACCGCTGATGGATCCGGTATATACTGCCCTTCGCTATCGATAACCGTGGCCGGTTCCGATGGGTAGGGCCGGGAACCATATCGGGTCAGTAATACTGCCCCTAATCCAAATAGACCGACCAATACAACTATCAACCAACCGATACATGGTAAAACCAGGTCTAAGCCATCAACAACCAAAGCCAAACCAAATGTACCAATCCCTGCAGATAAGGGAAGCGGCCACTCCTGGTTGAAGACTTTGGCCAACCTCTCTCCTAATTCGAGGCCGATCGCAATTCTACCAAAATACCATGCCACGGCTAATGCTAATGCACCGAGCAAACTTAATGGTGACAAAATGCAAGTTATGGCCAGCAAAAGCAGGATTATCGGTGCGACAATTATCGTCAGCAATCCCACACCACCTGAAATGATGGTTTGATCTGCTACAGTTTTTGAAACTCTGGTAGTAGGATTCGGGAGAATTAGCGCTACCAACGCAGCCACGGCTCCCCACAACAAAGTGCGGAAGATGAACCAAAAAATTCGCCAGATCGAGAACGATCCTGCAAACAACGTCGGTTCGAAAGAAGTCCAGCTGGGGATATCAATCGCTTCTGGGATCAGCGTCAAGGCGGGAATATCAAAACCTGAGATCACCTGGCCATACACTGTGGCTCCTGGTTCACGGTTGAGCGCTGCACCGAGAGAAATCAGATCTCCCTCAACAACAGCGTTTTCATCCAGGTTAACCACTCCCCCAATGCCCGCAACATTCCCCTCAACGACTCCATCAACCGTAACAGCGCCACCGAGTACAACGACATCTCCCTCCACTCGGGAGTCGGTTTCCGTCCTAGCTATTCCTCCAAACACGATCAAGCTACCATCCAGCGATTCGCCACGATTGAGAGTGAAAGAACCACCAGCTACAACTTGATCGTCCCCCAGGCTTTTAGCAAAGGCTGTACCTGGAAATGCCAGGATGAGCAGTAAAACCAACGGTAAAAGGTATTTAAACTTCTTGTTCATAAAGCTACCCTCCTTGGGAAGATATATTTCCTAATTGAATATGTGGTCAATATGATTGAAAGACCAAGAGCAACAAAGACAATAAACCAAATCACAGGGGGAATACTTGTCAGTATCACTTCAAGAACCGGTATGAATGCAACTTGTAAAGTACTCATCAATGCGAGCAGACCAGCAAAAAAAGTTATTCCAGATACAAATACTTGGAATGGAGTTTGAACTGTAGCGAAGAAAACGATCACCATAACTAATAAAACCAGTAATGCAGCTCCAATCGTTGCTGAAACAAACCACCAAGAGATCAAATTCTGTCTACGTAATTTTTGTTCAATTGCTAAATTTTCGAGACGAATCTGCCAACGATCAGCGAACCCGGGTGTCGGTTCTGCAATGGGAGCTTCTCTGATGAGGTTTTCTACCTCCTGCCAGGCAAAGAACAAATCTCTACAAGACTGGCAAGTCTCGACATGCTCGTGCAACATTTTCTCATCTTCCGGCATCAACGGCTCTACCGAAAGCAACCAAGATTCATACAGCTGGTGACCCATAAGTTTGCCTTTCTAAACCAAAGACTGATCCTTTTCTTTCGCTCCACGTTTTAGCTAATCGCGCGCGCGCTCTATGTAAACGACTTTTTACCGCACTAAGCGAAAGTCCGAGAGAATTTGCTATCTCTTCGTATGAGAACTCATACCAATAAAACATAATTATTGCTGCTCGATCGGTATCACTAAGAACATTTAAAAGTGATCGAATTCTTTGTTGGTCCTCTCGCATCGACAGCACCGATTCAGGATTTGGTCCTGGATCTCGAATTTCTAAATACGGTTGATCCTCCATGCTGGTTACTTGTATTTTTTTTCGACGTAACTGATCAATGCAGTAATGAGCAGCAATCGATAATATCCAGGTCGAAAAGGAGCGAGTTCGATCATAGGATTTTATGGCTTTATATGCCCGAATAAACGTTTCTTGGGCAGCATCCTCCGCTTCATAAGGGTCTCCCAACATGCGAAAGCAGAAGTTGTATACCGCAGATTGATGAACTTCAACAACTTTGGCAAATGCCTCCGAATCTCCTTCCTGGGCAAGAATAAGCCAAGCTGATTCCAATTCCGGCACCGTATTGCTCCTCAAAACCCGACAAAACTCTGAGTCTCAACTCAGGGAAAAATCATCAATTATTCCGAATGCTTTGTTTAAGTATACGTTGATTCAAAATAAAAGTTGCACAAATAACTCGCACATTAAATTCAAACTGAGATGAACTGCGATCATCCACCTATATGCGATCATCCACCTATACAAGATCTTCAACTTGGCGGGATTAAACAACGATCAACTTATTTCAATCAGCTGCTACAGATGGTGGAGCAGTACCAACACTTTCTTCCGTTACTGCTTCTGCTAAAACAGCCTGTTCTTCAGTATCCTCTTCCTCTAGCAGCTCTTCCTCGTGCAGCTCTTCCTCGTGCAGCTCTTCTTCCAACTCCTCTTCAGCAAATCGACCAGGGACAAATCCTGTACCGGCGGGGATTAATTTACCAATGATCACATTTTCCTTAAGACCATAGAGGTGATCTTCGGTGGAAGCTATTGCGGCTTGCGCAAGAACTTTGATAGTATGTTGGAACGAGGAAGCCGAAAGGAAGGATTCTGTACTCAACGAAGCTTTCGTAATCCCTAATAGAATCTCTAGATATCTGGCAGGGTTTTTTCCTTCACCCAATAACCGCTCGTTCTCCCGCTTTAATTCAATGAAATCGACCAGGTCACCTGGAAGAAAAGTCGTGTCGCCAGGGCGTGTAATCTGTACTTTTGACATCATTTTGCGTAAGATAACTTCAAAATGCTTATCATTGATATTCTGACCTTGAGAACGATAAACTTTCTGAACCTCAGAAAGCAAATATTTTTGGCACTCTTGACGACCCTGAATTCGTAAGATTAGATGAGGATTGAGAGATCCTTCGGTTAATGGTTGTCCAGGTTCAACATGATCGCCAGATTTGACCAATAAGCGAGCATTACTCGGTATTTCGTATTCTTCCTCTTGGCGGACTTCGTAGGAAACAATTACTTTAGCGTTTCCCTCATCATCAGATCCTTCGATACGAACCCTACCTTCATTTTGGGCGGTGATTGTGGCATCATCCAGACTGGCAATAACTCCCTTCTGTTTGATTTCATCACCATCTTCGACCTCGATCGTCCATCCTGAAGGAAGATCATATTCTTCATGAACCATTTCGCTGTGTTCTACCCGAATAACACGTAAATCGCTATAGCGATCGGATTGTTCAACATGGGATTTTCCAGCGATCTCCGTTACTACAGCTTCCCCTTTCGGTGTTTTACGGGCTTCAAAGAGCTCTTCCACACGTGGCAAACCAGTCGTTATGTCACCAACAGCAGCGACACCTCCCGTGTGGAATGTGCGCAAAGTTAATTGTGTACCAGGTTCACCGATCGACTGAGCAGCCACAATTCCTACTGCAGCACCAACATCCACCAGCTTCCCTCTTCCAAGATCCATACCATAGCATTTTGAACATATCCCATGGCTCAGCTCACAGGTCAAAGGAGAGCGAACTTTTACTTCACTGATTTCTGCTAAAAGAATCCGGCGAACTTGATCATGATTGATCATTTCATCAAGGTCAACCAAAACTTCGCCTGTGTTTTGATCAATGACAGGCTCAGCAGCATACCTTCCATAAATTCGAATTCCCATCGACTGACCAGCGATATCATCTGAACTGCGGATCACCAATCCATCTTGTGTTTCACAATCCACATCATTGATGATCACATCCTGGGCAATATCCACCAGGCGACGAGTGAGATAACCCGCATCTGCGGTTCTGAGTGCAGTGTCGGCGAGACCTTTGCGAGCACCATGAGTTGAAATGAAATACTCGAGTGCAGTCAATCCCTCGCGGAAATTTGACCTGATCGGCAAGGGGATAATTCTCCCTGATGGGTCAGCCATCAATCCTCGCATCCCCGCTAACTGAGATATCGGTTGGAAGCCTCCTTTGGTGGCCCCTGAGTTGGCCATCGAAGCAAGGTTACCATTCGGATCCAGAGTATCCTTCACCGCATCTGAAAGCTCATTGGTTGTATCTTGCCAGATTTCTATCAAGCGTTCGTTCTGCTCTTGTTCTGTCAATAAACCACGTCGAAAATCTCGTTTGATCCCTTCAGCTTGCTCAAGAGCGTTGGAGATGATTTCCTTTTTCGTATCCGGTACGGTGATATCGGATACAGCCAGAGTGTATCCAGACTTTGTGGCGTAAGCAAATCCTATATCCTTGATTCGATCTGCTACCTCCGGTGTACCAGATTCCCCAACAACCTCATACAATTCAGCCACTAAATCTTTAAGTCCACCCTTTTCCAAGACTTGATTCACAAACTGAACCTCATCAGGGAGTACCCGGTTAAACAACACTCTACCTACAGTGGTGTCAATTATCCTTTCCTCAAGCTCATCCATACGGGTACCTTCATCGTCATACCAGGTTTTGGTAAATAATTTAATTTTGGTGTGAACCTCAACCTGAGCGAGTTGATAAGCTAACTCGACTTCATCCATCGTACCGAACACACGTCCATCCCCCTCATGATGGCGGTCGTGGCCTTCGGAGGTCAAGTAATAAACTCCAAGCACCATATCTTTGGAAGGGCTGATAATGGGTTCTCCATCTGCTGGTTTAAGTAAATTTCGTGATGATAACATCAGCTGGCGAGCTTCCCAAACAGCTTTTTGCGATAATGGAACATGAACCGCCATCTGATCTCCGTCAAAGTCTGCGTTGAAAGCGGTTGTCACCAATGGATGTAACTGAATCGCACTGCCTTCAATCAGGGTCGGCTCGAAAGCCTGAATCCCCAACCTGTGTAGCGTTGGTGCACGGTTGAGAAGTACAGGTCGCTCTTTTATCACTTCTTCTAATACTTCCCATACCTCAGGTCGATTGCGTTCGATGAATCTTTTTGCCCCTCTGACATTTGCAGCATAGTTATGGGAAACTAAACGTGAAATCACAAATGGTCTATACAACTCGAGCGCCATGCTCTTCGGCAAACCACATTGATAAAGTTTGAGACTAGGACCAACAACAATCACCGAGCGCCCTGAGTAATCAACCCGTTTTCCAAGCAGATTCCGGCGGAAACGGCCTTTCTTCCCTTTTAACATATCGCTCAAAGATTTGAGCTCTCGTCGACCCCGACGTGAGAGCGCTTTTCCACGCTGGGCATTATCGATCAACGAATCAACCGCTTCCTGAAGCATGCGCTTCTCATTGCGAACGATCACATCAGGGGCGCCCAATTCTAAAAGTCGCTTTAGACGGTTATTGCGATTAATTACTCGACGGTACAAATCATTTAAATCGGAAGTAGCAAAGCGACCACCATCCAACTGAACCATTGGGCGTAAATCTGGCGGGATCACCGGTAAAACAGTCATTACCATCCATTCCGACTGGTTTCCAGAACGACGAAATGCCTCAACAACCTTGAGGCGCTTGGTTGCTTTCTTGCGCTTTTGTTTACTGCGTGAAGTACGAACTTCATGCCAAAGCTCTTCAGCTAACTTTTCCAAGTCTATACGGCGTAAAATGTCATAGAACGCTTCCGCACCCATATCAGCCCGGAAAACCTGCCCCCAGCGAGATTTCAGCTCGCGAAATCTGCTTTCTCCCATGAAAGTTAGTGGTCGCAGTTCTAGAAGCTCATCTCGCAAGCTTGTATTTTCGTCTCTGGTAGCAGAAGCTTCATCCTCTAATTGAAAACGCAGCGCCTCCATGTCCAGATCAGCTTGAGCACGCACACTTTCGATCTCCTGATCAACCAAATCAAGTTCAACCTGTTTCTGTTCTTTTAGCCCCCCCTCCAATTCCTCTAATCGATCCTTGACAATCTTTTGAACTTCCGAAATATGTTTGTTTGCGATGGTTTCCTTAGCTTCGACAACAACAATTTCTGTGTCCGGGAATTTGATCGCTTTTCGTGATTGATCGCCCATATCTTCTTGCAGATTTTGCTCTAGTCTCTGACCAGCTTTTATAATGGGATCTAGTTTTTCGGCGATTGTCTCATCGAATCCCTCTTCAATTTTTTTCTTTCGATCTTTAAGCTCAGAAATTTTTTTATCCCGGGCAGTCTTTACTTCTGTAATCTTCGCATTGCTTCGCTCACCTTGTTCCCGTTCAATTAGTGCAATTTTCTCTTCAAGACGCTTTAACGCTTTTTGGCGAGCATCCTCATCTACGTAAGTAACCACATACTGAGCAAAATATAAAACCCGATCCAAATTTCGGCGAGAGATATCGAGTAATAAGCCTAAATAAGAGGGTACACGCCTTGTATACCAAACATGAGCTACCGGTGCGGCAAGACTAATGTGCCCCATTCGCTCACGGCGAACTGAAGAGCGGGTGACTTCAACTCCACACTTATCACACACAATACCTTTATAACGAATATTCTTATACTTCCCACAATAACACTGCCAATCACGAGTTGGACCGAAAATAGCCTCACAGAACAATCCATCCTTTTCTGGACGCAAGCGGCGGTAGTTAATTGTTTCAGGTTTGAGCACTTCACCATAAGACCAACTGCTTATCGTCTCAGGAGAAGCCAGACTGATACGGAGAGAGGTTAACCCTTTGGTTTCCACTCGTGTGCCTCCTTAATAATTCTTGACAATAAAATCCTATCGAGCACAGACAATAATCCCCCCAAACAGCGTTCGAATTTCAGCTGATTTTGGCCGGAGCTCGTTTTATCCAGATTTAGCCGGGAGTAAATCGACTAATTAACGTCTCAGTATACAAACTAAAACAAGCGATTGAGATCTTCTCTCAAACGCTCACTGGCGTATCAATGCAACTTTATTGGACATGTGCGTGAATTATACCTATTGATATCCATATTAGTCAAGGTGTGTTCTTGCCTTTATCCTTCAAAAAATTCAATTGTTAATAGAAATTTAATCAACGATGCCGGTCAAGAATTTGATGGGTATCACCATGGATTAATTCTAGTACCTCTTCATCATGTAAAAATGACCAGGGGAAACCTAGCTCAAAGTCTGAAAATTCTTCAATCAATGTCAATTGTTTTGTTGATAATTCAAAATCCAGTACACCGAGGTTATCATTCAACTGGTCAAGGTTTCTAGCGCCTAGAATTGGGATTATTTGAGCTTTACTTTGTTGCTGCCTCACCCAATTAATAGCAACTTGGGATGGAGAATGACCAATCTCCTGTGCTAAATCAACGACTTTATCAGCAAATGCCATCCCCCTTTCACTTGCCTTTTCGTAGCGCTTTTGTGCATCAGCATCTCGATACTTCCCTGTCAAGATACCCCCTCCCAACATACCCCATACTGTCACCGAAATATCTTCCTCTTTTGCCATTGGAAAGAGTTCTCGCTCAGGGTCCCGCCGGACGAGATTATAGGGAACCTGGATAGCGACTATAGGTGATAATGCATGAAAATCTGCCAACATATTTGCTTTCGCAACGACATAAGCAGGTGTATCTGAAAATCCAACATATAGCACTTTCCCAGCCCGTACTAGATCATCCAAACCACGCATCACCTCAGATAAACCGGTTGTGTAATCCCACATGTGCAAATAGAGAAGATCGATATGATCTGTGTTCAATCGTTTCAAGCTCGCATCTACAGATCGCATCAAATTTTTGCGATTATTACCCCCGAAGTTTGGATCCATTTTATTTGCATGACGAGGTCGGAGAGTATACTTCGTTGCGATCACAAAATAATCTCGGTCAGAAGCAACAAATTCACCTACTAACTTCTCACTTGTACCTTCAGTATAGTTGCAAGCAGTGTCGATAAAATTTCCACCCGCGTCAGCAAAGGCATCAAATAATCTCTGACTTTCCTCTTGTGAGGCTCCCCAACCCCAATCCTCGCCAAAGGTCATCGTACCAAGACATAGCTCGGAAACTCTTAAGCCACTTCTTCCCAATAATTTGTAACGCATCAAAATTCTCCTTTCAAGCGCTATTTGATGAGTTTAGAATCTGATTTTACTTGTTTTGTAGGTATGACCAAGCAGAAAGAACTTCCAACTCCGAGTTGACTTTCCACGATCACTTCTCCCCCATGTCGATCTGCAATTGATTTTACAATTGCCAATCCCAACCCAGAACCATCATCTTCTTTTTTACCCTTATTCGATATTCGATAAAACTTTTCAAAGAGGTTTTGTTGATCCGCTGGAGATATGCCAATCCCATTATCCTGCACTGCGTAGATGACATTCTCATCTTCTACTCGAATATTTACTCTTACCTCGCCACCAGAATCAGTGTATTTGATAGCATTCTCAACCAAATTGTATATGGCTTGCTCAAGAAGAGCCTGGTCCGCTTCTATTATCCCCATTGGGGTTTGAGATGTTTCTACATTTAATTGGACTCGTTTTTGGTCAGCCTGGGCCTTTAAGGCAGTAACCACATGATGTACCACTTCGTCAATGGGTTTTTTTTCTAATTGCAATCCTACTCCTGCCTCAATTCTTCCTAAATCCAGTAGATTTTTTACCAGATGAGATATTTTCTCTGTCTCTGAAGAGATCTTTTTAAGATAGCTTGATTGTTGATCGTTCAATTCACCCACAATCTTCACCATGGAAGTATAGCCCTGAATTAGAGCTAGAGGTGATCGGAGGTCATGGCTGACGGTGGAAACGAACTCGGATTTCAAAGCATCGAGTTGTTTAAATGAGGTAACATCACGCAGGATATAAACTCTACCAATTCGACTTCCTTCAGATTGAATTGTTGATGAAGTCACCAAATATGTTTTTCCATTGTGAAAACTTAACTCTCTTACATCCTGATGTGAATCTATTGAACTAAGTAATACTGATAGCTGATCCTGAGAAACAACATCAGCAATGTTTTTCCCGATTATGGCCTCATCGTGAAGATGAAACACCTTCTGAGCTGCTGGATTGGTCAGAATGAGATTGTCATCCTGGTCAGTAACCAGTACTGGATCAGGTGTTGAGGTAAGTATTGTTTCCAGTCTCTGACGCCCAAATTCGGAGGTCAGGTAAAGGCGCGCATTTGCTGTTGCGAGAGCTGCCTGTCCAGCTAAAGTGATGATATAGCGGATTTCTTCATCGGCAAACTGATGCGGTGAATCGAATGCAATCCAGAGGGTGCCAAAAAATATATTTTCATGTCGCAGCGCCACTGCCATAATTGCGTGAGGGCGAATCGAATCCTCTGCAAAAGAGAAAATCCGCGGTCTGGTTATATTGGTCAACTTCACTACCTTTTGTTGCTTGGCTAATGCAACAACTTGTTCATCCAAATAAGCATATTCATCCTTTAATGGTCCAACTCCAAAACTATTGCTAAGAGAACCTTCGTATTTAAAACTGGGTACAACCGAAGGAACCAGGTAAACGCGGGCAGATGATGCACCCGTTACCAATGCCGCTTCCAGCACGGGTTTCAAGGAATCTTCTATTTCGAACGCAGAAGCAATGCCCTGGCTCACAACCAGTAATCGATTGAGTTCATCCAGTCGAGATTTCAAACTGGTACGCATTTTCTCAAATGCCTTTCCCAATTGCCCCACTTCATCTTCCCCCTCGGCTGGCAATGGAGAATCCAGGTGACCTTGTGACATGCGGTCCGCTTCCATGGCCAATTTATTCAATGAATATGTAATTGCAATTAAACCAAATCTGAAAATGAATATTGCTGCCACCGACAACAAAGTTATCATCCCCAGCAAGGGGATGGCGATATTTATTGCTTGTTGTTGAGCATATTGTGAAGGGACTGTGATGATCACACTCCAGGATTTACCTGCAGTAGGTCGATAGTAGATGAATTCTCGAATTCCTTCACTTGAGACATTCTCATAGAATTTTGTTTCGGTTCCTAGAAATCCTTTGTATTGGGTCATGACCCTATTTACATCTGGATGATAAAGAATTACTCCATTTTCATCCACAAGCATTCCAACCCCATCGATTTCCGCCAAGCTTCCAATGCTGACCAGCAGAGGTTTAGTAAAAGGATTTTTTGCTAAGTCATTTCGCCCAATCAAGACCCCAAGAAGATCTCCATCCCGATCCTTGACGCCCACAATAAAGGAGACCAGTGCTGCTTCTCCTCCTTCATCAGGACCAGTAGTTTCAACTTGAATTGGAACAATCGATGCCAGGTTGATCGCTTCAATTTCATCCTCCGATAAATCTGGTGAATTAATTGCATCCAATGGTTCATTTGCAATCAACATCCCTTCAGGGTCAACAAAAATTAGTTGATTAAAGTATGGGACTTCTCTAATTTCTTGTGACAGGAGTTCTTGGATTTGGTCAGGAGAGCGATCAAAATCCGTTTCTTTTGCCATTCTTAAGATTAAGTTCTGCCCAGATTCAAGAAAGAACGGAAGGCTCTCTGCCGTCATTTCCCCTGCATTAGACATGCGCCCGGCTAACATTTCCTGGGCCGCTCTACTTGCGACGATCCAATCCCCAACGATCAGAATCGCTAATAAAAACAAGGATAATGGGACTACACTAAACAGGAAACGACTGGTTAAGCGGCTTTCTCCCGGAGAAGGTCGCAAAGCTCGTTGAGCACCCCAATGGGGTTTTAATCTTAGTGAAATGACTTCAGAAATAATTCCGGCTAATACTGCGCTTAGACTAAAGGCTATCACTGCTGGAAAAATTAGATTAACAGCGTATTCAATGCGATTGAAAATTGAATTATGAATAATAAACAGGGAATCAATAAAGTGGAAAAATGGATAGATCAAACTTATCATAATAGAGGCTACTATTGGGTGTCGAAGCCCTCGGAATAAAGGTGTCCGGTACTCCTGATACATCATCCAACCAAGCCAAGTAGCAAATAAGGTGATTTCTAAGGGGAAAAAGAAATTGTACTCACCAGTCAATAGAAGAAAAGATCCTGAGATTAAACCCAAGACTGCAGCCCACACAGGCCCCATGAAACCCGCTGCTATGAACCATGGCAGGGCGGCAAGAATCGGAACTCCTGGACCTGAATATGCAATTGATAATTGATAACTTGGGATCAATAAAGTTGTTACCGGAACTGACAAGATTAAGAAGATAAACAATCTCATGCGCCAACGATTAAATGGTTGATTGAATGCCCACCACCGCCGGTTTAATACGATTATTACCCCCAGCAATAAGAACCACCATAACCAGCCAAAGAAACCGCTTGGTAATTCGAGAGTTATTAAATTGTGTATAGGGAAGAGCTGCTCAAACATCTTTATGCTCTAATTAAAAGCAATCATGAGTATGATGAAATATCGATCACATCATAAGTGTCCTGAGACGATTTCGTTAAATCCGAATAATACCCACGCCGTTCCTCAGGCAACATGGCGGCTAAATGGTACATCGCCTCATCGGTTAACTTCCGCAACTGCTCCCTATCTGCATGCCGATATTCTGAATGAAAAGCTATCGGAGCTCCATATCTGATCGCAATTCCATTTTTTTTCCAGAGTTTGGAATACCTTATAGTCGGGTACCCGGGTGATCCTTCTATTATGACGGGGATGATTGGTGCACCAGATCGCGTTGCTAAATAAGCAAATCCCTCTTTTGCCCTCTGAAGTTCAGGATTTCTCGTACCTTCAGGAGCAACCAGAATGATTTCTTTTTTTCGGAGAACTTCCAGTGCGCTTTGCACAGCACGACGGTCTACACCTTCTCTCCTGACCGGGATAGATCCCCAGATACGCGGAAAAATCCCGATAACCGGGTAATCAAAGGCCTCAACTTTTCCTAAAGGAACAATTTGCCGTGGCATTGTATGTATAACGACCATTGGATCTACCCATCCAATATGGTTCATCAATAATAAGCCAGGACCTCTATCAGGTATATTTTCCAACCCCTCGACCTTGTCCAGACGGACCAGCAACGTAAATGCAAGAGTCCTTAACAAGAATCTCAAAAATCGACGCTGATTTTCCCAGGAGGCGTGATGATATTCTCCCTCCTTTAGAACACCATTGTATACACGTACATTTCTTGCGGTGGTCATTTTTCCCCCAGGTCTTCATATTCGTAGACACCACGATATTTCGGAGGTAACTGCCTGGCAAGTGTTTGCATAATTTTCTCAGTTCCATTTTGAACTGATTTACGTAAATCTTGAGATGGATCCAGCCGAAAAGGTTTCCCAACTCGCACAGTTATCTCAGTGCGCTGCATCCGTTTCATATTCTGAAAAACCCGTTTATTCTCTGATCCTGTGAAAGTAACCGGAATTATTGGTACATCCGCCTTTAAGGCCAAATATGCTGCCCCATTTGTACCTTCCTCCAGTGAACCGCTCAGACTTTCACGCCCTTCTGGAGCTATCGCAACTATCCTGCCATCTTCCAACGCCTCTAAAACAACTCGAATCGCCCTTCGATCAGGTCGTCCCCGATGCACCCATATCACACCATAAGCATGCAATAACCATCCCAAAATTGGTATTTCGTAAATTTCGATTTTTACGACCGTCTCTACATTCAGAGGTGCGTAAACGAATCCCACGATCACATCCGCGTCTCCAAGATGATTAGATACTAACAATGCTGGACTCCTAGATGGAATGTTTTCCAATCCAGAAACTTCAACCCGCGCCCATATAAGAACAAGGAAATGAGACAGCCATCGCACAATAACTCGGATTATTTTCCGCCACCAGGTAAGTTTAGCTAGACGAGTTTTACTTGGTCTTAATACTTCGCTGCGTGGTTTTGGTGGAATTGACTCTCCTGCATTCATATATAAGGTTAACCATTTGTCATTTATTTGATATCGTCTGAATTTGTCAATTTCTTCATCTCATGAAACACTTCTTGAATGGATAATCCATCTGTATTGATTATGATCGCGTTCTCAGCTGGTTTAAGAGGTGCAATTTCTCGTGAGGAGTCGATCCGATCACGATCGTGGATCTTTGCTAGAATCACTTCATAATCAGCTTTTTCTCCACGTTGTAAGCGTTCGTTATATCTCCTTGTGGCACGTTCTTCCTTCGACGCGTCCAAGTAGATCTTTAAATCAGCTTCAGGCAAGATCACAGTGCCAATATCACGACCTACCATCACGACCTTCCCTTCGAGACCAATCCGGCGCTGCTGTTGGCTCAACGCCTGGCGAACCCCCTTGTAAGCAGCAACGATCGAAACCTGAGCGTCTATCTCTGGAGAATGCACCTCCCACGTCACATCACTACCATCAATCAATACATCACAATTTCGTCCATCTTGTTTCGTGGGTGGGCGAACATCAATGGTTATTTCCTCCGCCAAACGAGAAATTTCCAATTCATTGCTGATATCAATACTTCGCTGCAGAGCAGCTAAGGTTACTGCCCGGTACATGACACCTGTATCGAAATAAAGAAAACCAAGATACTCAGCGAGAAGTTTACCGATGGTCGATTTTCCTGAACCAGCTGGACCATCAATAGCGATCGTCTGTTTGGCACTCATTTATTTTCTCGATTCGCCAAAAGGTGATTCCTCAATAGGGATTTCTTCATCTTCGATGATTTCAGGATCTTCCACAGGTGTGAGCTCCCCGCCAGGGAAAATGTCCCCACGCGCCCAGAGAACAAGATGACTAATTTCTTGCGGCGCTCGACGAAAGACAAGCCACTCCGGCCAATTTCTTGGGAGCGATCCATCCCAGGCAGGAGTAATCCACCAAGCAAAATCCTGTCCGCGATATCCGACAGATAAACTTGGTGAGGGCTGGTTTTCCGAATTGATGATCATCGAAGGTAACTCACCAGCAGGAATTGATGCAAGAAATCGAACCTGAGGCCAATTTCGCAATGCCCAACGTAACGATGGTGCAGGGGATGTAACTACCACATCTAATGAATCTCGAATTCCTGTTCGCCATTCTGAGAGGTCCCCTAACGTGACGAGCAAATCCTCAACCTGTCTGGTCACAGGATTTGGAGTCAACAATTCTTGTTCACCATTGGGCTTCAACTGAGACAAACCCCACATCGTTGCGATACTGTAAAAGCCAATTCCGAGCAATAGACCCCAGACCAAACCTTGTTGGGCAGTTTTGACCGACCATCCTAATCCAATCAACACAGTCGTTACAGCGCCCAACGCGAACGTACCCAGGATAACAACCCAGCGCAGTTGAATCGTTTGAGAATCACCGCCGCTTAAACTAAGCCCTGCTAAATTCAACCATCCAAGAGCCATCAAAATAAAAATCAATAAAGCCTGGCCCAATGCTGGATATGGGTCTGCGTTTTTTATGCGAATTAATCTAGCAATTTCGATGGCTGCTAATCCCCACATTGGGATTAATACCCATCCCAGATCACTTACCTGTCGTCCTGGATAAAATAGAACCAGCAGCATTGAGCTCCCTGCCCACAAGCTGAGCCACTGAGATATTGCATCTTTACTACGCCATCCCTGAACAATAGCAACAATGCCGAAGATAAGTGCTAGTGGATGGTAAAAGACCAATATAGCTAATATCCGCGTGAATGGTACCTCTGAAGGAACCAGCCACCCTTGGATAAATTTAGGCAAGATACCAGTCACAGCGCCTAATCCCTCGGGTATGGTGAAAAAGAGAGTACCGATAACAACCACCACAACAAGCGCTGCGAAGAAGGCTGACCGCATTCCCATTAATTTGGTCACGGTCTCCTTCTCGAGAAAGGAGCTTATTGCCCCTCTGTTCAATAAAAGCACACCAATCGACCAGGCTAATCCAAGCCCCAGCAATCCCTGTATTGCTGTTGGTCCGCTGAGCAACGTCAGTCCACCGAATATACCCGCCAGGATCGGTTTTCGATTGTAGACTAATCCTAATGTCATTGCCCCAAATCCAACAGCCAGCATCGCTGTGCCGGTCTGGCGAGACATGGCGACCAATCCAGCGTCGAGAGCTAATCCCAAAGACATGACCAACGCTGCCTTTCTGCCAATGGCTGAGCGGATCAGAATAGGAAATATCACCAAGCAGCAACCGGCCAGAACAGGCCATAAGCGAGCGAAAAAATTTGTATCAGCAAATAGAAAAAAAGTAGCTCCAGTTAACAAGGAATAAATAGGACCTGGCGAGAGGATAACATTCTCACCGATGGATACCTGAAATGCCTGCATGGCCCATCCAGCTTCAGCATCGGAAAGAGGAGCAATTCCAATACTCATAATCCGGATTATGAAGGCAGTTAGCAAGATCAGGAAAACGAGAGCATATTCAACAGAGATGCGATGGAGATTCATAAATTTGCCCAGACCTATTATAATTGTATACTCGATGAATACCTTGTAGGTGATCACCTAAGAAAAATGCAAGGTTGATTGTAAAAATCAAAGAGTCGGACCGGAGAGACTTATTGTAATAATCAATTGGAATCCGATGGATTCAAATCGCGGGGGACTTCATAAATCGATACTTGACCGGACTCGAAAACTGGCTCACCTAAAAAGTTGGCGAATTTTGATTCATTAACCCGATAAGTGCGGCGTTCAAGCGGTCCAACGAAAATATAACGCACATTGTAAAAGTCCAAGAGTCCTTTCGTATCCTCCCAATCATTGGTTTGGTAGATAATCTGGACATCTTCTTCCCTGCTGCCGATCTCTTGGCTTCCTCCACGCCACTGTCTTTCGTGCCCCGGCCATCCTAATACATTCGGCTGCCCACTGAGGGTCGCCACGCGAGCATACTCAGAATACTGCCCGCCCACAGCCTCGATCACAACTCCAGATGGTGCGCTTTCAAACCAACGGATAGCTGCCATATCCTCTGGAGCACTCGCTTCCAGATAAGCCGCTCCATCGAGAGTTAGTCCTGACGCAGGGTTAAACCCATTCGTCTTGTGCCATAAACTAAGGAAAGGATATACAAGTGCCATGAAAAATAATCCCACCAAGCCAATTCGAAAAGCAACTCCCCAATAACCGCGTAAACGCTTCAGTAATACAACAGTACCAAAGGCAGCGGCCATCCCCCACAAGATCCAAGTTTGAAAATAGAACTTAAATATTGTGTTCATGCGGGAGCCAAACTGATCCCTTAAATAGAAAAACTCTGTGAAAATAACCAAAAAGCCACCGATTAGGATTAATATCAGGACAAAATCATGGGACGTCGCGGTTAGCGACCAGATTGGTTCTGAAATTCGTCTTTCGTCAGTGTATTGTGGATGCAGCGTACCTTGATTATTTTTAGGTCGAATCTTGGCCAATATCAATCCAAAGGTTAATCCCAACAACAGCAGCAAGGTAACCCAACCAGTACCGGTGAATCGGCGAAAAATAGCTTCTTCAAAAATATTGTTGACCGGATCGCCCCCCAAAGAATTGACAAAAATATCACCGAAGAATGGTAGATTGGCTAAACCCAAACCAAATAACAATGATGTCAGCCACAATATTAATGTGAAACCTAGTGCCAGTAGTATTCCCTGACCTGCGCGGATCTGCTTTCTTCGTCGACTCCAAAGATAAATCAAATAAACAATAATAGGTAAGAGAAGAGCTCCGAACATGATCCACAGATGGGTCCCTCGTGTTGAGTAGATCAAATTTGGCAAGATGCCTCCTGCCTGGGATGAGAGACCTATATAGAATGGGAGATACAATAGAATTCCAGAAATTCCTAAGGTGAATCCAATAGCAAGAAATTCCTTCACCAACGCCATAAATGACAGCGGGGATCTTTCCTGCTGCTCTTCATCTTCTGGAGATGAAATTCCATTTTCAATGTTGAGCAGTGCTTTGCGACTTTCAATCCACCGCCAGTACACATAAGCCAAACTGAACAGTAAGAGATACATGGGGAAATCCCATGTATTTAAGAAGGCCAATCCACCAATTATCAACGCGCTCGACCAGAAGATGCTTGGTTTAATTGCCAGCTTTATTCCAAGCCAACGAGTACTTCCAATCCCACCCCCCAAAAACACGTTCAAAGCGATCCCAACTGCTAAAAGAGCAAAAGGCATAACCAATACGTGTGGGTGTAGATCGGCAAGCAAGAAAGAGAAAAACGGGAACTCATCAATCACCTCCCGCCAATTACCCGCCAAATCGTAATCTTGCACTACTCTTGACGCACGCCACCACCATAAAAATCTCGATGGTATCCAGGAAAATGGTTGAGCAGGGGGCAGGCTCAGTTCCTTCAGATCCAACCAGCTCCAAAAAGTGGAAGTTAATTGACCTGTCTCGTTTACTTTCCAAAAAAGCCCGCGTGAATGTAATATTTCAAGAAATCCTTCAAGATTACTAACGATGAGAATGAACAACGGCCCGAAGAGGGAGAGTATCAGGTTTTGAGAATTTTTATTTTGGTTAGAGGATTCCTTCCTAACCTTTAGTGCACTAAGAAGGGAATAGAGCACACCATATGCTGTTATGCTGGTTAATGCAAAGATCATTGATACGGCTAGATTAAATGCGATACTACCAGGAGTAACAGTTAGCTTCGCCAGCATAGCAGTCATTACATAACCGAAGTAATAATAAGATATGGCGTACCCTGATAGCCAGGGATCATGAGGAGGAAATATTGGCGATCGTAAGATGGCGTTAATGAATGCCAATTCCATCGGTTTCTCGGTACCTAGGATTTCGGGATTGGTTGCTCTGACAATTGTCCATCCAGCGAATACCACAAAAAACAATATTTCAATACTAAGCACGAGACGACGGTTGTCATTCCACCAGCTTCGTAACTCGTAAGCTGGTAAACCTCGGTATGCCCAAAAACTGAGAACAACCAGCACGATCAGCGCAAGGATCAATCCACCGATATCATTTCTGAGCACACCGAGAGATGCCAGTAACCAGAAGAAGTATCCCCACACTAATAAACCCAAAACCCGACTCAATGAATAACCACGATCCTTTAACCCTGGAAGGAGTCGGTATGTGAGTGGAAATGAAACCAAACCGAGGAAAGTAATAAAAATATACCAAATCAGAAACGTGAATATTTGTGTCATTCTCTCTTAGCTGACCTTCAACCAATCACCTGATAAATTACAGTATCTTCAAACCGAAAAACCTCTTGCCAGAGAACTCCCTGAAGTGTAGAAAATTTTTCTAATCCTTGGCCTGGGTACAATGCCTGCTCAAGCTGTCCGACGATCACATATTCAACACCATACTTATCCAGGATATCTTTCGTCCGTGAAGGATCGTTCGTGATATAGAATTCATTAACATCACTGATCCGTTCAGGAATCAAATATTCTGGCGACAGAGCTCGTTGTTGGCGTTGGTGCCAATTCCATCCAATCACATTCGGCAAACCTGTATAAATTGTATTGCGGGTACCCCAATGGTACTCAACCATGTTTCCTTCGATTATCACCGGCGATCCGAGAACATTTTCCTGCAACCAGCGAATTGCTTGTTGATCTTGACTTAAGTCCATACGAGTTCCCAGATCATCGTACTCAGCATAAGCCATAAATGCCATACCATCCAAAGTATGGGGAGCATCAGGAGCCATTCGATCCTTAATTTTTGCCGCCCCCCCCAATAAGGGATAAAGTGCTGCTGATGCAACCAGGAGTATCAATATCATTTGCCAAGCTGCCCTCCACGAAGGCAACCATTTCTTGGCTGAGGTTATTATCCATCCAAATCCAGCTGCCGCACTCAAAGCCAGCAAAGTCCAGACCTGTAAATAGAACTTAAACACCGTGTTCATCCTGCCGATATCACCGACAAGCACGATTAATTCGACCATCAAGGTCAGGGATAACCCTGCTCCGATCAGAACTAAAACAAATCGTTTGGCATCGGATAGGCCGGAGCGCAACAATAATATCGCCGCCCAGACCACTACAGGAAGCACAATCCATGCTATTGATACACCCCAAATTAGCAAAGCAATTATCAATGCTAATAATACGAGGCATCCAATGAGAAGATGCACTCGAAATGGAGATAATATTCGAAGTCTGGATAATGGAGTCTCTGCCATCCATTCTCGGGTCTCCCAAATCATCCACGAGATGATCACAAACAGGAAAACTCCCCAATGCGTCATATAAGACCAGAACGGTGTATGTGAGCCTTCCCAGATATTGATATCGGAATAACCCTGAACATACCAATTTGCATATGGCTGGTAAAGAATAACAGAAAGTAATCCCAACAAGACTATCGCACCAATCGTGATCAGGATTTTTTGAAAATTATATAAATATCTTTTATTCTCCATACGAGCTCGATTTGAAGAGGCGTAATTCATCCAAACCGCATATCCCACTGCAAGCAAACCAAATACCAAATAAATTGGGAAATCCCAGGTATTGGTCGGACGAAGGGCGCCTATCGCCAAACCACCAAGCAACAAACTGGTTGAGATTCGCAGTGTGCGACGCGCTTTGGAATCATTTGTGTCTATCCGCCACCCTTTTCCAAGCACGACTGATAATGCCCAGCCGAGCGCCAATAAAGTCAAGGGTAAAGCAAACAGATGTGCATGCGGATCACCGTAAAGCACGGTGAAGAAAGGAAATTCGGTGATCGGTTCAACATCATTCGGTGCTGGAATAACACGGCTTGGGAGCCAATACCAATCTGCGATACCATAGGGTAATGCTGCACCAGTCAAGGTCATAAGTGCGCCCCTGATCGTCCAAACGCTCTGCATGATCACGTTCGCCCCTTCAATATTTCCACCTGGGGCAGCTAACCGCTGGTAACCAAGAAGGATCATGCGTAGGGTGCCTAGATTTCCAATAACTGCAACACCAATAGCCGCAGCTATCCCGGTGATAAACGGCAAAGATTTTAACAAAGGTTTTCCATTAAGTACCCCGGAACGCCCAGCGCTGATTAGATTCCATCCAATTGAGAACGCGCCCA
>WOR8_10008556_pt1 | contig 20345 bp, 21 predicted proteins | sample DeeMarSeWOR38_10_FD_19890 | JGI IMG/M metagenome (IMG submission 19890)
TTTCTTCAAACGTTGCACCCATCTTTTCGGTCTGATAAAAAACCGCCTGCATTTTTATCAGATCTATTATCCCGGCAAAGGAATCCTCCGCCCCAATAGGAAGCTGTAATACGATCGGATTTGCAAGGAGCTTATCCTGAATGCTGTTAACAGACATTTCAAAGTCGGCGCCAATTTTGTCCATCTTGTTGACAAAGCAAAGACAAGGCAGATTATATTTTTGCCCCTGTCTCCAGACAGTCTCGCTCTGTGCCTGTACACCTTCACTGCCGTCGAACACTGCCACTGCCCCATCGAGAACACGCAACGACCTTTCAACTTCAGCGGTAAAGTCAATATGCCCCGGAGTATCGATAAGATTGATTTCAAAATCCTTCCAGGGACATTTAGTCGCGGCTGAAGTGATAGTGATACCTCTTTTTTGCTCTTCCTCCATAAAATCCATAACAGCAGTACCATTATGGACCTCTCCCATTTTGTATGTTTTACCCGTATAGTAAAGTATGCGCTCGGTTACCGTCGTTTTGCCCGCGTCGATATGAGCCATTATTCCGATGTTACGTAGTTTTTCCAGATCGCTCGGCATTTTACTGTTCTCAGGTTTTTAGAAAGATAACCTCATTCAATTGCCTTCTAAATTACAAAGCCATTGCCCTTTACGGCAATGTAAACGCTGTAACACCATATAAGAAAACTGCCACGGTCATTCATAAAAACAATCCGTGGCAGTTGTAAACAACAATTATTACCAGGCAAAGTGAGCAAATGCTTTATTCGCCTCAGCCATTCTGTGGATATTCTCCCGCGTAGTCATCGCCCCGCCGGTTTCATTATAGGCATCTATCAATTCCGAAGCTAAACGCTGGCTCATGGGCTTGCCTTTCTTAGACCTGGCTGACAGCAAAATCCACCTGAAGGCGAGCGATTGCTGGCGCTTGGAATTTACCTGCATTGGCACCTGATAACTGGCTCCCCCAACACGCTTGCTGCGAACCTCAATCAACGGCTTAACGTTGTTGATAGCCTTTTCGAACACTTCAAGAGCGCCGGTGTCCTTTATTTTATCGTTAATAATATCCATGGCATCATAAAAAACAGCCTGTGCCCTGCTTTTTTTACCGTCCCACATCAGACAGTTTATAAATTTCGAAACCAATTTACTGTTAAACCTCGGATCAGGTTCTAATTGTTGGTTTGAAGCGGTAAACTTTTTTGCCATATTTTCCTCAATCAGACTATAAGCACCGGCCATGATTCACTAATCTAACCGGTTGCTATAATACCAATTTATTTTGCTTTCTTTGCTCCATACTTACTTCTGCCCTGCTTACGGCCGGACACACCAGCACAGTCCAGTACTCCCCGGACAATATGATAACGGACACCCGGCAAATCTCTAACTCGGCCTCCACGAATGATCACAGTGCTGTGCTCCTGAAGGTTATGGTCAATACCGGGGATGTAAGCTGTAACCTCTTTGCCGTTGGTCAGTCTCACACGGGCGATTTTCCGTAACGCCGAATTCGGCTTCTTAGGCGTCTGGGTTCTTACGATCAGACACACACCTCTTTTTTGCGGTGAACCGCTGATATCAGATACACGCTTGCGACCTTTCGATTTCGCCCGCGGCTGTCTAACTAACTGATTTATAGTAGGCATAACGTTCGTATTTCCTGATTTCAATTATACAATATTCTCTTTGGTCATCGACAAAACAGCCCATTATTGTAATATATCCTGCGCAAAATCCAAGAGATTTTAAGCCCCTAATGCAAAAAATTTTCGAATGACCCATAAAAGCAGATTTTCAGGTTTTTACAGTAAAAAACCGGCAATGCAAAGATTGTTAGAATTGCAATTCGAGCTTACAAGTGATATTTTCCCATGCCGTCTTATCAGTGACAGTTGATTATATTTGGTTATTTCCCCACTATAACTATAAGATTTTTTTCTTTGACTTCTACTGCTCAAAATGATATAATATCTTGAAGAAATGGTGAGAAGGCCTCCTTAATCGTAACATCTCGGGCTTTCCGCCATAAAAGAGGATTTTTATTAGATCCAAATAGCAGGAGAAAAAAGAAAAACAACCCGAATTGACAACCGTGCTCTATTATATGGAAATACCAGGTAAGAAAACAAAGTTTTACAAATTTTAACCAATACTCCCGTTTTACAATATTAAAATTGCTCTTTTGATATACATTGTCTTATAATCAGCAAAAGAATGAAAGGTTCGGCGATTAGCCTCAGACTGGAAAGTACAAAAGGATGACCGTCAGCAATCTCATAGACAAACTGATAAATTTCTTCTCATTGCTATATTTCAGACATTGGGAAAGATGGGAACTGCTCATAATAGTATTAATATGCCTAGTTCTGCTACTATTTATTATATGGCAACAGAGAAAGAGTTCAACCAAAAGTGTGTATGTGAATCAAGTCAGAGAACGTTCACCTATAATCGGTGTCAAATTAGCCGGCAATAGAAGCTACTTGAAAATCGAAGACCTAAAACAAGACCGTTCTGCTCACTTATCGAAAAAACACGCAAAACAAATAAAAACAAAAGAACAATTGGAACAGTTGAACCAACAAGTTCAACAACTCCAATACGAAATCAACAAACATAAACAAACTGAGGAACGCCTCAAGCGTCAAGTCACAGGATTAACAACAGAATTAAAAACCGCAAATGAACTCCGACAAAACACCGTCGCAAGTCATAATGTCAAGCAAGTACATAAACAACCGATTATTGATGTACCCGCAGTCAAAGAACAGCCTCCGCACGAACCAGCCGAAACCGACACGGTCAAGCAGCAGGTAAAAAAACAAGCCGGCGAGTCAAAAGCTGCCAAAAAATCATTCAACCGCAGAATCAATATACGCAAACAACCCGAAAGGCTTATCAGAGAGAAAACCGGGCAAATCAAGCTTTCAAAAGAACACAGGGAACAGCCGCTGGACATCGAAAGACTTAAATCTATAGCAGACTTGGCAAAACGAATTCAGAGTCGGCCCCGCAAAAGTAGTTAAAAGTACTTTTCGCTCTAACTTATAGCAAATCACGTATCTGGTCCGGTCTGTCCACAACGACAACACCCGCTTCCTGCAAGGCCTTTTCCTTCGCTTCCACTGTACCTTTTCCGGCGGAAATAATAGCGCCGGCATGCCCCATCCGCTTTTCCGGTGGGGCTGAGTGTCCGGATATGAACGAGACAACCTTTTTACTCACAGACGTTTTAATAAACGATGCGGCCTTCTCTTCACCCTCACCGCCGATCTCCCCTATTAACACGATAGCGTCAGTGTCATCATCATTTTCAAACATTTCCAATAAATCAACGAATCCAGTGCCGATGACAGGATCGCCGCCAATACCTATACAAGTCGATTGCCCCAGGTTCTTCTCGCTCAAATCATAAACGACTTCATAGGTCAGTGTCCCGCTCCTGGAGATCATGCCAATACCACCCGGCTTATGAATGAAATCCGGCATTATTCCAACCTTACACTTTCCGGGCGAGATAATCCCTGGGCAGTTCGGACCAATTATTCGCACATGTTTTCGTTTCAATTCATGGTAGAGATCAACCATGTCTAATACGGGAATACCATCGGTGATACAAACGATAAGTGATATTCCGCCGTCGGCAGCTTCACGAATCGCATCCGGTGCGAAGGCGGCGGGAACAAAAATCGCCGAACATTGTGCCCCCGTCTGTTCAACAGCCTCCTTCACGGTGTCGAATACAGGAAGGTTACATACAGTCCGGCCTCCTTTGCCCGGCGTGACACCTCCGACCACTTTTGTGCCGTACTTAAGCATTGCCTCGGTATGAAATGAGCCATCTCGTCCGGTGATCCCCTGGACTATAACTTTCGTCTGCTCATCTATCAAAATACTCACTGCTGAGATTCTCCGTACGCGCAATTGACTGCATCCTGGATGGCATCTGCTGTTTGATGGGTGACAATCATACCCGCATTGCTCAACATACTGCGACCTTTTTCCTCGTTAGTGCCTCTAAGCCGGATAATAATGGGCACATTAATGTCGAGTTCATTCCGGGCCTTAAGAATACCCTCGGCTATATCATCACATCGAGTAATTCCCCCGAAGATATTGACCAGGATAACTTTTAGACGGCTGTTTCTCAGAAGGATGCGCATAGCGACAAGAACCTTTTGGGGACTCGAACTTCCGCCCACGTCCAAAAAATTAGCCGGATTACCGCCGGCCAGCTTGATGCCGTCCATCATCGCCATTGCCAGCCCTGCCCCATTAACGATACAGCCAATCTCGCCGGAGAGGCTCACGAAAGTCAGGCCGGCGTCTTTTGCCTCCAATTCATCCGCCGTGTACTCCTCGGGATTCATCAGACAAGCAATATCAGCATGCCTGGCGATTCCGTTGTTGTCAAAGACAATCTTCGCGTCGGCTGCTATGAGCCGACCCTCCGCGGTTAATACAAGGGGATTAATCTCGATGAGTAAACAATCTTTATCTCGTAAGAGCTGATACATATTTTGTATGATCCTTGCCGCCTGCTCCAAAAGCATCTGGTTCGGAAAAGATTCTGAAAGCCATTGTGTCAAGGATTCCGTGCTGTCCTGCTCATCGGCTCCGGCCAATGTAAAACGACGGATCTTCTCCGGTAGTTGAGCGGCGATATCTTCAATGTCCATTCCTCCGGCAGTGCTGATTATTAATACAATTGACCTGGTTGCTCGCTCGACAGTAATTGCTGCATAGTACTCGGCCCGAATATCCAAACGCTCCGTAACCAGCACATGTTTTACAGCAAAGCCGTTCACAGACATTCCCAGAATCTCTTTCGCTGCCGATTCGGCTTCTGCTTCAGACATCACAGCTCGGATTGCGCCTGCTTTACCTCGCCCACCGGTCAAAACCTGGCCTTTAACCATAGCTTTGCCATCCCAGTTGGCGGCGGCTGCCGCGGCTTGTTCAGGGCTGTGTACTAATTGTCCTTGTGGAACGGCAATACCATACCGCTGGAATAGTTCACGTGCTTGATATTCATGTATTTTGATGGCTTTTTTCCTTAAACGTCATGCTTCGTTCAGGATTCCCCAAGTAGTGTCTAAACATCGTCTTTGCTGGGCCCAATCATATCTTTCGGCACAACGATGCGGTCAAATTCTTCGTCAGTCAGAAAACACAAAGAAACAGCAGCTTCTTTCAACGTCGTGCCCTGCTCATAAGCATGTTTGGCAATCCGGGCGGCTTTGTCATAACCAATATGAGGATTTAATGCCGTCACTAACATAAGCGAGTTTTGAACGTATTCAGCTATGATTTGTTCGTTTGCCTTAATGCTGGCTACGCACTTCTCGCCGAAGCTGCGACACCCATCGCTCAGAAGCCGGATGGATTGCAGTAAATTATAGATAATGACCGGCTTATACACGTTCAGCTCAAAGTTTCCTGATGCGCCGGCAATTGTGATGGCAGCATCGTTGCCCACCACCTGTGCTGCGATCATAGTCAGCGCCTCACATTGCGTGGGATTGACCTTGCCGGGCATAATCGAGCTGCCTGGCTCATTAGCGGGTAAACTCAATTCACCGATGCCGCAGCGAGGACCCGATGCCAGCCACCGAATATCGTTGGCTATCTTATTCAGGGCCGCTGCAAGCGTTTTCAGAGCACCGCTTGTTTCAATCAGAGTGTCGTGGGCGGCCAGTGCCTCGAACTTGTTGGGCGCCGATACAAATGGCAGTCCCGTCAAATCGGCTATTTTCTTCGCCACACGTTCGGCAAATTCCGGATGACTGTTCAATCCGGTGCCCACGGCGGTCCCACCGAGAGCCAACTCATACAATCGAGGCAGACATTGAGCAATACGCTCGCGACCGCGTTCGACCTGCGCCGCATATCCTGAGAATTCCTGTCCCAAAGTTAAAGGAACCGCATCCATCAGATGAGTACGGCCGATTTTGATAATGTCAGCAAACTCGCGGCTCTTTTTTTGCAGCAGGATTGCCATGCTCTCCACAGAAGGAAGCAGCTTGTTTGTCATCGCCATAGCCGAAGCGATGTGCATGGCAGTAGGGAACGTATCGTTGGAAGATTGCGACTTATTCACGTCGTCATTGGGATGAACGGGCGTTTCGCTGCCAAGAGTCCCACCGGCCAGTTCTATAGCACGATTGGCTATTACCTCGTTGAGGTTCATATTCGTATGGGTTCCGCTGCCGGTCTGCCATACTTTCAAAGGAAAGTGATCTTCAAGTTTACCCTCGATGACTTCTTCAGCAGCCTGTACAATCAAAGATGACTTATCTTCGGACAGCAAACCGAGTTGTTGGTTGACTATAGCTGCGGCCTTTTTTATGATTCCGAATGCGACTATTACTTCGTCGGGAATCTTTTCGGTGCCGATGTTAAAATTCTGCAGAGATCGCGCGGTCTGCGCTCCGTAGTAGGCGCTTTGAGGCACCTTCACTTCACCCATCGTGTCCTGCTCAGTCCTAAATTTCATAACATCTCCATTTTAAGCAAAACTCGAAAGCCACGGCTACATGGCTGACATCCGCTGCCTTCTCAGCCGCGGGCAAGTCATGCCAGAATATACTTTAACAACATCCCGGAGATTCTTTCAAGCCTTAATTCATAACAATTTCAATACGTAATACACAACTTTAGCCCGCATCACATATGCGCATTGAACTAAGAACTTTAGAACATAATTTTCAAATAGCCGCAGATTGGTGGTTTTAGAATCTGTATAATATTCCCAGCAGCAGCGAAGTCATGTAATGCTTTTCTACAATAGGGCTGTCGGTAATCTCACTACCGAGCCATTGTACCGCTCCCATTCCCATCACACTCCACTGTTCATTCAGCCTATAGTTCAGCCTAAGTGCAGTCAGCAGGCCGGTCGAATCACCGACGTTGTATTCCGGCCGGCCCGGAATCGCTTCATCACTCCGCACACCGTAATAATAATCATTCAACTGTCTACTGCGATAAGTTACGCCGATACTTGGCGTCACGAGCAAATCCCGAATATTAGCGGCGCCCCTGAAATCATAATTGTAGGACAGCCGGACCTGGTGACCTTTATGCTCGTTGAGGACATCAGCGGAAACATCCGCTGTGATCCTCGCTTCGCCCAGAATTCTCGATAACGAACCGCCAAGCTCCAGCGTCCACTCCCTGTCGTCCATGCCCCGCAGGTACCTGCTGTCATCTTCTTCATATCCCTCGAACCGCACTCTGGCAAGGCCGCGGACCTCCCATCGTTCTTCTTTTAAAAGCGAATAATTCAAAATCGGCCCGTAAAACAAGAATTTCTCATTCCGGTAAAAGAAAAGTGGAATGCCACGGCTTTCAGTGCCGATTCCCCTGTGTGGATTGCGAGTAATTATTACCCCTGCCCCGGCCATAAAAACATCCCTCGTCCCTGCATATTCTGCAGCCGGGGCATCTCCGCCGAATGCAATGCGGACGGACGTAATCAGTATCAAAATATACAATATCTTTTTCAACAGCACATCCTTTCGAATGTATGGATTCAATCATAAACTGTCCAGAAGTATAGAAAAATCCAACGAAAGAATCGAGGGATTTTAGCCCACACCATTGGTGCAGTTTTGGATCGCACAATTACTATTAGAGATACCAGAGCGCCCAGATTCGAAAATCTGACTGAATCTTTAGAAGATAACCTTTGCCAATTTGCCGGGCTCAATTCGAAACGCAGAGCCTCGACCCTCGAAGAAGCCGTGTTCGGCAATTAAGTGAACGTTCAGGTCTGTCCAGCGAATAATTTGACCGGAATCGAGATGTTTGACAGTTGTGACTCTCTTAATGAATCGCCCGAGATGCGGCCACGGGCAAGCTATAGATCCTCTGGCCTCTTCTACCATTGCCTGATGTTGAGTATCTATTTCGACCCAGGTTCCGAGCCCTCTTTTGGCAGCATCGGTTATTTCCTGCATTCTTACCGAGATCTGCCGGGTGGTATGTCCGAACTTCGAAACTTCAAATGCGTCGGCATCGATAATCTCAGCAACACTTCGAGAATCGCAGCCCATAAACCCCCCCGCCACCAATTTCGACGATCGTAATATTCGTTCCAAATTTCTCGTTTGGGGCGATTCTTTCATGATTGCTCTCTCAACATTTTATTCGAATTTGTCATAGAAAATTGCCTCTTCTTTCATCCCGAGTTCAGTCAGGATTTCTATCGCCGCGTCAATCAAGCCCGCGCTGCCGCAAAGATAAGCCTCGCATTGGGAGGCATTTTTTAAGTTCCGCTGAACAGCTTCGGTTACAAGGCCTCGCTCGCCATCCCAGCTTTCACCTTTCTCCGGCGAGGCAACAACCGGGACGAACGTGAAGTCTTCCAGCTCCGATTCAAAATCACACATAAGATCGATTAGAAATAATTCCTTCGCTACGTTGGCACCAAAATAATAGGTGACTTTCCGTTTATCACCGGTGTTTTTCATATCGTGTAACATACACTTTATCGGCGCCATACCGGAGCCGCCGGCTATAAAGATAATCTGAGCATCGGAATCCGACAGCCTGAAATCACCATAAGGCCCGTTCATCTTCACTTGGTCGCCGACCTTCAGATATTCGAAGCAATATGTAGTACAGATTCCGCCCGGCACCAGCCTGATAATCAGCTCAATAGCGTTCTTGTCTGAAGGATCGGAGGAAATTGAATAGGCCCGGTAAACTTCCTCGCTGTTCTTTTCATAAACTGGAGTCAGCAGTTGAATATACTGGCCAGGTATATAATCGATACTTTCCGGTTCAACCAGTTCAAAACGGAATTGTTTCATATTATGTGTCAGGTCTTTAATATTCGTGCATTTGCATATGTATTCCCGAATGGACAGAAGCTCCTGCGGAATCTCAATTTTGAGGTTATCATGGACTTTAACCTGACACGCCAGGCGAACATTCGATTCTCTCTCATCTTCGGTAGGCAGCAACGGCCCGGCTCCTTCGAGCACTTTGAGTTTGCAGAGACCGCATGTTCCCCTGCCGCCGCAGGCACTCGGAATGAACAGCTTTTCGCCACCCAGCACGAAAAGTAAAGACCTGCCGCCCTCAATAGTAAATTCCCGCTCGTCATTGACTGTTATTTTGCACGGGCCATAGTCGGTTAAAAAACGCTCGGAAACGACCAGAAGTGCCGCCAATCCGGCCCCGATTGAGCTAACTACTCCGACTGCTATTATTACCGTAAGAAACATCCAGACAGCTTAAACCTCATATTTGTCAGCTTCCTTGCAATACACCAGTAAATCCTATGAATGCCAGTGCCATCAGGCCAGCAATAATCAATGTAATCCCAGGGCCCTGCAGGCCGCGGGGAATCCTCTCGTTGGCCAGTCTCTGCCGAATGCCGGCCATAGCAATAATCGCCAGAAACCAACCTATACCGCTTCCCAATCCGAAACCGACCGTTACTACAAAACTGTAGTCCCGAATGACCATAAACAGCGAAGCGCCGAGAATGGCACAGTTGACGGTTATCAAAGGCAGAAATACGCCCAAGCTTTGATACAAGAACGGCGAATAACGTTCAATCACCATCTCTACAACCTGCACGAATGCAGCGATGATGATTATAAAGAGAATGAACCGGAAGAATTCCAGCCCAAGGGGCATAAGAACATAGTGATAGACCAGCCAGTTCAGCATACACGTCGCAGAAGAATATTCTGTGTAAATATCGCTGAAACAAAAACCATAAAAGCATAAGAGATTTGTGCTGTCACGCTCATTTTGATTTGTCCTCCTTCGCCAACTGAATTGACCTGAATACCCACACAACAACAGCCAGCATGAAAAAAGCTCCCGGCGGCATTACCATGATAATCCACTTGTCCCAATACGGCCCGCTGAAATACGGCACGGAAACTCCAAGAAAAGTGCCCATGCCGAAAAGCTCTCGAAACACAGCGATAATCAGCAGGACAAACGAATAACCAAGAGCGTTGAACAAGCCATCCATGAAAGCTTTTCCCGGCGGATTGGAATTCCCATAAGCCTCGCACCGTCCCATGACAATGCAATTGGTGATGATTAGTCCCACGTATGGTCCGAGGTTGCCGCTCATCTCGGGCCAATAAGCCTTGAGCAGGATATCAACAATAATCACATAAAACGCGATAATGAGTGTCTCGACCATCATTCGGATATTGCGAGGAGTGAAATTCCGAAGAATCGAGACAGTCGCGGCACTCAGCGACAAAGTGAAGACCAGCGCAAGACACATTACCATCGTGTTCAGTACTAAATTGGTCACCGCCAGCGTGCTGCAGATACCCAAAACCTGCTTGAACACAGGATTGTTATGCCACAAACCTTCTATAATCAGCTTCTGAGTTTTGGATTCGGCTACTTTCATAATCTGCTATTTTCGTCTTGTTTCACACTTTGGTCTCGCCATTTCTTCAATTCCGTATTGATAATATTCTCCAGGCGGTTGCTCGTCTGAGTGGCCCCGGTTACGGCATGGACTTCGTTATCACTTAGTGTCGTGCCCGGCCGCCTGAAGTTGATAGGCTTGGCCTGAGAGGAAATCATCTTGCCTTCAAACTGGTTCCTGAAAGGAGCTTTCGAAATTTCCGCTCCCAGGCCTGGGGTCTCATTCTGTTCGTAAAAAGCGATACCGGTGATCGTCTTTCTATCAGTCTCTATGCCGATCACACCTTTAATCGGCGCCCAAAATCCCCGGCCTGCTATCGGCAGAACATATGCGATGATCTTCCCCTCTCTTTTTGCAGTATAAACGCCTTCGGATGATTCATCCGACTCGTCAATAATTTCAGTGAATGTGCTGTGTATTTTCAGACGCGTCATCGCTTCAACATCCACATCAGACAATACGGACAGAACCGCTCGCTCAAAGGCCAGCTTTTCATTGCCCTCGACATGCTCACTTGTCAGACGCGTCAGACCAATCACAATCGAGCTAAAGAACGCTGTGACGCAAAACATATATAAAATCGGAAACCAGGATTGCTTTCGAATCATTGTTCTCCTATGGAGTCCTTACAGACTACTTTCTTTTTTTGCCCGGACTTGTACGACTGCACGGCATAATCCAGAATGGGAGCAAACATATTACCGATCAGAATCGAGAACATCAAACCTCCGTTGAAAATAGAGAAATTCCTGATAATTGTAGTGCATACAGCAATGATCACACCATAAATAATCCTGGCCGGCTCGGTCTTCGGAGCGCTGACAGGATCAGTAGCCATGAAAAAGGCGCCAAATAAAAATCCCCCTCCCAGCACTGCCGGCCAAGCGCCCGGCACCGGATCCACTCCGAACCAATATAAAACCTGGTTGAAAACCGCATACGTGATTACTACTGACAGAATAATTGTCCTGCTCGCAGTTTTACTGATAAACAGATAAATACCCCCGATTAAAATCAGAACCGCGCTCGTCACACCCATTGTGCCGCTGATACGCCCGAAAAGGAGACCTTTTAAGAGAGTCCATTTACGAATGGAAAAGGATTGTCCTTCGTCGATATCTGTGGGAATTCGTTCGATGACGTCAGTCTGGCCGTTCAAAGTAAGCTTACCAGCCTTGAGATAGGCCATCGGCGTGGCACTTGTAATTGCATCCTGCCCGGAGACGGTTGTCCAGCTGTTCAGTGCTCCCCAAGATTGTTTCGAGACCGGCGCCCAGGTCGCTGTCAGAGCCACTGGAAAACATACATACACGAAACATCGGCCCGCCATCGCCGGATTAAAAATATTGCGTCCGAATCCGCCGAAAACTTCTTTCGCGAAAGCCACGGCAAAAGCAATACCTATAGTCAATATATGCAATGGTACCGTGGGAGGCATTATTAGGGCGAATATTGTGCTGGTAACGAAAACCGCCTCGCTTACAGACTCACCTCGTTGTCGCGAAAAGATAAACTCTACGATGAATCCGATAAGCGCAGACCAAACCACCACAAAAAGGCAACGCCAGCCGAAAAAATAGATACTGCCCACTATACAAGGCAGGAGTGCCATCATCACACGCCGATTAATCGGCTGTTTTCTCAGTACTTTGGTCAGTCTCTTCACCTGGGTCATAAACAGTTTGCCCTTATACAGAATGACTTGTTGTCATTCTCCTGCAGTAAAAAACCATAATTCTCATGGGCATTTATCTTCAAGCTATGCTCAGCATTGATTAATTAACTATAGTGAAACTTACCAATATCGCAACCTCTTTCTACCCCGAAGCTGACGTTCCTTTGAGGGAAAAGCTGGAATTATTCCCACTCATCATCCTCCATAACAATATATCAATATTTTTTGTGGACATGACACCACCCCCAGGAGTAATATTCTTAAAAGAAGGAGCACAGAAAGTCAGGATAGATAATGTCCAACGAACAGAACGAATCAGGTTGTGAAAAACAATTATTTCCGCTTCAAAATATCGAAGAAGTCCTGTCGATTCTGAATGAGATTTCCATCTTCGCGGGGCTTTCGGACAAGCAGTTGTATAAGCTTTTCCGACTCCTCGAAAAGACCGATTACAAAAAAGGAGAAAAGATTTTCGAGCAGGGAAGTCAGCCAAGTCATATCTACATTATACAATCGGGAAGTGTGAAGTTGGTGATTAACGAAAAGTCAGACTCTCTGGAACTGATTGTTTTTGGCGAAGGCCAATGCTTTGGTGAGACTTCAGTTATCGGCATCCAACCTCACGCCGCGACTGCCCTTGCTGTTGAAGATACTGAACTTATTGTGCTGTCACGCAATGCGCTGCTGTCATTATTGAAAACCGATCTCGATTTGTTTAGCATTCTAATCCTCAACATAGCCAGAGAAGCCTGCAGGAGGCTGCACAAGACGGATGAAATACTGCTGCACTACGTTTTAAGAAAACAAGAATAAATACTCGAGCTGTGTATAATTTAATCCCGGTAAACTACATGAGACCAAATCAGCAGCGTGTTTTGTGTAGCAAGGATTTATCCCGTTAGATAATGGTTTTCCACCCTAAGGTACAGGCTGTCGCACTGGGTGAATGTGGATTTTTTTGTTGTTTATCATAGCTGTGAAGATAAAAACCACGCATTTAACGACTTTTTTCACTTTTTTTCAAAATTTTTTAATTTTACTATCAACATTTCGCCCCTGACATACGCTGTTAATGATAGAACAAAGTATTGCTATTGTTCTGATTTTGAAAACTTTCATAATTTGGAACTGCAACCTTGAGCGAGTTTATCAATTGATTGAAGGCGAAAGATAACTGACCTGAAATATGGATTATTTCATGGAAGTCTGACTTTTGTGAGTGAGTAATTTTATAAGGCTGTATGACACAGATTTTAACAGCGTGGGCTCTAAGTAAAGTAAACTCTGCCGCCCCGGCAGATTGTTGGTATTAGAAAAAAATGTCAGGTTGCCTGACTTGTTGTCAGACGCCGCTTATTGAAGGAGATTTTATCATGAAAAAACTCATTATTTACCTCGTTTGTTCAGCAGCGCTTGCCCTGTCAGGTTGTGCTAGCGAGCAGCACACAAGGGAATATGTACAAACGGGAACAGAATCGGTCAACCAGATATCCAGGTCAATTATCGGCGCAAAGCGTGCCGAACTCGCCGACGACCCGGCAATTCTCGATGCATATGAGAAGGACATCGATAATGTTATCGCCCAGCAGAGAACGCTCTTCGCCCAGCTGAAAGAAGAAATCGACGAGGAAAAACGACAGCGAGAAGCCCTCGTTTCGGCTCTTGGAAGCATCGCCATAGAAGCGCTGCCCGCAGGATCTTCCGCTATACAGGTGGCCAAAGCTCTGGGATTTAAAATTGATACTGCCGCGGACAAGGCAATCGATGCCGCTAATGCAAAAACCAAAGAAGTCGAGACGACTGCCAATGAAAACAAAAAAGAAATAGCTGCTCTGGCAGGGACCACAGACAGAATCACCAAGGATATCGAAAACTTCGGAGGAAAGTTAGACAAGATGGATACGGATATCGGGGAGCTGAAGAAAGGCAAGATTACAACCGATATGGATTTAGTTCTTGCTAAAAAGACACTCGAGTCTTTAGACCCTGCGATACAGGATAAATTAAGAAACGTTCCGGAGAACCTCATCGTGGAATTGACAAAACTCAAAGCAGACGATGGGGCTTTTCGTGAGCGCTTTCAAAGGGAGCTGCAGCTTACAGATGAACAACTGGAATCGTTGAAAGGGCTGACGACCGACAAGTTGATAGCGTTATTGGTGGCCGTGGGTGCTGCAACGGGTACCGGCGGGCTTACCGGCAGGGCTTGGGGTAAGGCTTCCGGTAAGGAAGCAGGCAGTAAAGAAGCAAGTCTTCTTGGAGCTAAAACACTCGAAGAGTTGGAGAAAGCATTAGCCAACAAGGTAGATAAAAGTTAAAGATTATAGGGCAACAGAAAAGCCTTAAGCCTCAGCATAGTTGAATAAAATCAGGCGTCGGATATCCGTCCGTGGTAGAATAAATACGAACGCCGTGAGAAAGCCGAACAAACCATTGCCAGCGGAACAGCGGATAAGGACATAGTCCAGCGGCTTAAAAATCCCCTCGTGTCAATTGCCCGATTCAGACAAGTTTATAATCCATTTTCATAAATACAAATCCTGATTAATGATAGAGTTAAATCGGTCATCCAGCCTAGTCATAACACTACTATTGCAAAACTTGCTTTCACTTAAGGCAGTTGCGGATTGAGGTAAGGTTTGACATACTTGCTTTATTATAGTAAAGCATATTTCAAATTGACTGCGTCCTTTGTTATTGCTGAACACAGGAGATATATCATGAGAACAAATCGCCGAAACTTTATAAGCGCTGCCTTCACTGGCGGTCTTGCTGGTGGTATTGCCGGGGCCTTGCCTCGCACGTGCAAAGGCTCAGAGGCCACCAGAGCCAATTACGCCCGGCTCGATGAAATACTTAAACAGCCGGTACTCAAAAGGGAGCTGTTTTCTGCGCCGGTAATCATTAAGAGCCTCGAATTGCTTCGCTACAGGAACAGTTTTTTATGCCGAGTGCGTTCAACTAACGGCGAAGAAGGCATCTCGGTCGCTCACGGCACGATGAGGACGCTCTACCCGATTTTCACCAATACGCTGCAGCCTTTTTTTATCGATAAAGATGCCCGCGACCTGGACCTGCTGCTCGAAAAGGTCTACATCTACAATCTCAACTTCAGACTGTCCGGCATGGCTCTCGGCATACCTCTGGCCACTATCGAGTTCGCTATCCTAGACATGCTGGGGCGTATCACCAACAAATCCATCGGCGAGCTGATCGGCCAAATCCACCACCCGCGAGTCGCCGTATATCAGGCCACGGAATACCGCGAAAAATCGGTAAAAGAATCGCTGGAACTGATAAAAAGAGACGTCGCCGAATATAACGCCCACGCGGTCAAAATAAAAATCGGCGGCCTTATGTTCATGACAAAGGACATTCACGCCGTGGGCCCGGAAGGTCGCACTGAACAAATCATCCCGCTCATCCGCGAAACGTTCGGCGACAAAATGACATTATACGCCGATGCCAACGGTTTTTATTCGGTCGATGAGGCGATACGCGTCGGTAAATTACTTCAAAAGTACAATTACGGCTTTTTCGAAGAACCCGTTCTTTTCGACTGGTACCAAGAGACCAAACAGGTCGCCGATGCCCTTACCATGCCGGTTGCCGGCGGCGAGCAGGAATACAGCCTGCACGGATTTCGCTGGCTCATCGCCAACGACGGCCTGCAAATCGTCCAGCCGGACAATTATTACTTCGGCGGCATGATTCGTTCGATGAAAGTCGCCCGCATGGCACAGGCGTTCGGCAAAGAATGTACGCCGCACATGTCCGGCGGCGGGCTCGGATACCTCTACATGATACACTTCGTCTCCGCCCTGCCCAACGCATCCGCCCATCACGAATTCAAAGGATTAAACACGAACGTAAAATTCGAATGTAAAACATCGCCCCTTTTGGTTGAGGATGGCAAGATTAAAGTCCCCACCGGCCCGGGCTCAGGCGTGGAAATCGATCCGGCTTTCATTAACAAGCACGAAATCGTTAAAGGCTAAGCTGCAAAAAAATAACGCCGTGCTATTGTTCGAGAGGAAGAATTTCTATCTTCCGGAATTCCACGGGATGGCTCTCGGCCTGCAGCGAAATATAACCTTCAGATATCAGCTTATTCTCGCCTTTGATAAGCTTCTTGGCATCGGTGTCGTTCTCATCAAGCTGCGGCCTCTCGTATTCCAGCACGACCTGTCCGTTAATAATGTGCTTGATGATACCATCGCCGTGAACCTCGACCTCGGCCTTGACCCACTGGTCGCCGTGATATGTTTCGGAACGAGATGAAACGCAGTGCTGCGTAACAAGCTGATCGTTCATCACGACGTGCGTTCCCGGCGAGCACATATTCCCAGTCGTGCGTTTGTCTTTGCCGTTGCCGCCGAGAAGTTGAGCTTCAATCGAAACCGGAAAATCCTGATCCCTTCTCATGCTCTCCGGCGACTGACAATGCAGCATAATCCCACTGTTTCGAAACGCCCACCCCGGGCCTTCCGGCGTCTGCTCCCCCACGAACCGATATTCGAGGCGCATACGATAGTGCGAGAATTTCTCCTTATAGAAGATGTGGCCGAATCTGCCACCGAACTTGTCGTACTTATCATAGCAAACCTTCATCACGCCATCTTCGACGCGAAAAGTGTTGCCGTAATTGTCATTCAATTCGTAGCCCGTGATCTTTACTTTCCAGCCGTCGAGATTTTTGCCGTTAAAAAGACTTATCCACGGCTCGGCTGGGGGCTTTTTCTCTTCCGCCGCACAGCAGCAAAATGCGCTCATCAACACAAAAAACAAAATCAGCCGGCACATCCTGCCTGACAGTTTTCTGCTCCTCATTTTTAAATTCTCCTACATCGGTTTCACTATTCGCTCCAGTATTATTTCTTCTTCAGCGTTATACTCATTCCGCTTCGGACGATGGTTTCCAGATTCGGATTTGTTGTTATTACCTCCATAAATTTCGGATCGGCCATCCTTGGATTAATATTGTGCGCCAGCACAAGACCGCCGGGCCGTACTAACGGCAGAAGTTTACCGAGATAATCGATATAACCTTCTTTGTCCGCATCGAGAAAGAGAACATCGATTGGATCTTTCAAGTCCTTCACCTTTTCGTGCGCATCGCCCAAGACGAGCGTTATGATGTCGGCCATACCTGCTTTCTTGAAATTCCCTCGCGCCGTGTCTGCTCGTCCGGCGTCGATTTCAAACGTCGTCAGCTTGCCGCCGGTCTTTTGCAGCGCCATACCGAACCAAATACCGGAATAACCGGTAGATGTCCCAATTTCAACGACATTCTTCGCGTTCATCGCTTCGGTCATTATGCGCATAAACCGCCCATCCTGTGGCGGCACGTTTCTGTAGCTTTGGTTTCTACGGATATTTTCGAGAACATCGAAAATTTTCTGCTCGTTATCATCTTTAGCAACAGGGGCCTTTTCAAGCTGCGCATCACCCTGTCCCCCTCCCGGCCGGGATGGCCGCTGACCGAGAGCATTCGATAACAAAATTGCTGAGATTAAAATTAATACAGTGTTGATTACAATCGTTGTTCGTCTTGTGTGCTTCATTCTGAGTTTCTCCTCTACTTAATGCTTCGTCTTTAGTTATTGCTCTTTCTGTGTTGTCGAGCATACGTTTTCTGTATTCGAAGTAGCGGCTATTTCTTGCCCCGCCGGTTGTCCGGCCAGTGAGTCGCCATGAACGAAAAGGTCAACGACCTTAACCACTAAAACCACCACTAAGAAGCTCATGGATGCAAATGAGCCGGGCGGCAAAGGATAGTCGCGGGTTTCGAGCCACGATATCCAGTTTTTCGGTATCTTGCCCATAGATAAAAGGTGAAGTGCTGCCATGACCATAACAAGGTAAGAGAGCTTTTGGAGAACCATCCATTTGTGCCTGCCTAGTTTTTTAATCCCGCCCGGAAAGGAATATCTCGCTATGACAAGGAAAAGAGTGAGAATCAGAATTCCCATAACGATTGTGAACCAGTAGTCCACGAACCAGCTCAGGAAATATCTTTCAGAATATTTCTCCGGGAACTTATATGGCAAGTAAAAGATTACCAGTAGAGCATGAGGAATCGCCATGAACGCCGCTGTTATTCCAAGAGTCCGCCGGTACGGCAGCAACTTCTCGAAGCTCGAACTAAAACGCGACAGCGGCCCGAGCAGCAGCGCCAGACCGAGACAGTAAAGCGAAGCTATGGCCGTGCATTTTTCCGTCGTGAACAAAGAGAAAGGCTTGGCGCGAACATCGTGATACCAGATAAAAATGAAGAACAATACAACATACAGCCTGTCAATTTGCACTCCTGACTCTTACACTTGATACGAAAGGCACAATTTTAACAACTAAACCAAATCCGCACAAGGCCCAGTCTATTAGGTAGGCATAAACCTTCGATGCTATATCTGATAAATCTCTACAATGAGAGGAAGAAATAAGTAAGGTATCCCCAGATTTCCTACGGTGAGTATACCCAATGAGCCCTACTATAGGCTACTATCATTATCAAGCACATCTAATTGATAGATGTACCGTACGACCTTTAAGTACCTAATATTCCCAAGACTCACCAAACTTGCAGCGCCCTGTGAGATTCTACGGTTGTCTCTTCATCCTCTGGTAGTTCAGAGAGAAAATCAAGCCCCGTGGCTATCTCAATCTCGTCTATAGTTGTAAGGAACTCGCTATATTGTCGGCCGGTAAGACTCTCATTCGGCAGCATAAACGCTAGGGCTTCCACATCGTTCATATCCTGGGCATCTACGATGATCTTGTAAAAATGGGTTGGCACTACAACGTTGTTCCTTCCAATAACCGCATAGCTAACACTATTTGCTTCGGTAGCAAAGACCGGACCGGTGATAATGGTCAACGCACCTCGTTGCTCTACCCAGCCCCTCACACCGGCTTCGAGATTTGCCCAGATGTGGCGATTAAATCCAATTCCAACCTGTGGTGCCATATTAGACAGAAGAAAGCTTTCAGACATAACTCGATTACTCCGATCCATGGCTTCAGCCGGTGCCATATGCCCACGGTCATAACCACTGTTTCTGTAATCCGATAGCTCAGCGCGACAACCGAATGGAATTGATGTGTCCGGACGATAGTCATCGGTCCTGTCAGCCGGTCCCGCCAGGTCATCTTGGCTTAGTTCATATTGAACCCAAAGTGGAATCTTCAGCCTTGCATCCTGAGCAAGAACATAACCTTCATGAACACGCTCATAAACCGCCTGTGGTTTCCCGATGCGCAGGTGACGTCTCGCATACACCCGCGCCTGGGGTGTAAGTCGATATGTGGGATCGGCTAGGGGATTGTCAATCTCGTCGCCATCTGCCGGGATAGGTATCTCTCCGGAATGGCGCCGAACCAAGGTCCGGTAGATCCAACCAGCGGGCCCTTGAGAAGTTCTTCTGACATTGTAATACCCATTAGTCTGGTTTTCTTCGTCAAGAAGCTCCAGGTTAATTCCTGGTTCTATCCGCTCAATAATCTCAGCATCTCGGTCAGGTTCTACTTTTATCGTTGCCTGCCGGCGAACTTCCAGGTAATCCCCGTAAACAGCGGCAGCTGGCAAACAGATTATGATTATCAAAAAATATAAGCATGAAGGCGTCTTCATTTCTTCTTTCCTCCTTTCGGCTTTTCCTCCTCACCATTTTTTGGCTTCCTTTTGTCTTGTCGTTCCTTTTCTGCCTCACTCATGAAGCCCATTACGTCTTTGAAAAGTCTTATAGCACCTTTACTGCCACCGGCAATGACTCCACCAGTAACCACCATGCCTAAAAAAGTCGTTTTCTCCTTAAGGAATATCATACTGATGGCGTCGAAATCCCAATACCAGCAGATAACAACGCTAAGAACAAAAGCTATCAATTCCTTTAGATTCTTGCCCTGCGCACGATCTATGAAGAAACGGGTCTCAAACAGTAATGCCAGTCCGCGTTCCAGGACAAACGCCAGTATCACAATTCCAGCCAATACTTCAGCTACTCGCTCCCAATCTAAATGAAACAAATTAGGGTCCATAATACTTCTCCTTTCATATATTTATTAAATAACATTTTACAGGGCTTTACTTTGCCCCACTCTGGCTTTGCCTACCTCTCTATCCATCCCAAAATATGGAGTATTAAGGACAGGCACATTTTGTGCCACTCGCTCCATACATAAAAGAATTAGGGAAAGTCGCATATTAGAAACAACGCCACACGGTCTCATCAAATTTCTAAACCGTA
>WOR8_10002010_pt1 | contig 20343 bp, 26 predicted proteins | sample DeeMarSeWOR38_10_FD_19890 | JGI IMG/M metagenome (IMG submission 19890)
TGTCCCATAAATTGGAGTTGCCTCTGTCGACTTCTAATCCTGATGTTCCTTTCGGAAAAGTATTGTCTCCCGGTTTCTATCAGATGTATGGTCTAAGAGATTACATTGATTACTACTCTATGTACGAACCTGAAAAGCTTTTAACTATGAGACGTGGGTCAACCAGCGACGAGTGGTATCAGGATACGATTGGGGGTTTCAGCTTCAATTGTGAAGTTCCTCTTTTGGAATCATCAGTTAAGAAAGATAACGAAGTGTCAGAACATAGGTTGCTAGGTCTGCTTGAAAAAAGAAGAGAAAAGAGAGCAGCTACCATCAGCTACTGTATAGATGCATTGAATGAGTTAGAACCTTTGTTCTGTTTTTCTGACCCTGTGCTATTGGGTTCAGTCCTAAAGCATGTTGCAGGCGCAAAGTTGGATTTGGAATTTTCGGAAGCGAAGATAAAGGCTACAGGAAACCGCGCTGCTACTAACTTTGAAGTATTCGAAAACGCCTTGATACTCAACGTGAACGATTTGTTGCTACTGGGTCAGGTATGGCGTGTCGCAGAAACAATTCGAGTCAATCAAACCAAAACTCAAGCAGAAACTATTGCAGCAAGAATCGACAGGAAAATCATGGCTCTGGCCAAGAAGACTAACGTTCAGGGGGGATTCACTCCTTTTCCTCTTAACAAGCTAATTAAGATGCAGTTAGGCAGCATCCTCATTATTGCTGATATTTTATCAAATGATACGTAACCCAGCGTTTTCAGAAATTCCAAACAACGCATAACTCTTGTAAATCAAAAAGCGAGCTATCGTTTATCAATGTATTAAAAGGCTTTTAGATCCCACAATTTTCGGTTTCGCAGTTTTTTTGCAGCGTCCGGTCTTTCTTTTTCTAATTCTTCGACAACTGTTACTTTGATTAACCTAGTGGAAATGGGAGGGTCCATTTTGGATAGTTTAGCTTGCACTTTCGTCACAATCTTTTTTGCAAGTTCATCGGTGACACCTACTCTCTTCAAAGAGTTGAAGATTTTTTGAAGTTTAAATTCCTCAATTTCACCTGATTTCTGCTCAACACTGATAGCTGGAGCCTTAAGTATATTACACGGTAGAGCCACAACTAAAGACGCTTTGTTGCCTCGGATTGTTTCAAGTAAATTTTGGTCCGCAACCACGGTTATTACTCCTTTTTCTTCGTTGACACCTTTTACTTCGATTTTTTCGATGAGTTCGTTGTTCTCAAAGAATATTTCCACCAAATCGTCTGGTGCAAGGTTAGATGGGATTACTTTACATTCTATTGGCACTGCCACGTGCCCTTCAGGTATGGTGGCGCTTAAGCCTCGTTCCTTTGCAGATATTGCTAAGTGAATCACTTTACTTTCTTGGTCAAGTTCAAGTTCTACATCTTCCAAACCCCAATCCGTAATCAAGCGCCTCTTCACTCTCTTTGTGATGTCTTCCAATGGAAGGTCCGCGGGCAAGGTGAACTCTCTCTCTGATAATTCGGCTTTAAGTGAATCAGGAACTTTAGGCTTGCCCGCCATGTCGTATATTAGCCGTGAATTTGGCAACTTGACTTTTGTGTATGCTGTTTTTCCGCCTCTTATTCCGTTTATGATTTCGGAAGCGCTTTTCTTCGGCATTTTTTCAGCAATTTTGTCGCCAGTGTTAACACCCCACACGGTGAAGATGCTGATTGCCACAACTTCAATGGCTCCTCCCAAGGTGGGGTTATCCAGAATTGCGAGTAGCCCTCCTGAAAATCCTAGAACGCCCAATCCAAAAAGGATACCGAGAAATGAAGACAATTTTTCATTTGTGAAATATCTGTACACAATTGAAAGGATCATAACTGTGAAAAACCCGACTGTTCCAAACATCATGCCTCTCAACAGTCCAGATAAGCTCTCTATAACCACAGCAGACATTCTTTGTTCACTATGAGTGTAGCATTATGTCAGTCTCATAAAAATCTAACCGTATTTAAAAAGCTGATTTCGCGCATTTTAGAAGAGATATTGTTAAGTCGTAATCTGCGATGCTCTTCTGGTAACTTGGGGCCAACCTGGTATCCCGTTATCCGATAATGATGTCAAAGGCATAACGGGTCTTGCGTTCGTCTTTGTTGCTTCATTAAGCTCATACAAGCTAGATAAAGCAAATAGAAATCAGACTTCCCAAGACAACAACACAAAAGACGCTCGACATCATAGCGGCGCTAGTTTTTATTCGTATGCATGAGCGCTGAACTAAGTTCAATAAAACTAAAAAAAGAATAGGGATTTGCGGATTACACCTTTACTTGGTTTGGGGTTCGAATCCCACCCCGCCCGCTAGGAATAAACTAAATTGATGGGGGATTAATCCGGCAGAATACCCGCGATAAGCAATCACAGGGTATGTTTATTTTCTAAACAAAAGTGATAAATGGAGTTCAGTGAAGATAGCAATATTGGCGAGAGAAGAATTTGCCCAAATATGGAAGTAACTAGAAAGAATTCCTCTTGGAAAGACGCGGTTCCAGTTACTATTGTGAGTGGTCTTTTTGTTTCACAAATTATCGTCGGCTTTTATTTGTTATCTGAGGTGTCTCAAATTGAGATTCTGGCTTATGCAGGAGTGGGACTTTATTTTCTTTCGGGAGTAGTTTTTGGTTGGCTCCCAGTAATCGAGTTTCGCAAAAAAGGCGAAGTAAAAGAGGGAAAAAGCTACATTCACACTACCAAACTTGTCAAGACTGGAATATACTCCGTTGTTCGCCATCCACAGTATGTAACTTTTATAATGTGGGCAATTTCCGGTATGTTGCTTTTTCAGCACTGGATTGTGATCCTACTAGGTGTTCCCGTTATCCCGCTAACATACATTGACTTAGTCAAGGCCGACAAAGACGCAATTGAGAAGTTCGGAGACGACTACAAAGCCTATATGAAAAAGGTTCCGAGAGCAAATTTCCTGCTTGGTATCATACGTCGAATCATTAAGAAGAAGTGAATTGTATGTCTAAAAAAATGGCAAGATTAGGTTCAGAATATCCACTTTGTGACTCAATTCAGCTTATAATACTGATCTTATATTTTTTGCAATATGGGTGATAGACAGTATAAGCTATTTTGCATTAGGAGTTTCACCAATTGTGGTTGAATTTGTTACCTTTCCTCTACTTTTACTTTCAGCATTTTCCTGTTGGATTTTGGGGATATTCTTGGTCTTGAAATCGCATGAAGAATTTTTCGGAGAAATGAAACGTCGACCTAAACTAAATGACTCAGGTGTCTATTCTTGGGTTCGGCATTCTATGTATCTTGGGACCTTGATGTTTTGATTGGGTTTTTTGTTTATTGCGCCTTCGCTATTTTCTTTTGGAGTGTGGATTGTTTTTTTAATTTTCTACGACAAAATGGCAACATACGAAGAAAATGACTTAATCCGAATTCTCGGTGGAAAATATATCAACTACCAAAAACAAGTGCCAAGATGGTTTCCCAAGTGGCGAAGAAGAAAGTCTAAATGACATCTTAGTTCTTATCATATTTTCTGCATTATGTAGAATGCTGATCTATGTTCTTTTGGGTTCATTTTGAACACATCTACGTCATTTTGATACTGTTTAAGTATCTTGAGAACTTTTGAGTTGTTATTGTATTTCATGTATAGCTCTTTTATTCGCTTTTCTAGAGGTTTATAATATTCTGTCCACCAAGCATCCTCAGGTAACCCAAAATGATTTATGAGTTTGTAGCCATAGCTTGGTATCTTCTTCAGTTTGCCTGACACGGTTTTGATCTCATCATGGACAACAAGGAAGCCGTTTGGTTTTAGCAATCGTTTCCACTCTTCAAGCCCTTTTTCAAGACCAATTATCCATATTACCCCTTCAGCCCAGATGATGTCGAAACTTTCATCTGGAAATGCAATATTTAGCAAAGAGTGTTTCATAGTCTTCACGCGGTTTAACAATCCTTCTTCTTTGATTCGCCTATTCAGTTTAATTAGGAGAGATTGGTTAATGTCAATCCCAATTATTTCACCATCACTCAATTTTGACAATTCAATGGTTGGAACACCCGAACCGCAACCAACGTCAAGTATACGTGGCTTTTCAATTTTGGGAAGCATTTGAAATGCTCGTCTAGTATACTTGTTAAGGTTCTCCCTAAAACGATCTCTATTTACCTCGACCAGCAAGTTTTTCCCTATCCTTTCTTTTCCTATCATTTTTCTTCGGAGGATTGACTTGCAATAATTTGCAGAGGACGTCCTTCAGTTAGTGCTTGTGCCATTTTCTTTCTTGCGCTTTGAACGAGTCTCCAAATAGTTCCTCTTGAAACGCCCATTTCTCTGCCTGCCTCTTCCTGAGACAATCCTTCAAGATCTACAAGCCTTAGGGCTTCAACTTCTGCCAGTTCAATCCAAATCGCACCCATATTTGTTCTTGGTTCCGGAACAAGCTTTTCCAATTTCAAAGGGTTTGTTATCGTAACTGGTTTGGGGAATCTCCCTCTTCTCCCTCGTCTGCGTCTCCGTGACATTTTAACCAATTATCCTAATTACTCCGTAACCCTTATATATTTTTGTGCACTATCTAATAAATGTAAATTGTGCATAAACACAAAATAGGGGTGAAACAAAAAAATGCCTAGAGGAGACAAAACAGGACCAGATGGCGCAGCACCCATGACAGGAAGAGCAGCAGGCTACTGTGCAGGCTACTCAGTTCCCGGATACTTGAATTCAATATGCGGATACGGCAGAGGCTTCGGAAGAGGATGGAGAAGAGGCTTCGGAAGAGGATGGAGAAGAGGCTTCGGAAGAATATTTGTATATCCGCCACCAGCAACTGTTCAACCCGTTTACCCAGCAGCATATATGCCTGTTGCACAACCACAGACTCCAGAGCAAGAAATTGTGGCACTAGAGAATTATCAAAAAAGCTTGGAAGAAGAGAAGAAAGAACTCGACCAAGAAATGGGTGGCGTAAAGGCTCGAATAGAAGAACTAAAATCAAAAACGGAAAAGCAATCATTGGCAAAAAAATAAGATAAAAGTATTGTTAACTAGGAGATTGAATTAGGGGAGGAGTATTCATGGGAAGGGTGAGGATAGCTTTTGCTACAAACAAAAATAAGGGTCTAAAGGATAGTGTATCAAAGGTTTTTGGCAGGGCGCAAACATTCACTGTTTTAGATGCGGAAGGAGAAAAAATAACTGAATTGAGAATCTTGGATAATCCTGCGAAGACATATCAATATGGAACTGGACCAATTGCAGTTAAAATGTTGGCGGACGAAGGTGTGGAAGTTGTCATCGCTAATGAATTTGGGGTTGGTGCATCTGAACTTTTGAAACAACATAACATAGAGCACATATCAGTTAAACCAAACACGAAAGTTGGAGAAGCTCTTAGAATTGCAATTGATAAACTGAAACAGGAGGGAGCATTAGCTGAGGTCCGAGAGTGAAATCGGAAAACGACTCAAACTACTAAAGCAGAATAAACTCACCGAAGAGCCATATAGAGAACTAAAGACTATAGCGTTAGCTGCAACTAAACAAGCTCTTGAGTGGGTCCTTGAAGAGAGTGATAAATTATTAACTTATTGAATAAACAAGAAGGCGGACTTGGATTTATTACTGCTTTTAATCATATTAACGAACGCCTTTATGTTTAGTGAATGCACTTTGAAGTCTGTTTTGCCAATGGACAGATTACACTATTCTTCAACTCGTATAGCACCCGTAGGAGACAAAGTCTCGCAGGTCATGCAGAGGACACATTCGTCTAGTCTGACCGGCCTTGATTTTTTTGAGTCTTGATGATCTGGAAGTTCCTGAAGATCAAATACCAAAGAAGGCCAGTTGTCTGCACACCTTCTACATCCTGTGCACTTCATCCAGTTAACCTTGACTTTTGGGTTACTTTTAATTCTCCAAGTTTTCCCCGAATTTTATTCATCTCGAAGTAGAACAATGGGCTTGCTTGCTTCCTTTTTTGAAATTTTCTTAATTTCAGCAGCGTCATAATATTTAAAATGTTTAGGATGTTTAGTGTCTTGAGATTCTTCTAGAACAAAATGGATTTCACCATTAGCAGAATCAACCCTGCGGGCTCTTAACCTTCTCATAACTCCTACACTTCAAACGCCTTACACGCAATATTGTTTAATTAGTAAATATTTAATAAGGTTTTTGTTTACTTAATAAACTTGAGTGTTGTATTGTTTTGTAAACTAAGCATTTCCGAGGTTCAAAGAATCTTTACAGCTTTCCCAGATGTCTTTAATTTCTTTTGCTACATCGCTCCCTGGTGAATATTCAATGATAGTTTTCCCGTTGACCATAGCTTCGGTGACTTTTAGGTTAAAGGGAATTCTGCCGGCAACGTCTGTGTTGTTTTCTTCACAAAAACTCAAAATCTTCTCAGTGTTATCTTTGTTTATGTCGTACATATTTATGCAGACAAGGGGCTTGACACTAAAATGCTCTAGCAGCCTCAATGCCCTTTGAAGGTCGTGGATACCAGAAATTGTTGGTTCAGTAACCACCAAACTAACGTCCACACCTGTGACCGAAGCTATTACAGGACAGCCAATTCCAGGTGGACCATCAACTATTATCAAGGTGCCATTCTCATTTTTGCATAGTATTCCAGCGTTCCGTCTGACCAAAGTGACAAGTTTTCCTGAATTTGCCTCACCTGCACTGAGCAAGGCATGAGCCATGAAGCCATATTTCGTCCTTGAAATGTAAGCATACCCAGAAACGCGTTCAATCAAAGTTACTGCGTTCTCTGGACAAATAGCATAGCAGACACCGCATCCTTCGCAAGCAACCGGGTCAACGTCAGCGGCTTCGGTTATAGCTTCAAATCTGCATTTTTCTCTGCATAAACCGCAGTTGTCACACTTTGTTTTGTCAATAACAGCAATCTTTGAACCCTTAAACTCTTGAGTTTTGAGCACTTCAGGATGCAAAAGCATGTGAAGGTCAGGTGCATCAACATCACAGTCTGCAATAACAGCGTTTCTTGCTAAAACAGCTAAGCAAGCAGTTATCGTTGTTTTGCCAGTGCCACCCTTGCCGCTCAAAACCGTTAACTGTTTCATTCTTCAACAAGCTTCCTTATTTTGTTGAAAAGTGTCTGAAACTTATCTTTCCACTCAGGCATTTCTAGGCTGAATGGGATACCTTTTGAATAAAGTTCAGCAATTTTTCTCTGGTAGGGAATTTCCAGCAGTATGCAAATGTTCTCCTTCTTACAATAAGTGTTAACTTTTTTGTCGCCTATTCCTGCACGGTTAACTATGACTGCAAAAGGAACTTCCATTTTTCTCAAAACTTCAACGGTTATTTTCAAATCGTGCAAACCAAAAGGGGTAGGTTCTGTTACAAGAAGGCAGAAATCGCTTCCTCTAACTGTTTCTATAACAGGACAAGAAGTTCCAACAGGAGCATCAATAATCACATTTTTGTTGTTGTCAATTTGCTTTTTAACTGCCTTTATGAGCGGAACGACCAGTGGTTTGCCTACGTCCAACTCTCCGTAAACAAGTTTCAACTCACCAACCGCGCCAAATTTCAATGTTCCAATCCTACTCTTTTCTTCAGCAATCGCCTGCCTAGGGCAGGCTATGATGCATCCACCGCAACTATGGCAAAGCTCTGGGAAAAACAAAACTTTCTCTGAAGTGGAGAATAGAGCATTGTATTGGCAGAAGTTGGCACACTCACCACAATGATAACATAACTCTTCGTTTACAGAAGGTACCAAAACGTAAACTGGTTCTATTCTATGCATGTTGGAATGTAGAAGTAGATGTGCATTCGGTTCCTCTACATCGCAGTCAAGAAGTTGAAGATTGCTTATTGAAAGCGCCATGTTCACAGCAACTGATGTTTTTCCAGTTCCACCCTTTCCACTTGCAACCGACACAATCATCTACATACTCTCAAAGAAAGTTACGTGCAAAAGTTAGTAACTCAATAATTCAAGGCGGCCCTTCAGTTTCTCGTATTCAGCAATAGCTTTCTGCAGCGTTTTTATTGAGAGCACAGTACAATCAAGCTTCGATTTTGGTAAACCTCCCAGTTCGGCTAAAATATCGTCTCCTGTCACTTTTTTTGCTTGATCGATTGTCTTGCCCTTCAAGAGTATAGTCATTGCAGACGCTGAAGAAGCCGAGCCTGGGCAACCCAAATAGTAGAACCTAGCATCTTGAATTATGCCTTTTTCGTCTATTCTTAAGTACAATTTTATTAGGTCTCCACATGAACCCATAAAAGTTGTGATCACGGTAGGGTTCTCTAGTTTTCCTACATTAATGTTATTTGCATACAACTCAATAGCCTTATTGGAATAGCCTGACTCCGCCATCAACTTTAGTTCTTCTTTCGAAAGGTTCCTCGACATCAGTCTACCTCCATAACCGCAGGAATTCTTACAGATTTCACACTAACGGTGATGGGCATCTTGGCAACCTTGGGTAAGTTCTTGAAGCTTATCGTCTTTGTAAGCTGCCACTACTTTGCTAACAATATTTGAGTTAGCTCTCAGCACCGCAATCCCAGCGTTTTGGAAAGTGCTTAAACCTCTCGGACCCATGCCATATACTATGATAACGTCCGGTTGTAACTCCAATATGTTGTTATGAGCGTGTCCCCTTCCTCCAGCATGCTCGCCAACGTTTGGAATCATCTTTACGTTCATGATATTTCCTTCATCATTTAAATCAATAGCAGTGAAGTATGGTGCTCTTCCGAAATGCTGCGCCAAATTAGCATTCAAACCTTCTTGACTTACGGTAGGAACCACTATTCTGTTTGTCAATTACTCACCTCCATTTTCGGGCTGGTCTGCCTCTCCAAAATTGATATTATCTAAGGTCGCCACACGCCTCTACCTCCCATGCCAGAATAACCTGCAACAGTAGGCGCTCCGGCTTTCTTCAATTCTCCTCTCTTGAACTTCTCAACAGCGTTTCTCACAGTCCCAAAAGAACCCGTCACAATTTCTATGCCAGCAGCTGACAACGCCTGAAAAGCCTTTGGCCCAACATCTGCAGTTACAAGCAACTTCACGCCTTTATTTGCAATTGTTTGAGCTGCTTGGATCCCGGCACCCCCTGTTGCGCCAGCTGCCATGTTCGGAATAGCTTCAAACTGCATGGTTTCAGAATCTAAGATTATTAGGTAGGAGCATCTGCCGAATCGGGGATCTATCTGCGCGTCCAAGGTGTTTCCAGTTGAGGTTAAACAGATTTTCATTTACATCAATTCCACTAAGTAACTTTCAAGAATTGCTTAATTTTCATGACAATATCGGCAAAAGCCTTGACGGTTGGAGAAGCAGGGTTTTCAGCGATAAAAGGGGTTCCGCTATCAGAGTCAACACAAATCGCAGGATCTATTGGAATTTTTCCCAAGTAAGGAACCGACAAATCGTTCGCAATTTTTTTCCCTCCACCTGCTTTGAAAATGTCAATTTTAGTGCCACATTCAGGACAGATGAAGCCACTCATGTTCTCGATTATCCCAATTATTGGAACGCCTAGTTTCTTGGCGAATGTTATGGCTTTCTTGACAACACCTTGCGATACTTCAGAGGGCATAGTTACGATTATTACGCCGTCAATATCTGGCATCAACTGAATAACGCTTAGTGGCTCATCACCAGTGCCAGGTGGAAGGTCTACGAACAGGAAATCAAGTTCACCCCACATTATTTCGGATAAAAACTGTTGGATAACCCTCATTTTCAATGGTCCACGCCAAATTACCGGCGCTTCATCGCTTGGAAGTAAGAAGTCCATTGACACGACCTTGATTCCTGAGCGAGCAATGACTGGAAAAAGCATTCCTGCTGGTCCACCTACAAGCTTCTGCCCTTTTACACCCAACATTCTTGGTACACATGGACCATGAATATCTGAGTCAAGAACGCCGACCCTACCAGCATATCCTTGCATCCCGAATGCCATAGCTAAGTTCACGGTAACTGTGCTCTTTCCGACTCCCCCTTTACCGCTTATGATTGCTATCTTGTGTTTTATCTTGTTCATTTTTAGCATTAGCCTTCGCTTTTGCTGGGATTCAGGTTTCTTCGATTCATCAGACTCATTAGATTCTGAATATACTTCTGACTCTAGAGTACATTCGCTTTTTGTTTCCAGTTGCTTCCCAACGCCCATACTAATCTACACCATTTTATGTGAAAACAGTTTAATACATAAACCATATTAATACCTTACGTTTATAAAGTAAACAGGCGAACAGTTTGGACAGAATTGATAAGAAAATCGTTGCGCGTCTCCAAGAGGATGGACGAGTTACATTGAAGGACTTGGCTAAGAATATCGGGTTTACAAGCATGGGAACCAAGAAAAGGCTGGAGAAACTCATCGATAAAGGGGTGCTTAAGGTGTCAGCCTCGATTGACCCAAGTGCTCTCAAACTTCACCCAGCAATTGTGATGCTAGAAATGGAAAGCGCTGAAGCAATGCAAAATTTGCTGGATCGCTTCAAAGACTGCCCAAGGGTAATACAAATATTCAAGACATTGGGTGGCTTTAATTTAATAGCCTTGGTTGTCGCAGAAAACCGCGACACGCTTGAAAGCATATCTGTAGAGAAATGTTCCTTGCGAAGCGGTCAAGGAATACGCAGGTCAGAGTTTTATCCGATAAGCGAAACGTTCTTTTCGCCTTTCCTACCGATAAGAGAGAACTTGGCCCACAAAGATGGAACAGCGCCGCCATGTAATGTCGATTGCGCCCCCTGTAATCGATATGAACTTAAGAAGTGCGTTGGTTGCCCAGCAACAAATTACTACAAAGGTTCTCTGTAGAGCGTATGAGGCAAATGATGGACAATGCTTATTCTGACTGCTTCAAGCTTAACTGAGCTGTTAACAATTAGTTTAGAAAATAAACTCGATTAGGGCTAATCTTTTATTAAACAAACAACAAATTCATTACAAGAATAAAAAAAGTCGAATATAAGCTAGTAAAATATTATTGAGGTAATATCTAATGCCAAAAATTGTTTCGACAGCAAAACTCTTGGAAAATATGCGCACAACAGTTGACAATTCGCGAACCCATACAATAGTATGCGACCTGCCTCTCACCAAAGGAGGAGATGATAAAGGACCAACTGCTATTGAATTGGCAATTATGGCTCTTTCAGATTGTGCAGCCACAATTTTTGCCAAAGTGGCAAAACAAAGCAATATCGACCTCAAAAGAGTTGAAGTTACTACGGAAGCCACAAAAACCGAAGATAGCCCACTAATAAAGGATGTAGTAATGAGAGTTAACGTTGCAGCTAAAGCTAGAAAGCAGCTTTTGGAGGCTGTATGGAGAAGAACAGAGACCAATTGTCCAGTAGTGAAAATATTCACTGAACCAATAACCGTAAAAATTGAATTAACAATCGAAACGATAGAATAAACCACAAATACTTACCTACACCCTAATTTTTTCTTAATGGCTTTGGATTTGAGCAAATCCTCGCCGATCCACTTTGATGGACTTTTTCTTGATTTTGTAGCCTCTAAAATGCACGATCTTCACTTTCCTTCACACAGGATTTTGTTGCCAATTCTGTTGTTAAGGCGTCCTTAAATAAGGAAGCATAGTATGGTTTTTCAGGTGAATAAGATGGTTACTAGAGGTCAGCGTAGGCTGGGAAGAACTATTAGAAATCTTGAAAACAGCGTTGAATTTAGCTCCAAGGAAAGCAAGGCACGGAAGTCGGAGAAGAAATATAAGGAAAAGATTGAGCAGAATTATGAAGATTCACCTGTTCAGGATTTGCGTCGATTAGCCAACAGAAGAAAAACAGATACACATGAATAAATGAAGCGCATTCTCAAAACGAATCAATAGTAATAGAGAAAGAAAAAAGGGGGGTTTTGCGGGTTATATCTCCACTTGCTGGCGGGTACGAATCCTACCCGCTCGTTTCATTATAATTATTTGCTAAGAAATCAAAGTGCTGACAATTTCCCGAATTCTTCAAAAAGTGCATGCAGCTTGTTCTAATCAATCTGGAACAATAATTCATTACCTTTCTTGCCAATGATTGATATTGCACCCATTTTTCTAAGACAATAAGTAATTTTTTGGGCTAGCTTGATAGGAATCCCCAGCTTTAGAGACAAAACTTTATTCGTGAAAGTCCCATCCAACTCTTCCGGTAAAAACTCAAGAAAATCTCGACTATCCTCAAATAAAACTCTATCAAACACATTCAACAACTTTCTATCTTTGACACTTACGCCTCTTCGCCTCCAACTTCCCATAGCATCATTACACCTTAACTCCTCCTCTTCAACTAACAAAACTTCTAGTGAGAAATTTCTATCTCTAACTAGATCTGGCGTATGAACCAACTCGTAAAAAAGATCAATCAATTTTCCTTTCTTTGGAGACTTTCTTCTGCTAATAAATCTGCCTGAAATAGATACATGAACTATCCATTTTATTTTAGCAATGGGATAAACCAAACGAACCTGATTCCTCAATAATAGCTTAGCTAGTTTCTTTCTTACAGAAGAGAAATTTCCCGTCTGAATTTCAACTAAGAACTTGCCTCTAAGAATATCAACTACGAAATCCTCCACTTTAACCTCAAGTTTATCTCCTGAAATCTTGTACCAGTCTTTGATTTCAGAATGCAAAGAATATTCAGTCATCAAATATTCATGCAATAAGAAGTATCAATAATATTTCACTGTATTGCTTGTCTGAAGAATAATTCATTTGGTTAAAAAAGGTGGGATTAGCTGGTAATATCTCCACTTGAGCTACGGTTCAAGCCCCACTCCGCCTGTTAATGTATAAATGTAGTCATATGCCATTTTTCAACTAATTTAGAGAAAAGAGAGAAAATTGCGCGGAAATAATCGTTACTTCAGTCTTAATGTGGCCGTCATGAATCACTGTCAAACTAGTGAGAGGCTACCAGACAACACTAAAGGAAGCTCACGCTTATTTTATAACCAGATTTGTTAACGTTTTTTCTTTTACAATATCAGTGGTTTTCTTGTCTACTAGTCGCGCGGCTACTCTGAAAGCGAATAGTAGAGCGGTTGCGGGTCCTTGACTGGTTATAATGTTGCCATCCTCAACTACCAGATCCTTTTTGGGTTTTCCTCCGCTCTTTTCAAGTTCAGTCTCCATCCCAGGATAAATAGTGCAATTTCTGCCTCTCAAGATTCCTGCTTCTGCAAGCACAGCTGGAGCCGCACAAATAGCAGCTACAAGCTTATGGGAATTAAAAGCCTCCTTGATCATCGCTAAAACTCTGGAGTCCTTTCTGAGGTTCAAGTAGCCAGGGTTACCTCCTGGACATATAACTGCTTCAAAATCCTCCACATTAACCTCATCGATCGAGATATCAGAAACAAACTTCATACCGTGAGCACCCTCAATAATCTGAGGTCCTAACCCAGCAACTACAACTTCCACACCGCACCTTCTAAGAACATCTACTACTGTAGTGGCCTCTATTTCCTCAAATCCAGAAGCCAAAAGCAATATTGCCGAAACCATAATTCAACACCATTACTACTAGAATCTCAAATTATAAATAAACGTTAGCGCGCTAGACGGATCGATGAGGATCTTCACACAGATCACAGTGGAGGAGCCACTCGCAAGCACTCCATTTTTTGTCATCTCTGAAAAGAGTGTTAAGGCACTCTGCTTTTAACATCTTCTTTTTTTGCAGTCGCTCACAAAAAAGCCGTGTTTGGCAAAGAAAGATGGAAGGAACAAATAATAGAATATTCCTCTACAAGAGTATTCTAGAACATAGGGTTATTTTGGTTCTCTAAAAATAAAAAGAGGACGTTTGTTGGGTTTGGGGATTAAAATTTAATCCCAAATGTTGTCATCAAGAAACCTTCACTTGTTATGATGCTTGTTTAGTCAAGAAATCTTGTGTCAAGAAATCTTTACGAGAACACTTTTACACTTTTAAAAAACCATGATATGTTAGGGAAGATGTATGCGCAAAAGCGTAGCATTATTGCTTATTCTGATTTTCCTCTATTCCCTGCTCCTTATCCAATCTTACGGATTGCAAGCTTCAAGCGCAAGCTCCAGTACAGGAAACTTTAACTCAGTAACTCAGCTGTGGAGTTTTTCGACTGACGGATCAGTGTATCATCCTCCAGTCGTAAGTGAAGGCTATGTTTGCGTTGTCTCTTCCTTTGTAACTTACAGTAGAGCTAGTTTATTTTGCCTTAACGCATCAAACGGTGCTCAAATATGGAGCTACACAACTCCAAAAGGGTATGGATTCACTTTTCCAATTGTTGCCAACGGTTTTGTCTACACCGGTTCCTATAATCCTAGGAGTATCTTTGCTTTCAATGTTTCAACAGGAGCAATAGTATGGTCTAAGAATGGGAGTGTTAGCACAGTTGATAATGGTGTTTTGTATGGAGGCGCGAGTTCATTCGATGGAATTCAAGCACTTGATGCTTCAACAGGCGAGACAATTTGGAAATACACAACCGAATATTCGGGTCCTTTAGCAATTGCTAACGGTTACGCTTACGTTTACTCTAGTGGTGGCCAAGTATATGCTGTTGATGCTGCTTCTGGAGTTAGGAAATGGAGCCATAATACTTCAGATCGGCTAGACTCTTTGGTAGTTGTTGGTGACCATGTTTATGTAAGATATAATAACCGAGACTTGTACGGTAATGTAGTTTCTTCTGGTGTTATCGCTCTTTCTGTCTCAACGGGCGAAAAAGTTTGGGAGTACAAAGCCGATGGATATACAATTTCTCTTGTTGTTTCTAATGGATTAGTTTATGTTGGCTCTAAATATGGCAGCATTAACGCTCTGAATGCTTCAAGTGGGGGGAAAACATGGAATTACACAACGGAAGGCTCTCCAAGTTCCTCTCTTGTCTCCGACGACTACTTGTACGTTAGCGTTGGTTCCCGATCTGGGAATGCTTCTTTGTATTGTTTTGATGCAATTAATGGAACGAAAGTATGGAACTTCACAACTGAACCAGGGAATGAGGCGTCTTCTCCAGTTGTGGTTGACGGTCAAGCCTATGTGGGAAACACAGGACCCCAGTTTTTTGCACACCGTGACCACTACGTCTACGCTCTTAACGCTTCGACCGGCGAGCAAATATGGAACTACACGATTGTAGGTAACGCGGGTTCTCTTGCTGCAGCTGACGGCGTAGTTTACGTCAGCGCCTCCTTCACAAGCAGACAAAGCGCAGCCCACGAAGGAAACGGCGCAGTCTACGCCTTGAAACCAATTACTTCTTCGCCTCTGCCGTCAACATCAGTTGTAATTGCGATTATCGTGGTCGTCGTTATTCTGGCTATTGTGCTCCTTGTTTACAGGATGAGACGAAAAAGTGCTGAGACTACTCAATCATTTACGGCGCGTTAACAACCCCTAAAGCTCGAAACGGGAATGTTTGTTCAATTTCGCTTTCTTTTTCTTCTAGAAGAATCCTCTATAGGAATATTCTACTTTCCTTTTATTTTGAACTGAATAGTCATGGAGAAGCGACTGGGGCGCTGTTCCTTTTTTTGCATGTGCTATCCTTATTTTTAATTATCCGGACCTAAATGGTTAACAATTCTAGTGGCGTACTTGATAATTTGATTTGGAGTGAGAGAATGAGGCTTGGTCTTCACGTTTCGATTCAAGGATCGATTGATCGAGTGGTCGATAGAGGTTTGGAGCGGGGATGCAACACTTTTAAGATGTTCTCTCGGAACCCGCGTGGGTGGAGCTCAAAGCAGTTGGCTTCTGTGGAAGTGGAGAGTTTTAGGAGAAAGCTTGGGGAGAGTGGGATTTGGCCGGTTTTTATTCATACGCCGTATCTTTTGAATTTGGCGTCGCCTAAGGATGATGTTTATGTTAAGTCGGCTGCTTTGTTGAAGGATGAGTTGGGGAGAGCTTCAGAGTTGGGTGTCCCTTATGTTGTTACGCATTTGGGTAGTCACCTTGGGTTTGGGTTTGGGGGATTAAAATTTAATCATAAAATTTTAGACCAAATTTTAATAGAATGAATTTACTTCAGTATCTATAGATTCGTCTTGAAGGTGTGCCGAGATGGGTGCTAAAGTAATGAGAGGTAAACATCGGGCGTTCGTCTTTGTTGATGTTAATCCTGGCAAAGAAAAGAAAGTTGCGGAAGAACTCCTCAAAAATAATGAAGTTGTGGAAGTGCATATGATAACTGGAGAATATGACATCTTGACTGTGTTGGAATTCGAACTCTACGCCAAACAAATTTTTACTTCCTTTCAAGAAACAGCTTCGACATTTGTTTTGGACAAAATCAGGAAACTGGGATATGTCCAAGACACAAAAACCATAATCCCAAGTCATTCATTATCAAAAGCAGATTTTGTTTGATGCTAATCTTGAAGTCCTTTGGAAGATACAGTTAAATCAAGTTAGATTAGTCCCATTAGCTAGAACGATGCACTCGTGAGACTTGGCGAAGCCATGGATAATAACGCTTCAGCAAGAATTCTTGAATGTGTACTGCGTAGCCGAAAAGCCCAGCTGGGATTTCCCCACCGGTCTTAATCTATTCAAATACAGATTTGCACCCTCGCCACAGTGGAGATATCACCCGCAAACCCAAAAAACAGTTTGTTTTATGTATATTCTGACATACCGAGTAAGAAATAGACAAGCTCATACGTAAACATAATGCGACTTTTAGCGCGCGTTTCCTATTTGATAACCAGTCTTCTCGAAACACTGCTTGGTTTTCAGTTTTTTCTTTTTGATAAGAGGAAAATTTCCATGAGGGCTATTATAATATAATATACATAAAACCACACACAAAACAAATACTTCCAAAACCTATGGAAAAACCCGAAGACACATGATTTTAATCTTAATGAGCAGTCGACGAAGCCATTAAGCAACTGCAACACACTGAGGAACCTTACTCACTTTTAGATAACCGATGACGTCACTAACTGGCTTAACCTTTTTTTAGTTCGCTAAGTCTTTCATCAATAGTTCTGATGAGATCACTCCTGAGTTTCTCTCCCCTTGTATCTTGAGGTATTCTGTTGATTCTTGTCGAAAGGTCAATATCGCCAATAATGAATTGTATCCATCTCCTAAAGTCTCCTCGACTGAAATGGAAATCTACTGATTGAACATCTATGACCTTTAACATTTTTGCTAAATCTTTTAGGCTTGTGGCGTTTTTTCCTCTATAGTCTCCTGAAGCCTTGCAAAACCAAAAACCTTCATGATCATGAACTTTTCTAAGAATCTTTGAAACCTGCGTCTTATCTACGGCTTTTCTAATAGCCGTTTCTCTTCTTGACAATACATTTCACCTTAAACCAGATTTATGAAACAGCGCATGTATTTTGCATCAACTGTTATTTTAAGATTCACGTTTTTCAGATTTGTTAAATTTACCTTTCTTCGTGAGTAATTCCGCGTTTATGATTGGACCCAATACTGCAGAGATATTTTATAGCAATTTTCCAGCCCATTCCAAACGTAATCCACGCCGTAAGTGTTTCCGGCAGGAAACAAAGACTCACTCACTGTTTCTGGACAAGCACGTAAAGAGAAGCCTGTGACGTTTTCATTGATGTTAAAGAATATTGTTTTCGTGTCTTTATACATGAAAGGCGTATTTTCTGAGACTGTGAAGAGAACCTTAATTTCAGTGTTGTTAACAGGGATGAAAGTTCCCTGCGGCTGGTCTGGGAAAGAGGCGTTGACGCTGTCTATTACCATGTAGAAGCTGGCTGGTCTACGCTCTATATAATTGCAGGTCAGATTAAACTGGTTAGTTCTCCCAGGATAAAAATTCGGGTAACTGTTGTCAGTGATGTAATATTCAAAAATGGTCCGTCCTCTGGACGCCTCATAAGCCTGAAATATCAAAAAAACAAGTACTATTGCCACAAGAAGATAAATCAGAATATTCCTTTTCATCCGATATTTTTTCAAAGAAGGAAACTTGATGAACAACATTAAAACAACGATTAAAACTACCAGAAAAAGGATAATATAAGGTAGAGGAGAAGGTGGTGCAACGATTCCAAGAACCATTAGAAACGGATCAGTAATGAACATTGGTTCACCAATAAAACGTCAGGTTTAACTGAGATAAAAACTTTTCTAGCTCGCACGCGCGACGAGAGAGTAGGAGAAGGTGTGTTGGGTTGGGATTAAAATTTGATCTTTCCTCTCTCCTAACTACTTACATATCTCACCTATCACATATAATAAAAACATTCACGGTATAATCTCGCAGCCATCGAATGTGGCGATGTCTCCCACCCAACTTTCCCGTTTTCTATTCTGAGATTATCGGTTAAATGAATCTTGGCACTTTTTTCCGATATGCATCGTATTCTTCTTTGAATTGGTCTTTTAGCCAAGCTTCTTCAGCGAAAGCAGCAAGCAAGAACCATATGATACCTATTGCGCCAGCTACAAACTGGTAAACAGAATTGAAGAGAAACAAAGTTCCTGAAGAGAACAAGAAAGTTCCCAAATACTGCGGATTTCTTGAGTATTTATAGGGTCCATCGGTGACAAATTTTCCCTTCGAGTCTAATGATGCATTGATAGTCAGGGTTTGTAGTGCCCAGAGAAAAATTATTGCGCCTACAGCTATGAGGAACGGTGCAAAAACGAAACGTAACCAACATTTCAGAAAGAAAGTGTCCCAATCAAAAAAACCTAAAGCAAAAGAGCAAAGCATCGAGCTTTCTGTAGAAAAATGAATGTACCAGTATTGCCATGTCCCCTTCTTTGGAGGAGGCCATACCCTATGCTTTGGGTATAGAAGTGACACAATTAGTGCGGTACCCAGAAGTAATTCAAAAACAAGAGTTATGCCAAAAACCAATTCGGCAATCATGTTCAACTAATAATAGGTCTACGCATTAATCTTTTCTGAATGTGTTCTGGCGGGGTCGCTGGGATTTGAACCCTTGCCTCAGTGGAGAGATTTCCCGTATTATCCCCTTTTTTCCATATGCGACTTTAGCTATTAAACCGCTTCAAAGCGGTTCTGCACGCTAAAGATGCACAATTAGCCAAACAATGAGATAAGGCTGTGGTTAAGTAGCAGCAAAATTCCCTGAGCTATGCACAGAAAGCCTAGGACTGTCATCACCGGCCAAGAACCTACAATCGTCCCGAAAAGCTTCATTAAATCCTCCACAAACTTGAAAATTAGAAAAACAATCAAAGCTGGAACGAAAAAAATCGCCAAGTAAATCCAAAGAGATGAAATACCAAACACAGTCGGTGGCAAAGGAAAATACAAGTATAAAAGCCCAACACAAACCAAGCCCACAATCAACCCTAATAAAGCGCTAAAAGGAACTTTACTTAAAGGTTTAAGTATTAACCCTAAACCTGTGACAAGCAGTAAACCCCAGACTTCGATGTTTGAAGTCTGTTCAAACAGAACCACTGCTCCAGTAGCCAACAGTAAGGCTCCTACGAAAATCCCGAGATACCCAAGTCCTTTTAGAACCTTGCCTGCGGACCCTTTTATTAAAAAGCTAAGCAACTTCGAAACGGCTACTATTCCACCAAAAATTAAGATGTAGGGAACAAAGCCAACTAATACAGATAGATCCAAACCAAGTAGAGTCGACAGATCCAATTTAAACCACAATAGTCTATTCAGAAAAACTTCACTTAAAACTATCCCCAAAAAATTTTGCTAATATAAAAGGGTACACCATAAAATAACGCGCTATAATTTTTTCTTAATTGAATAAGCCTTTCCAAACTCTTCTATGCTGACGATTTTCTGCAGTTTTTTCTTTCTTCTGAAGAAATGCAGGACCTTGCTTGCCAACTCCAATTTTTCACGACGATAACCTACTGCTAGAAGAGCTATTACTCTGTATCTTTCTGGGATACTTAGAAGTTCTTTAACTTGATTCTCATTGAAGCTTCCAATCCAGCATGTGGCTAAGCCTTCGCTAGTAGCGACTAGAACCATGTTTTGCATTGCAATAGCCGTATCAACCGTATGCCAGTTAGGTGCCGCCCTTTTGTCTCCGCACCCTACCAATACAACAGGGGACTCTACCAAGAACTTGGCGTATCTTCCTTTGGACAGCTTCTTCCTTTTCTGTTGGTCGGATACAACTATGAAATGCCACGGTTGCAAATTTCCAGCAGAAGGTGCCAAGCGTGCGGCTTCCAATATTCTTTCCAATTTCTCACTAGAAACTTCATCGGGCAAATAAGATCTAACTGAATGTCTCTTTCGGATTGCCTCAAACACTTCCATTTAAACTCATCTCATCGAGTAAGAAGTGATACGAATTAGCTGATATAC
>WOR8_10002935_pt1 | contig 20339 bp, 11 predicted proteins | sample DeeMarSeWOR38_10_FD_19890 | JGI IMG/M metagenome (IMG submission 19890)
CTGCCGAGAATGGCGTAACCGCTGCCCAGGTCAGCCTCGGCACCATGTACCAGAACGGCTTCAGCGTCGAGCAGGACAAGATCGAAGCACTCAAATGGTTCACCGTCGCCGTGAAACTCGGCGACGACGATGCCCGCGTGCACCAGGAGTACCTGGCCGAACGCATGCCGGCCGAGGAACTCGCCAAGGCCGACGCCGACGTCAATGCCTGGTTCAACGATCACCAGACGATGCTGGCGGAGACTCGCTAGCGCGATACACCATGCCCATAGGACGGCCACTCGCCGTCCCTGTTTTTCGGGGCGTCCCTCGTGGCGCCCCGAATTGTTGATCGGTCGCCCGGCATTGCCCGGTGTTGCAGTTACAGGTGACCAGGAAACCGCTATCCGGCCGGATTTGTGATAAAAGATCGGGTAATGCCCAGTGACGCAGCGTCAGTTCGGCCAGTGAAAGTCGAGAACCCTACCTCGCGCGACATAGCGGACATCGCCGGAGTCTCCCAGGCGACGGTTTCTCGTGCGCTGCGCAACAGCCCGCTGGTTCGTAAGGAGACCCGCGACCGCATCCAGGCGATCGCCCGTGAACTCAATTATTTCGTTAACCGCAATGCGGCCGGCCTGCGCACGCAACAAAGCAACACGATCGCGCTCCTGCTGTTCGACGACGCGAGCGACACCGACACGCGTATGAACCTGTTCCTGATGTCACTGCTCGACAGTATCGTACGCATCGCGGCCAATCTCGGCTACGACGTGCTCGTCTCGCTGCAGCAGCTCAGCGACGATTGGCATATCCAGTACCAGGCGAGTAACCGCGCTGACGGCCTGATCCTGCTCGGCTACGGCGACTACATGGAATACCGCGAAAAGCTGACGGCCCTTGCCGATGCCAATACGCGGTTCATGATCTGGGGTCCGCTGATAAAGGGCCTCCCGGGCCACACCTTTGGTTGCGACAATGAGACCGGCGGCTACCAGGCGACCAGACATCTTATCGACATCGGCCGTCGCAACATCGCGTTCATCGGCAGCAAGTCCCGGCGCAGCCCTGAACATGGCGCGCGGCACGCGGGGTACCGCCGGGCACAGCGGGAAGCCGGCATCAAGCGTAACGAGCGACTGCGATTTGCGGCGGACAATTCCGAACACCAGGGCTACACAGCGACGGTGCAGTTGCTCGCCAGCGGCGAAACCTTCGACGCGATCTTCGCTGGCACCGACCTGATCGCGATCGGCGCGATGCGCGCCTTGCAGAATGCCGGCAAACGCGTTCCTGAAGACGTGAGCGTGGTCGGCTTCGACGATATGCCGCTCGCGGCCTACGTTTCGCCGGCGCTCACGACCGTCCAGCAGAATTCCGAACTGGGCGCCGAAGGCCTCGTGAACGGTATCGTCGGGCTGATCAAAGGCGAGCCGGTCGAATCCACATTGATGGCGCCGAAACTCATTATCCGCGAGTCCTGCGGCGCCACAGATCGTTGACGCAACGCCTGCTTATTGCGGTTCCGCGGCCTTGTCCACCAGCAGCACGGCAAGTCCGGAAACAATCATCAGCGCGCCGCCCGTAACCAGCCCGAAAATGCTGGCCTGATCGAAAAATTCGCGGATGACGAGGCCCAGTACACTGGCGGCAACCAGCTGCGGAATCACGATAAAGAAATTGAAGATTCCCATGTAGACGCCCATCTTGTGCGACGGCAGGTTACTCGAGAGCAGCGCGTACGGCAGCGACAGGATCGACGCCCAGGCGATACCGACGCCGATCATCGGGATCAGCAGCAGTTTGGGATCGGAGATGAAATAGAAACTGATCAGGCTGAGACCGCCGATTCCCACGTTCAGCATGTGGCATACCCGACAGCCCAGCCGGCGGGCAAGAAACGGTATCGCGATCGCTGCCAGCGCTGCGAAACCGTTATAGGCTGCGAACAGGACGCCGACCCAGTCTGCGCCATTGTTGTAAGCGGCGGAACTGGTATCCGAGGTGCCAAAATGATAGCTGGTCACGGCGGCGGTGCCGTAGATCCACATCGCAAACAGGGCAAACCAGGAAAAAAACTGCACGACGGCGAGTTGGCGCATGACCCTGGGCATATGGAACAGGTCGTGCACGATCTCGTACAGACCGTTCGTCGTCTTGTTGGCACGCTGCATCAAGGCCGTTACGACCTGCAGCATGCCGAAGGCGACGAGTCCGCCCGCGAGAATATACAGCTGCTTGTCGAGACCGTATTGCAGGATCAGAAACCAGCCGATTGCGCCGACCACGACCCAGGCGATTCCGCCGGTCATGTATTTGCTCGCGGGCCGCAGCGACGTGTCATCGGCAACGTGCTCGCGCGGTCTTGCCGCGTCGAACTCGGCGAGTTCCTGCGGTGAATACTCCCGCGTACGGAGGACCGTCCACATGACGGCCGCGAAAAAGACGGCCCCGCCGAGGTAGAATGACCACTTGACGGATTCCGGTATCTGTCCGGGCGCCGCCGTGTTACTGATGTCAAACCAGTTGGTCATCATGTACGGCAGTGCCGAGGCGACGACCGCACCGATCCCGATGAAAAAGCTCTGCATGGCGAAGCCGGACGTGCGCTGCCGTTCCGGCAGCATATCGCCGACGAATGCACGGAAGGGTTCCATCGACACGTTGATACTCGCATCCATCACCCAGAGCATGCCCGCGGCTACCCAGAGCGTCGGCGAATTCGGCATCACGAACAGTGCGAGCGACGCGAGGATGGCACCAATCGTGAAATAAGGCCGCCGCCTTCCGAAGCGGCCCCAGGTGCGATCGCTCATGTAGCCGATGATGGGCTGCACGATGAGCCCGGTCAGCGGCGCGGCAACCCAGAGTATCGGCAGGTCGTCGATCTCCGCGCCCAGCGTCTGGAAAATGCGGCTGACGTTGGCATTCTGAAGTGCGAACCCGAACTGGATTCCGAGGAACCCGAAACACATGTTCCATATCTGCCAGAAGGACAGCGGTGGCTTTTTTCTCATTATTCTCGTGCCCGTTTGTCGGGCTGGAGTCTTATCGCCACGCCGCCCCCGGCAGCGAGCCTCAACTCCAGCGAATCCTCGCTTGTCAGCGAACGCCGTTCGATTTCGTAGTCGTAGGGATTAGATTTCCAGTCTGCCGCATCGCCATCTCGATAGATCGTAGCGCGGTATCGTGTGTCCGGATGCAGGAACGAGAACGGCACGACGATATCCTTCGGCCGCTCTCCGCTGATCGCACCCACGTACCAGTCGCCGCCGCCGCGCTCTTCGCGCGCGAACACGACGAACTTACCGACCTCGCCGTCCAGCGCGATGCTCTCCTCCCAGTCGGCCGGCACGTCCTTGATGAACTGAAAGGCATCCGGACGCTTCTCGTAATTCTCGGGCAGGTCGGCCGCCATCTGGATCGGGCTGTACAGCACGACGTAAAGCGCAAGCTGGTGGGCGAGCGTTGAGGCGACGCGGAATTCGGACTCCGGGCCCTGGTGCATCAGGTCGAAGATGCCCGGCGTGAAGTCCATGGGGCCCGAGAGCATGCGCGTAAAAGGCAGGGTCACATTGTGGCGCGGCGGGTTGGGCGGTGCCCACGCCGCATTGTATTCCTGCCCGCGCGCACCTTCGCGGCTGATCCAGTTGGGATAGGTTCGGCGCAGTCCAGTGTCCTTGACCGGCTCATGGGTATTGATGCTGATCCTGCGCTTCGCGGCTTCCTCGAGCACGCGGATGAAGTGCCCTGTCGCAAACTGGCCATCGTGCCACTCGTGCTTGTCGATGCCGCCTTCGACCCGAACCAGCTCCCCCCCGTCCGCGACATACCCGGTCTTCACCTGGCGTACGCCCAGGGACTCGTACAGGTCGAACGCAGCCTCCATCTGGCGCTCGTAGTTGCTGACGTGACCCGAGGTCTCGTGGTGCCCTACCAGCCGCACGCCTTTCCCGCGCGCATAACGAGCCACGCCCTCGAGATCGAAGTCCGGATATGGTTGGGTGAAACTGAACACTGCGCCATTCGCAGTCCAGTTGCCGTCCCAGCCCGTATTCCAGCCCTCGACAAGCACGCCATCGAAACCATGCCTCGCTGCGAAGTCAATGTAACGCTTCGCTTCTGCCGTGGTCGCACCATGGTCGGGACCCGAGCCCCAGGTCTTCTTCTGCAAGTGCATCCCCCACCAGATCCCGATGTACTTGCCGGGCTCGACCCAGGATACGTCGCCAAGCTTGTTCGGTTCATTGAGGTTGATGATCAGGTCGGAGTTCAACAGGCCCGCGGCATTCGGCGATACCTGGATCGTGCGCCACGGAGTAACGAACGGTGCGCTGGTTTTAACGCGAATACCATCGGACCACGGCGTCAGGTTGGTCTTCAGGACGCCGCCGCGGCGCTTGTCCAGCACGTAAGCCGCGTAGTCAACGAGCGAGGCCTCGTGAATACTAAGGTGAACGCCGCTTGCCAGCCTCACCGTCATCGGCGTATGCGCGAGCGCGATATCCGTTACCGGCGTAGTGTTGTAGAGGAACTCGTAGCGGTTCCAGCCACGCCCGGGAATCCACCAGGCGGTCGCATCCGGGGCCAGGTGAAATTCGGTGAGTTCGTCGACGATCTCGACGTCCGCGTAGCCGCGTTGCTCCGGCACCTCGTACCTGAAGCCGACACCGTCGTCGTAAACCCGGACACGCAGTCCGATCTGGCGCGCCGGCGCGTCGGCCTGGAACAGCACGAACAGCTCGTTGAAGTGGTCGCGGACCCGGCGGCGCTCGCCCCATGGCTGCCGCCAGACGCTGTTGCCGCCGTCGCGCTCGGTGCGCATGATGCGCAAGCCTGAATCGAAGCCATGGTGCCCGGCGAAGCGAATACCGAGCCGCGATTCGCCAACGACGGTTTCGCCACGATACCGGACACTGTAGCGGGGGATTCCCTGGTCGTCGGTATCAACGAATACCGCAATTCGGGAATCCGGGGAGTTGACCTGGAGCGCAACAGCCGTGGCAGGAAGCAACAGGGCCAACATCGAACCTGCGAGGCTGTGCGCTATTTCCCTTACCATCGCCCCAGTCTACCAATAAGTTGTTGATGCTCCCGGATGAATACGTATTCAGATGAATCGACTATAGTGAGCTGACTAGAATCTAGCGAAGCATTTTTGCCGACAGCGGGGAACACCATGCGTTGCACTGCACTCATTCTCTTCGCCCTTCTGTCCGCCGGGTTTGCGGCGGACGCGCATGCTCAGGAAGTCGAACGCATCGAACCGCCGTTCTGGTGGACCGGGTTCGAGCATCGCGAACTGCAGCTGATGCTTCACGGCAACAACATCTCCTTGCTCACGCCCGCTGTAGATCACGCAGGCGTTTCGATAAACCGGGTCGTACGCGTCGAAAGCCCGAACTACCTGTTCGTCTACCTTGACATCGCTCCGGATGCCGAGCCCGGCACCTTCAATATTGCCTTCTCGGAAGGCGATTACTCGTTTACGCGGACTTACGAGCTGCGCGAGAAGAGCAAAGACTCGCAGCACACACGGGGATTTACTTCCGCCGATGCGATCTACCTGATCATGCCGGACCGGTTTGCGAACAGCGACCCCAACAATGACGAGTTCCATTTCCTCGAAGACAAGCTCGACAGGGACGACCCCTATGGCCGCCACGGCGGCGACCTGAAGGGAATCGAGGACCACCTCGACTACATCGAGGACATGGGGTTTACATCCGTGTGGCTGAATCCTGTCCTCGAGAATGCCATGCCGGCCGCCTCTTATCACGGCTACGCCACGACGGACTACTATGCCGTGGACCCGCGTTTTGGCACCAACGAGCAATTCCGCGATCTCGCCGCAAAAATGAAAGGGCGGGGCATCGGCATGATCATGGACCAGATCATGAACCATATCGGCAGCGGACACTGGTGGATGGACGATCTGCCCACGAGCGACTGGCTCAATTACCAGGACGATCCCGTCATGACCGAGCACCGGCGCACGACCAATATGGATCCGCACGCGTCGGAATTCGACAAGAAGGTTCAGACCGGCGGCTGGTTCGTCGAAACCATGCCGGACCTGAACCAGCGTAACCCCCTGCTCGCGGACTACCTCATCCAGAACTCCATCTGGTGGGTCGAGTTCCTGGGCCTGCATGGCATCCGCATGGACACCTGGCCTTACCCGGACAAGCACTTCATGAGCGAATGGAGTCGACGGATCATGCAGGAATACCCCGATTTCAATATCGTGGGCGAAGAGTGGAGCGAATTGCCGGCCGTCACCTCCTACTGGCAGCGCGGACAACGCAATTTCGACGGCTACGTTTCGCATCTACCGACCGTATTCGACTTCCCCGTGCAGGCGGCTCTGACGCGCGCTCTTATGGGCGACCCGGACAGCTACAACGGCGTGTGGGTGTCGCTTTACGAAGTCGTCGGCATGGACTTCCTGTACCCGAACCCGATGGGCCTGGTGATCTTTGCCGACAATCACGACATGGATCGTATCTACACACGGCTCGAAGAGAACTACGACCTGTATCGAATGGCGATGAGCTTCTACGCGACCATGCGCGGCATCCCGCTGTTCTTCTATGCCGACGAAATCCTGGCCTCACATACTGGCACCAGCAGCCACGGCGCCCTGCGCAGCGATTTTCCGGGCGGCTGGGAAGGCGATACGGTGAATGCGTTTACCGGCCGGGGCCTGACCGACCAGCAGCGGGAAGCGCAGCAACTCGTTCGGACGCTATTGAACTGGCGCAAGGACAACCCGACGATCCATCACGGCAAGTTCATGCATTTTGCGCCGGTAAAGAATGTCTACGTGTATTTCCGTTACGACGACGACAATACGGTCATGGTGGTGCTCAACCGCGACGAAGAGACCATCACGCTGGAAACCGGACGGTTTGCCGAGCGTATCGGCGACGCGACGCACGGAACCGACGTCGTCAGCGGGAAACGTTTCAATATCGAGGCGTCACTCCAGCTGGAGCCACGCTCGGCGCTCATCCTGGAACTGGAGCGCTAGGCCGTGATGCCCTGCCACCGGAGCGGTTCTCGAGCCGCGATTGCCGGCATACTGCTGTTTCTTTGCGCGACTGGCGCGCGCGCCGATTTTGGCGAATACGAAAGTCACGCGCTGGTGGGCCAGGCGCTGATCGTGCGGACAGATGTCGGCGAGATGAGCATCACTGCGGTCGACGACGCTGCATTCGAGGTCCATTACCGGGAGAGCGGCGTGAAACAGCTGCCCTCGTTTGCCCTGGCCGGGCTTCCCGAGCCCGTCACGGCCAGCGTCGTGGACCGTGAAGGCTCGATCGAGTTCGCTATTGACGGCCTGAGCGCCGTCGTCGAGAAATCCCCCGTTCGCGTTCGTTTCCTGCGCGACGGCCAGTCGCTCGTCGACGAGGAACACGGCTATTTCGCGCATGAAACCCTGCGCGGTTTTCGCTTCGCACTCGACGCCGAAGAAAAGCTGCTCGGCGGCGGCCAGCGCGTACTCGGCATGGATCGGCGCGGCCGCCGCATGCCGCTCTACAACAAGGCAGCCTACGGCTACAACTCGGAAGAAACAGACCAGATGTACTACGGCCTGCCGGCCGTCATGTCGAGTGACCGATACATCATCGTCTTCGACAACTCCGCAAGCGGCTGGCTGGACTTGGGCGCCACCGAGACCGACGTGCTCGAATTCCAGGCTGTGGCGGGACGCACGGCTTACCTCGTCATCGCCGGCGACAGCTACCCGGAACTCATCGCCAACTACACCGACGTGACCGGCCGTCAGCCGCTGCCGCCACGCTGGGCTTTCGGCAACTTCGCGTCGCGTTTCGGCTATCGAACCGGTACAGAGACGCGCGATGTCGTGCGCCGGTTTCGTCGCGAGGGCATCCCCCTGGACGCGGTGATTCTCGATCTGTACTGGTTCGGGCCCGAGATCCAGGGGTACATGGGCGATCTGGACTGGGACCGTGAGGCCTTCCCCGAACCTGAAAAAATGATCCGCGATTTTGCCCGTGACGGTGTTCGCACAATCACGATTACCGAACCTTTCGTGCTGAGCACGTCGGCGAACTGGCAGGACGCGGTCGACAACGATGTGCTCGCGCGCAGCGTCACCGGCGAACCGCGCCGTTTCGACTTCTACTTCGGCAACACCGGTCTCGTCGATGTTTTCGACGAGAACGCCCGGCAATGGTTCTGGCAGTTCTATCAACGGCTGTTCGAGCAGGGCATTGCCGGCACCTGGGGCGACCTCGGAGAGCCCGAGGTGCATCCCGCCGATGCGCTGCACCGTCTCAGCGACGCAGGCATTGAGGCCACAGCCGAAGAAATTCACAACGCCTTCGGCCACGTTTGGGCACAGCTCGTCTACGAAAACCAGGTCCGGCGATTTCCCGACGTAAGGCCGCTGATCATGATGCGCTCCGGTTTCGCAGGCTCCCAGCGTTTCGGCATGGTGCCATGGACCGGCGACGTCGAGCGGTCCTGGGACGGACTGAAGCCTCAGGTAGAGCTCTCGCTGCAAATGGGTCTTCTGGGGCTCGCCTACACGCACTCCGACCTCGGCGGCTTCGCGGGGGGCGAGAGCTTCGACAAGGAGATGTATATCCGCTGGCTGCAGTACGGCGTTTTCCAGCCCGTGTACCGCCCGCACGCACAGGAACACATACCGTCCGAACCCGTCTTTCACGATCGTGAAACGCGCCGGATCGTCCGCGACTACATCCGGCTGCGCTACCGGATGCTGCCCTACATCTATACGCTCGCCTGGCAGAACAGCACGACCGGCATGCCCCTTATGCGACCTTTGTTCTTCGAAGACGAGGGCGATCTCTCGCTCATCGACGAGAAGGATGCCTATCTCTGGGGCGACGCATTCCTCGTTGCGCCTGTCATGGATCCCGCCGTAGACAGCGTCAGCGTCGACCTGCCGGCCGGCGCCTGGTTCGATTTCTGGGACGGCAGCCGCTACGAGGGCGGACAGACAGTAACAGTGGGCGTGACGCTCGAGACCATCCCGGTGCTCGTCCGCGCCGGCTCATTCGTACCTTTGACCGGCGAGATCGAGACGACCCGCGACTATTCCAGCAAAGAACTCACCGTGCACTACTACGCTGAAGAAAGCGTCGTAGAGTCTACGGGAGTAATGTACGACGACGACGGCGAGAGCCGCACGAGTCTCGCCGATGGCCGCTACGAATTGTTGCACTTCGCCGCCGATCGCGCTGGCGACACGCTGGCCATCGACCTCAGGCGATCCGGCGGCGACTATGACGGCATGCCGGCAGAGCGCCAGCTGACGCTGGTGGTTCACAATTGGACGGCAAGTGTCGATTCCGTTTCGCTCGGTGACACGTCCGTACCCCTGCGGCGCACCCTGCAGCGAGACGGCAATTCCGCGGCCTATGACGAAGACCGCAACCGCTTCACGGTCCGTGTACGCTGGGATCACGAACCCGTGCGGCTGACCATCGAATGAGCAGCTGGTGAACGGCAGGCTCTTTGAATTACTTGCACTGGCCGCATTCGTGGCAATGGCCGGCGCCGCTGCGGCGGCGAATGAAGACATCGCAGACAAACAGCGTATGGGCAAACCCGTCGTCTACCAGGTATTTACGCGTCTGTTCGGCAACAAAGTCACCACGAACGAACCCTGGGGCACCATAGAGGAAAACGGCGTCGGCAAATTCAACGACTTCACCGATGAGGCGCTCGACGGCATTCGCGAACTGGGCGTCACCCACATCTGGTATACGGGCGTGCCACACCATGCCGTGATCCGCGACTACACGAAGTTCGGTATCAGTAACGACGACCCCGACGTCGTCAAGGGGCGCGCCGGCTCGCCGTATGCGGTCAAAGACTACTACAACGTCAACCCGGACCTGGCCGCCGATCCCGCGAAACGGCTCGAGGAGTTCGAGGCATTGATCGACCGGACCCATCGGCACGGCATGCAGGTCATTATCGACATCGTGCCGAATCACGTCGCGCGCGGCTACGAGTCCATTTCACGACCGGATGGCGTCGAGGATTTCGGTGCGCGCGACAACACGTCGGTGGAATGGGCGCGCAACAACAATTTCTATTACGTCGTCGGCGAAGACTTCCGGGTGCCCGCCTCACCCGACGGCTACGAGCCGCTGGGAGGCGCCCCCCACCCGCTCGCAGACGGCCAGTTCGACGAATCGCCCGCGAAGTGGACCGGAAACGGGGCCCGCACCGCGCAGCCGGATTTCGATGACTGGTTTGAGACAGTCAAGGTCAACTACGGTGTGCGTCCCGACGGCAGCTATGCCTTCGACAGGCTGCCGGATGAAGCCCGCGGCTGGACGCTCGGGCAACACGCGCAATTCTGGCAGGGCCGCGACGTACCGGACAGCTGGGCGAAGTTTCGCGACATCGTGCTCTACTGGACCGCAAAGGGCGTTGATGGCTTTCGCTACGACATGGCCGAGATGGTGCCGGTCGAATTCTGGAGCTACCTGAATTCCTCGATCAAGACCGTGAACCCCGACGCTTTCCTGCTCGCCGAGGTCTACAAGCCGTCCCTGTACCGCGACTATATCCAGCTCGGACGCATGGATTACCTCTACGACAAGGTGGGTCTCTACGACACGCTGAAGCCCATCATGCGGGGCAACGAGAGCACCGATGCGATCATCCCCGTGCACGCCCAGGTCCTCGATATCGAGGAACACATGCTGCATTTTCTCGAGAACCACGACGAGCAGCGGATTGCCAGTGACGCCTTTGCGGGAGACGCGGACAAGGGCCGCCCGGCGATGGTCGTTTCCGCCCTGCTCAGCCGCTCGCCGACGATGGTCTATTTTGCGCAGGACGTCGGCGAGCCCGGCGACGGCGATGCAGGTTTCGGTGACCCGACCCGAACCACGATCTTCGACTACTGGGGCGTGCCGTCCCACCAGCGCTGGATGAACAACGGCAGGTTTGACGGGGGCGCGCTCAGCGACGAAGAGAGGGATCTGCGGGACTTCTACAATCGCCTCCTGAACTTCAGCGCGACGAATCCCGCTCTGCAGGGTGAATACGCGGAGATCCACTCGGCGAACCGGGCATTGAGCGATGACTACACTGGCAAGCTGTTTTCGTTCGTGCGCTGGCGCGGCGATGAACGTCTTATCGTCGTCAGCAACTTTGACGGCGAGAAATCCTACGAGCTCCACATGACGCTCCCGGCCGAGATCATCAGCGAATGGCAGCTCGAACCGGGACGTTACCGGCTAGACGAGCAGCTTTATGGCGACAATAACGACCACCTCGTTGTCGACGGTGATACGGGCTCCTTCGGGATCAAGCTCGGTCCGCTCGACTCGGTCGTTTACCGGCTAGGGCGCAGGGACATCGATCGCTACGCCGGCTTCAGGTCCGAGTATGTCGATGCGCGAAATGTGGACGTATGGCTGCCGGAAGGTTATGGAGAGCCCGCGAATCGCTACAGTGTACTGTATGCACACGACGGCCAGAACCTGTTCATCCCGTTCCAGTCCATATACAACGGCGTCGACTGGGGAGTGGACGAATCGTTGCAGCAGCTCATCGATGACGGTCGCGCCAGAAAGACGATCGTCGTCGGCATCTGGAGTACGCCGAAACGGCGCCTCGAGTACCTGCCGCAGGAGGCATGGGACGTGGCACCGGATCAGATGCAGGCCTACATCCGGAATACCGAGGGTGGCGTACCGGAATCGCGCGAGTACCTCCGCTTCATCGTCGAGGAACTGAAGCCCTTCATCGACCGCAGCTACAACACGAACCCGGCTCGCGAGGACACATTCATTATGGGCAGCAGCATGGGCGGCCTGATCTCGCTGTACGGCATGATTCGCTATCCCGAGATCTTCTCCGCCGCAGCCTGCGTCTCGACGCACTGGCCTCTGCACGTGGATATGAATGAGCCGGAGGCGACGGTGAGCTTCATCGATTTCCTCGAGTCGACAATGCCGCCGCCCGATACCGCCCGGTTCTACTTCGATTTCGGCACCGAGGAACTCGACGGCAACTATGAACCGCACCAGCGGCTGATCGACGACATGATGCGCAGGCTCGGCTATACCGAGGGCGAGAACTGGGTCACGCTGAAATTCGACGGCGCCGGCCACTCCGAGATCGCCTGGAACGAGCGCGCCGAAATCCCGCTCGAGTTCCTGTTACGCCACGGGGAGCAGCAATCGAGGTAGTCCGCCGGCTCGCCATTGTGCATACGTATTCAGAAAATGAATACGTATTCATTCCATTGCCGACAACTACTTACATCATTAGTTTTCGTCGTACGCGCCGGGAAGACAAGAACCTGGCTCGATCCGAGTCCCACAAACCGGCAGCGGCATTTCTGACACCATGAGCCCATCAGCGAACGAACATCCGACCCCCGCGGGGCGCGAAGCAGGCGTGCTCCTGCACATAAGCTCGTTGCCCGGGCCCTATGGCATCGGCGAGATCGGCGTGCATGCGCGTGGCTTTATCGATCGAATGCGCGACATGAAGTTGTCGGTCTGGCAGTTCCTGCCGACCGGGCCCACGGCCTATGGTGATTCACCCTACCAGGCACTCTCGACCTTCGCTGGTAACGAGATGCTCCTCGATATCGGCGAGTTGGTCGAACTCGGCTTTCTCGCGGAAAGGGAGGTCAGGGAACTGACGACTCTCCCCGACAGTTTCGTCGACTATGGCGCCTTGATACCGCTCAAGAACGATCTGCTCAACCTCGCCGCAGGGCGATTCAAGGCATTGGCGAGCGACGATCTCAAAGCCGTCTACACGGCCTTTCTCGAGCAGAACAACGAGCGGTGGCTGCACGACTATGCCGTGTTCAGAATCCTCAAGGCCCGGCACGGTCAGCGTCCCTGGCCTGAATGGCGACCCGAGTACGTGCATCGTGAGCCTCGGGCAATGCGCGAGCTCGAGGACACAGCGGCAGCTCAGATCGAGCTGATCAAGATCCTTCAGTGCCTGTTCCACTACCAGTGGCAGTCACTCAAGGCATACGCCAACCGCAACGGCGTCCGCCTGTTCGGTGATCTTCCTATCTGTATTGCGCTCGACAGCGCCGATGCCTGGGCCAACCGAGAGATGTTGCAGATCGACCGGAATGGGCGCCCGGGCCATGTGGCGGGCGTGCCGCCGGATTATTTCAGCGAAGACGGACAGCTCTGGGGCAACCCGCTGTACGCCTGGGAACGACATCAGGAGACTGGCTATGCCTGGTGGATAGACCGGCTGCGTGCATCCGCGGACCTCGTGGACCTGGTGCGCATCGACCATTTCCGCGGTTTCGAAGCGTACTGGTCGGTGCCCGCAGACTCCGACACCGCGAAAACCGGCGCCTGGGAGCCCGGTCCGGGCGATAGCTTGTTCGACGCCATGCGAGATGCGCTCGGCAAACTGCCTATCGTCGCCGAGAATCTCGGCGTCATTACACCCGAAGTGGAGGCGCTTCGCGAACGCCACGATATCCCGGGCATGCACGTGCTGCAGTTCGACGTTAGCGACGACGAGGTCGACATTGACGACTTCGAGGTGAACTCGGTCACTTACACCGGCACGCACGACAACGATACGACCATAGGCTGGTTTCGTGGCAGCCCTGACGATATCCGTAGCCAGGAAGAAATCCTGCGGACACAGAATCTGGCTCTCGAAAAGACGGGCGGCACGCCCGAGACCATTCACCTCGATATGGTCCGTACTGCGTTCGCGACGAACTCGAAGATCGCAATTGCGCCGATGCAGGATTACCTGGGCCTCGGCTCCGAGGCGCGCATCAACGTGCCGGGAACGTCCCGCAACAACTGGCGTTGGCGTGTCCTGGAGACACAATTATCGGACGAATTATGCGCCGACGTTGCGGCGATGGTGGAAGCCGCCGGGCGCGCTCCGGCGAACTAGGCAGCCTTACCAAGCGTAAGCAGCTGGTCCTTATGGGGCTTGAAATTCATCGCGCAGCCTTCGAGGAACCAGGCGATCTCTTTCAGATCGTATTTATGGGCAAGCTCGTTACCCGGGCGTACCTGCTCGTCGGTCGGGTAGATTCCCTTTCCCGCCAGGAGGCAGTTCCACGACATGCTCGGGAAGTAGGCATCGAGCTTCTGACGTTCGATCTCCTGGGTGATGTTCCTGCCCGTTAACCAGGCCGTAAGTAGCTCTCGCAAGGACTGGGAGATCTTCTCGTTGGTGCCGTTATCGAGCCAGTACTGCGTATCCGATCGCGTGTTAATCCGGTAGTGGCAGACGATGTAATCCCGAACCGCGTCGAAGCGCTTGCTGATACGGGCATTGAACTCGTCGCGGTACTGATCGGTCATGTCACCTTTCTTCGCTGCCTCTACGAACCGGAAAACCGTTTCCTGGACCATGTCTAGCGCCGTAGCTTCGAGCGGCTCGATGAAGCCCTGCGACAGGCCGACGGCAAGACAGTTCTTGACCCAGTGTTCCCGGACGCGCCCCACCTTGAACCTGAGCCTGCGCGCCTCGACATCCGAGTCCACGAGCCCGAGGTGTTCGCGCAACTCCATCTCGGCATCGTCATCGTCGACGTATTTCGAGCTGTACACGTAGCCATTGCCGAACCGCGTGGTTAGGGGAATCTTCCATGCCCAGCCGTACTTCAGTGCCGTGGATATCGTCTGCGGCTCGGGGTTCTCATCGGGTTCGGTCGGAAACACGACCGCGGAGTCATTGAACAGCACGTCCGCGCGACTTTCGAACGGCACGCCGAGCGCCTGCTGCAACAGCTGGCTGCGGAAGCCGGTCGAGTCGACGTAGAAGTCGGCCTTGATGATCTCCTCGGAATCCGTTTTGAGGTAATCGATATAGCCCTGGTCGTCCAGCACGACGTCAGTGACCGTTGCCTGCCGGTACTTGACGCCCTTCCTGGCCGCCCACTCCTGCAGGAACTGGCCGAGCAGCCCCGAATTGAAGTGGTAGCCGTAGTTCATCTTGAACGGGAAATTCCGCGGCGCAATGGGTGCGAGCCGCTGGTTCGCCAGATACCAGCCAAGGAAGAACTGGCTGGGATGTCCGTCGAGGTCGACGCCTTTACGGCGCAGGAAGCTGTTGTGATAAAACGCCGGCACCGTGATCTCGTCGGGCTGGCACTGGAAGGGGTGGAAATACTCGTCGTAGCCCGGCTTTGTCGACCAGTTCCTGAACGTGATGCCGACCTTGTAGGTCGCATCGCAGCGCGCCATCCAGTCCGACTCCTCGGTGCCGATAATGTCCATGAAAAGCTTGAGCGGCGGCGTGGAACCCTCTCCGACGCCGATAATGCCGATATCGGGCGACTCGACCAGGGTAATGTCGATACCCTCGCCTTCCCAGTAGGTCGCCATCAGGTTGGCGGCGATCCATCCGGCGGTGCCGCCGCCCAGGATCACGATGCTTTGTGTGCCTCTACGCATAGTCGATTCCGGCAAATCCTTTAGAGTGCCAAATAAAAGGCCGCCCGAAAAGACTCACTCTTCGGACGGCCTTGCCGGCCTGTTGTCATCGCGACGTGACGTCGTGCGTACCGGTTTGGGCTAGAACTGGTAATTCACACCCAGGTAGTACTGTCGACCGAATCGCCGGATCTCGCCGAGCGTGCCGGGCACGGCATAAGACGTGACGTTTTCCTCGTCGGTGAGATTGTTGCCCGAAAGCACGACGCTGATCCCTATATCCGGCCAGTTATAGGACATCTGGGCATCAACGGTCGTATAGTCCTTCGCATACACGGGTGCCGTGCTGCCCGGGATAGGAATCCTCTGTATGAACTGGTCGCGATAACGCGTGTTCACGTGGGCACTGAAGTCACCAATGTCCCAGAACACCGTGGCGCTCCATACATTCTCGGACAGACCCGGCAGAGGCAGTATTTCGTCATTGCCGACGATACTGCCTCCCGTGATTTCGGTCTCACTCTCGGTGAACGAGTAGCTTGCCGTCGCGCCGAGGCCTCCGAAGACGCCAGGCAATCCGTCGAACGTGCCAGTCGCGGCCAGTTCGAAGCCGCGTATGTAGCCACCCTTGTCGTTATTGATCCAGGTCTGGTAGATGTTCAGGAACGTGCCGGGCGGCAGCGTCACGCCCACCGAGTCCGGATCCACGTCGGTGAACTGAACGGGGCCTTCCACGAGTGCCTCGATATCTTTCCAGAAAACGGCCGCCGTGACGGCGCCGCCGTTGTCAAAATAGTGCTCGTAGGAAAGATCCAGCTGATCCGCGCGGAAGGGGTCGAGAAACGGGCTGCCGTCGTTCCATACGTTGTACTCGACCAGGCCGGTGTTGGGGTCGGCGGCGCCGCTCCAGGAACCCGAGGCGCTGGTCATGTTACCGACCGGCGGCCGGGACATGACCCTGGCCGCGGCGAAACGGATAATGTCGTTGTCGGTCAGCTCGAATGCAAGGTTCAATGCCGGCAGCGTATCCGTGTACTTCCTGCCGGACTCGACGAAGGCCAGGTTATCCTGCGTGACGCCGCGGTCGTCGGTGATCGGCGTGCCATTGCCGGCTCCGACGTCGCGCAAGCCGGCGGATCTCACATCCGTCTCCACGTAGCGTACGCCGATGTTGCCGCGCACCGGGACGTTACCCAGCTCAAAGTCGAGGTTGAACAGCAGGTAGATCGCCTGGGTCTCCTCGGTGAGGGTCGTGTCGTTGATAAACGTCCAGGAATCCGCAAACGTATCGAGCGGAGCATCGTTGCCCACGCCGAACACCGCATTGCCCAAGCCGTCAACCGGCTGGGGCGCACAGGGCAGTGGATTGTTACCAAACTCTGTGTCGTTGGCTTCGCACCATGCATCACCACCGCCGTTGTCGAAGAGGCCCTCGCGGCCACCGTACTGCCATGTGCCCCGCTCGGCCGCGAATTCACGATCCGAGTAGCGAACACCGACCTCGGCTGACGAGACCCAGCCCCAGTCGAGGTCCTGCCTGAAGTCAACTTTGAACGCGTCGATCTCGTCCGTGTACGTGTGCGGATAGCGCTCGTACCGGCCCAGACGCATCGTATTCGGATCCGTGAAGTCTACGCCCGAGAAATCGGCGCTGGCAAAGCCGCTGCCGTCCAATTGGTACGTCATGGCCTGGCCCGGTATTTCACGGAAGGTGGCGGGGCCATTGTGATCGAACTCGTAGGCGTGCATCGTAGCGATGCGGTCCACGCGCGTCTTCTTACCTTCGCTTCGGTAGGCGTCGAAAACCAGCGTGCTTCTGTCCGTTGGATACCACTCGACGTTCAGGCCGTAGGTGTCGCTGTCGGCAACCGTCGTCTGGTCCTCGGTGCGCGCCTCGAACCAGGCGTGGTTGCGATCGCCATCGTAGATCGCCGGGTCTATGGGGCTGATCGTCGCGCTGGTCACGACACCGTTAGTGATTACCTGGTTGGTGACGTTGTTATTGGCGGCTGCTGATTCCCGGAAACCGCTGGCCGTCAGTCCGGTACGCTCGTCCTTGCGATCGAACTCGGATCGGAACCAGTCGACCTGCGCCTTGATGCTGTCGTTCGGTTCCCAGACGATGTTGGCCATGGCGCCCAGACGCTCGTCGGTGCCGGTGCCTGCCTGCCACTGGAAAGCACGCGGGAAATACTCGTTGCCGGGCGTGCCATCACCAGCGTAGCCAACCGAGTCGGAATCGTCGGCGCCGGCCCGAGACATGATGAACGCGTTCGGCTGATCCAGGTAAGAGAGACCCGCGGCGATGCCGAGCGTGTCATCCAGGAACTTGCCCTGGTAGGAGCCACTGAAGCGATAACCCTCGGGGTCCCCGCCGAAATCCTCGGCTGCATCGTTGCGCGACAGGCGCGCATTCAGAACGAAGTTGTGCTCTTTCTCTGCAGCCAGGGGATTGACAGTCTTCAGCTCGACGATACCGGCGACGCCGCCCTCCAGCTGGGAGGCCATCGGCGACTTGTAAACGGCTGCCTGGTTGATCAATTCGGCCGGGTATTGGTCGAACGACACCCAGCGCGTGCCGGCAGAGTAACCCGCCGTCGATGCCTGCTCGCGGCCGTTGAGTGTCGTCTGGATGAAGTCACCGTTCATACCGCGGATGTTGAGTTCCGAGGACTGCCCGGAATCGCGAACCGTGGTGACGCCGGGAACGCGTCCGAGGGAGTCGGCGATGGACTGGTCGGGCAGAGCGCCGAGGGCACCGGCGTCTACGTAGTCGGCAATGGAGTCGGCCACTCGCTTGGAATCGACGGATCCGAGGATACTGGTCCTCACGCCGATCGTTACGATTTCCTCGTAAACGGTGTCGTCCTGCGCCATCGCCACATTCGGCATGATGGAAGCGCCCGGTAGCGCCGCCGCAACAGCGAGCGACACCGCCGTGCGGCGAAGGTTCAGGTTGAGGTTCGAGTCGTTCGAGTCCGCCTGCGCGGTATCGCGCTTCTTCGTTGCCATGCTTTCCCCCCGGAGAGACTGGGTGCTTATACAAGTCACGGTATTCTATTGAACGCGACCAACATCGAGCAATGGTCTGCAATCGTATTCATTCTCATAATCAGTTCGACTACCGTTGCGTAGTCGCAACACGATCGTGCAGAGCATGGCGAGCGCTCGCTCAGGCCGTTTTGGCGCCCGGCGAGGCCCCGAACTGCAAGAGTTCGTTTTGCGTCCGGAAGTTCAGCGCGCAGCGGCGAATGAATTCGTCGACCTCCGACATATCAATCTTGTTGCGCATTTCGTCTTCGAGCGCTACCGCCCGGAGCTCCGGGTAATAGCCGTAACCCGCCAGGAGGCAGTACCAGGATCTCGGCGTGTAGGAGGAGCGGATCCGCTTGCTTTCGATCTCCTGGCTGAGATTCTGGCCCGACGTCCAGGTTTCGAGGATTTTCGCGAGCGTGGCCGATACGTTTCGATTCTGTGAGTTCTGCACCCAGTAGGCGGTATCACGCCGGGAATTCAGTACGTAGTGCGCGACGATGTAATCGCGCACTGATTCGAATTCGTCGTTGACTCTGTCATTGAACAGATTGCGCCCATCACCGCCGAACCCCCCGTCCGCGTCGACGGTGTCCATGAACCGGTAAACCGTGTTGCAGACGATATTGAGTGCCGTGGCCTCGAGCGGCTCGATGAATCCCTGCGACAGCCCGACTGCCAGGCAGTTCCTTTGCCAGTGGCTTTCGAGCCTGCCGACCTTCATCTTCAGGTGCCTCGCTTCGACGTTACTCTCGAGCAGTCCCAGGAACTCGCGCAACTCGGTCTCAGCGTCGTCCGGGGAACAGAAAGCTGAGCTGAAGACGTAACCGTTGCCGGTGCGGTGGGTCAGCGGAATCTCCCAGGCCCACCCATACTTGAGGGCCGTGGATACGGTCTGAGACCCAATACTCACCGATTGCTCGGTGGGCAGCACGACGGCCGAGTCGTTGAAAAGATTCTCCGAAAATGACCTGAACGGAACCTGCAGCGCTTCCTGGATCAGGGCGCCGCGGAAGCCGGAGCAGTCGACGAAAAAATCGGCTTCGACGGGCTCGCCGTGCTCGATGGACAGGCTCATGATGTCGCCATCCGGTGCCTGGTTGACGCCGGTCACCCTGGCCGGAAGATGTTTGACGCCGCGCGCTCCGGCGATATCTCTCAGGTACTCGCCCAGGAGGTGCGCGTCGAAGTGGTAGCCATAATCATTGTCGAAGGGGAAGTTCTCGTCTGGAATCGGGCCCTGACGATTCTCGGACAGGCGCGCCGTTAGCGAGAATCGGTCAGGGTGCGCGTGCACATCGACGCCGTGGCGTCGAGCCAGCGTATTGAAGAAGAAGGCCGTCGTCGTGAATCTGTCGGCCTGCGACACGAACGGGTGGAAGTAGCGCTCGAAGCCGGGCTTTGTCGACCAGTTGACGAAAGAGATGCCGTTCTTGTAAGTCGCATTGCAGGACGGCATCCACTCGGACTCCTGGACGCCGATCGTGTCCAGAAAAACCTTGAGCCGTGGCGTCGATCCTTCGCCCACGCCGACCGTCCCGATGTCCGGGGATTCGATTAGCGTTATGTCCGCACCGCAGTCTCCCCAGCGCTGGATCATCGCATTGGCGGTGATCCAGCCGGCGGTGCCGCCGCCGAGAATCACGATCCTTTTGTTGCCATCAGGGCCCTTGCGCATGAGTATTGCTTCCCGATATGCCAGGCCGTGATGTATACCATATCAACTGAGATGCCGGGCATGTTCGGCGGCAGCGGCCTGCGGCGTGCACCCGACACACAATTGACCGACATAGTCTGCGACAATGTCGCCGCAATGGTAGCGGCTACGGGACGCGCGCCGGCCGAATAGCGCGGGCCCTGCGCGACCTCGGACCGGTCACAGTGTACCCTTCAGCCCTGGCCCACGACCATCGACTGCGG
>WOR8_10003478_pt1 | contig 20323 bp, 17 predicted proteins | sample DeeMarSeWOR38_10_FD_19890 | JGI IMG/M metagenome (IMG submission 19890)
TACGTGAACTCGATGAGCGAGCGCAACGTATTCAATGCGTTGCGGGACTGGCTGGTTCGCCGAAACCTTTCCTACCGGGCGCTGTTCTGGATCACGGGCACACTCGCATTTCTGCTGTCGCCCCTGATCGACAACCTGACCACCGCCCTCGTCATGTGCGCCGTCGTGCTCGCGGTCGGTAAAGGTAACTCCCGTTTCATCAGTGTCGCCTGCATCAATATCGTGGTCGGCGCGAACGCGGGCGGCGCCTTCAGCCCGTTCGGCGATATCACGACGCTGATGGTGTGGCAGCGCGGTATCGTGGAGTTTCAGACCTTCTTCGCGCTGTTCATCCCGTCGTTGGTGAACTTCCTGATTCCAGCGTTGGTGATGTCGTTCACGTTGCCGAAAGAGAAGGCCATCGGCAAAGAACGCAAATGAAGCGTGGTGCGAGGCGCATCATGTTTCTGTTCGCGTGTACGATTACGACCGCCGTGTCGTTCCACAATTTCCTGAACCTGCCGGCTTTCCTCGGCATGATGACCGGCCTCGCATACCTCAAGTTTTTCGGCTACTACCTGCGCATCACACATGTGCCGGTGCCGACCGATGTTCCACAGTACGGCCAGGCCGGTGACGTTGTCCCGTTTGACAGCTTCCGCGAGGTCGAGCGCGTCGAATGGGACACGCTGCTGTTCTTCTTCGGCGTCATCATGTGCGTTGGCGGCCTGAGCTTCATCGGCTACCTGGAGCATGTATCGGCCTACATTTACGGCGAACTTGGGCCGACGACGGCCAACGTGCTGGTGGGCGTGATGTCGGCCGTCGTCGACAACATACCGATCATGGTGGCGGTCCTCGAGATGCATCCGGTCATGGACACGCAGCAGTGGCTCCTGGTCACTCTGACGGCCGGCGTTGGGGGTAGCATGCTGTCCATCGGCTCCGCCGCGGGCGTCGCGCTGATGGGGCAGGCGCGCGGCGAGTACACGTTCTTCCGCCACCTGCGGTGGACGCCGGTCATCGCGCTCGGCTACGCGGCAAGCATCTGGGTGCACCTGCTGATCAACCGCGGCCTCTGAGCGCTGCTCGCTGAATCGCTCCCGACCCCCCGGGAATACGTACATATACGAATGAGAATGATTGTCATTTGCAATAAGCTCCCCTAAGCTATTCAAAACACCAGGCACAGGGATCCAGACAGTCATGAACATTCGCAAGGCCATTTCGCTGGTCACGGCGCTGCTGCTGGCCTCGACGGCAAGCCAGGCGCAGCAGGCACCCGCCACGATCGAAGAGCTGTGGGAGATCGTGCAGCGGCAACAGGCCCAGATCGACGAGCTGCGTCTCGAACTGGGCGAGGCTCGGGCAGCCATGGCCGCCACGAACGAACGGGTCGAGGAGACCGAAGTCCGCGTCGAGGCAACCGGGGACTACGTCGAGACGCTCGCGGCCGCGGACACCGGCGCGCAGAAGACGACCATCGGCGGTTACGGCGAGCTGCATTACAACAACACGAAGTCTGACGCCGGCGACAGCGACGAGATCGACTTCCACCGCTTCGTCTTGTTCTTCGGCCACGAGTTTTCGGATCGCGTGCGCTTCTTCTCCGAGTTCGAGCTGGAGCATTCGCTGGCGGGCGACGGCGCCCCGGGCGAGGTGGAACTGGAGCAGGCTTACGCCGAATACGCGTTGACAGAGAACACCTTTGCGAAGACGGGCCTGTTCCTGCTGCCGCTCGGCATCCTCAACGAAACGCACGAACCCACCACGTTTTACGGCGTCGAGCGCAACGACGTCGAGAGCATCATCCTGCCGTCCACCTGGTGGGAGGCGGGCGCCGGTATGAACGGCCGGCTGGGCAACGGTTTGAGCTGGGATGCGGCTGTACACTCCGGTCTCGCGATGCCGACGGACGGGGGCAGCGCTTTCCGCGTCCGCAGCGGTCGCCAGAAGGTTGCCGAGGCGATCGCCAGCGATCCGGCTTACACGATGCGCCTGAAATACACCGGCGTACGCGGACTCGAGCTCGCGGCGAGCTACCAGTACCAGGCCGATCCGAGCCAGGTGGCCGGCGACGGACTGGACTCCGGACAGCTGTTTACGGCCCACGCGATCTTCCAGCGGGGCTGGTTCGGGTTGCGCGCACTCTACGCCGGCTGGAACTTCGACGGCTTCGCCGTCGAGGCAGCGGGTGCAGACAAGCAGGACGGCTGGTACGTCGAGCCTAGCCTGAGGTTCTCGGACAATTGGGGTATCTATGCCCGTTATGAGGACCTCGACGCCGCGCGTGACCAGGACAAGTTCACCCAAAGCGAATTTGGTCTGAATTACTGGCCCGTACCGGGTGTCGTGCTGAAGGTGGACTACCGCATGCGCGAGCATTCGCTGCCGGCGCTCGCGGTGCGCGATTTCGATTCGCTCAGTCTCGGCTTCGGCTACAACTTCTGATATCGATCGTGATCCCATGACGCGCCTGTTTTTCCTGCTCCTGTTGGTGACTACGGGCCCGGCATTTGCCGGGCCCGGCGGCGAAGCCGGGCGCTACATGGAAGCGGAGGACTACGTCCGCGGTGCCTTTCCCGGCGGATCGCCGGCGCCGCGCACGCTGTGGGTTTCTGGCGATCTCCGCGACGCCGTCGAGCGCGTGCTGGGTCATCGATTCGCGGCGCTGCGGCTGCGTTACTGGCACGATGGCGCGAAGAGCGTCTGGATCCTGGACGAGATCGGCAAGGAATTGCCCATCACCATCGGCGTTACCGTGGCCGGCAGTGCGATCGAAAACGTACGCGTGCTCGAATTTCGCGAGAGCCGCGGTTGGGAGGTACGCTACCCGTTTTTCACGGATCAGTTTGTGGACGCTCGGCTCGAAGCAGACGGACGGCTCGACCGGCGGATCGACGGTATTACCGGCGCTACGCTGTCTGTCGGTGCCGTGACCCGCATCGCTCGTGTCGCGCTGCTTCTTGATGACAATATCAAGACCAAGGGCTAGGGGCGGCGCCCGCCTGCGCATCTGGCTCCGGCGAGGCCATCGCTGGCTTGGTCTCGTGCTCGTGTTTTTCGTGCTGCTGCTGAGCGTCACGGGCATTGCGCTGAACCATGCTTCCGACTGGGGGCTCGACCGCCGTTACCTCGCATGGTCGTGGCTGCTGGATGCTTACGGTATCGAAGCGCCACCGCCGACGGCGAGCTTCGCGGACGGCGGATTTCGCGCCACGCTGCTTGGCGAACGACTGTACTTCGAGGGCAGGGAAGTGGCGCAGGAGGTGTCAGGCCTCTCAGGGATTGCCACATTGGAACCGCTGGTGCTCGTGGGCGCGCAACGCACGGTGTACGTCATCACGACGGCCGGCGAGTTCGTACAGGCGATCGACCTGGGTGCCGAACTGCCGGGGCCGATCGAACGTGTCGGACGCGCTGGCGGCCGCGCTTTGCTCCAGAGCGACGGCAAACTGTTCCGCAGCGATCCGGATATCACCGGCTTCGAGTCCTGGGACATCGAGTCGCGGGACGATCTGCAATGGTCGGCCGCGACACAGCCCGAGGCGGCGCAGCTGGAGACGATCCGGGCCAGCTACCGCGGGCGCGGGCTGACGGCGGAGCGAGTTCTTGCCGATCTCCACAGCGGCCGAATCTTTACGATTACCGGGACGGTCATCATGGACGTGGTTGCATTGTGCATGATCGTCCTGAGTATCTCGGGCCTGATCATGTGGATGCAGCACAACCGACGCGAAATCGAACTCGAGCGGCGCAACGGCGGGCGCCGCTAGCCGTTGTTCGCCCGGTACGAGCGTCGTGTTCAGGGCGCCACGCGAATGACACGGGAGTCCCCGCGGTCGCGCGGGTCCGATGCAGGGATCCAGTCGCCATCCTTGCGCCAGACGATCTGCACGTCACCGAACTCCCACGGGTGCGGCTCCGCACGGTAGCCCATCTCCCCGAGCACCGACACGGTGGCCGGCGGCAGCGGGCGCGTGACACTGTAGGTAACCAGGTCGGGGGGCAGGAGCTGGTGGTGAAAGCGTGTCGCCCCAACTGCCTCGAGCGGCGTCATGCCGAAATCGAGGACATTCACGATGGTCTGGAATACTGACGTGAATATCGTCGAGCCACCGGGGGTGCCGACGACCATCGCGACCTCGCCATCCTGCAGCAGGATGGTGGGGGACATGGACGACAGCATGCGCTTGCCCGGCTGGATTTCGTTTGCGGTGTTGCCGACAACACCGTATTTGTTCGGCACGCCGGGCTTTACGCTGAAGTCGTCCATCTGGTTGTTCAACAGGAAGCCCGCACCCTCGACGACAACGCCGCATCCGTATTCCCAGTTGAGCGTGTCATCCAGTTCCGAGATCTCGTCCGGATTCACCTCGCGAGCGCGCCGGGCGATGTAGTCGTCGGCGATCAGCTGGTCGATCGGATTGTCAATGTAATCGGGATCGCCCAGGTATTCGGCGCGATCGGCGAATACACGCTTTTCCATTTCAGCGACGAGATGGATGTACTGCGGTGAGTTGTGCGGCACCGCGGCGAAGGCATCGGCGAGCCTGTCCTTCATCTTGAGGAGCTGGATAACGGCGAAACCGCCCGAGCTTGGCGGCGGTGCAGCGAGGATCTCGTAATCGCGCCATGCCGTCCGCAACGGTTCCCGCCAGACGGCACGATATCGTTGGAGGTCGTCGGCCGTGATCAGACCATTGCTGCGTTCCATCTGCGCGACGATCAGGCTGGCCGTCTCGCCGCGGTAGAAATCATCGGGCCCAAGTTGCGCGATGCGCCGCAGTGTCTTGCCGAGTTCGGGCTGCCGGAACGGACGCTCAGTGGTGACACTGCCGAAACTGGCATAGAAGTTGGTCGCGTCGCCGAACCAATCCTTCTTCGAGTGGACGTCGTCGACCAGCGCTTTCGCAGGCAGAAACCCTTCCTCCGCCAGCCTGACGGCCGGCGCAACGAGATCTTTCCAGTCCAACTTGCCGTAGCGCTGGTGGGCTTCCCACAGACCTGCAACGGTGCCGGGCACGCCGGCGGCCTGCGCGCCGATCAGGCTGGCGTTTTCAATCACCTCGCCGTGCTCGTCGAGGTACATGTCGCGGTGTGCGGCGAGCGCGGCGGTTTCCCGGTAGTCGAGAAAAGCAGGCACGCCGTCCATGTAGATCATCATGAAGCCGCCGCCGCCGATGTTGCCGGCATCGATAAACGTCACTGCCATCGAGAATCCGACCGCGACAGCTGCATCGACGGCGTTGCCGCCTGCACGCAGCACCTCCTCGGCAACCTGCGCGCCGTACTTGTCCGGTATCGCGACGGCGGCCGTTGCCGGAGTGCTTGCCGCCGTATCGGGTTGTGCCGGTTCGGCAGGTTCGTTCCGCTGGCCGCAGCCAGTGACGGAGAAACAGAGCGCGGCCGCCAACAGGGTGGCGGCAAACCATCGGCGAGTCTTGATCATGGGCTCAGTGTACTATCGCACCTGCGGCGCCACCCGGGGTGACGCGTCGATCATCACCCGAAAATCCACCAGCCGGTGTCGAGCTCGTCTTCGCAGCGCTGTAGTTGCGCGCCCCACTCGCGGGCGCGGTAATCGACGCGGCGCGCCGTGTCCTTGAGCCAGCCCTTTCGTTTGTAGGTGCCGCGCTTCCAGCCGGTCGCACCCTCGTGGTAGGCGAGGTACTGGTTGTAGGGGTCCCACTTCGAAATCCCGACCGCCTTGTACGTGTTGTGCGTGTACCAGCCGACGAAGTCGATGGCGTCGTCGAAATCGTCGCGGTCGGCGAAGCGCCGGCCGGTGTCTTTCCGGTAGGCATTCCACGTGCTCTCGAGCGCCTGCGCATAACCGTAGGCGTCGGATGGCCGCTTCCAGGGAATGAAGCCGAGCAGTTTGGTTCGCGGCGGTTTGGCGTCGAACTTGAACGTCGACTCCTGGCGGATGATCGACATCTGCACGTGCGCCGGGGTGCCCCAGCGTTTCTCGGACTTCCTTGCGGCCTTGTACCAGCTGCGCTTCTCTTCGAAGATCGCACAGATATTCTCGACGTTTTCGGGCGGCGTCGTGGCGCAGCTCGCGAGCAGCAGCAGCGTCGGAATGACAGGGAGTATCAGCGCCGCCGCGGTCCGGCCGGCAGGCTTATTCCAGTGTTTTCTGGGAAGGTTCTGCACGCTCTTGTTTAAATTAGTAAAATCTCTCCAAACGAGAAGTATAGCCGGGTCAATGCGGTGCCGCGACCCCGCCTGAGGCACGCACCTCCTGCGAAATTTCCTTCCGCACATGGCATCGGCGGCGACATGATCGTCGTTTGCCAACGGCCGTCAGTTACAATGAACGTTGCGTTGTGCGCCCGACCGGCACCCCGTTAGCGTCTATCAACTCGGCAGAAATTCCTTGATCAAGAGACTGGCAGTAGTACTGGTATTTCTTGCGCTCGTTTTCGGCGGGGTGTTCGGCTGGAAATACCTGCAAATGCAGAAGCAGGCAGCCGCCAATATGGGGCCGCCTCCGGCGGTCGTGTCCACCCGCCGTGTCACGAGCGAGCGCTGGCAGCCCGTGCTCGAGGCGATCGGCTCCATCACGCCGATGCGCGGGGTGGTGGTTGCGGCCGAAGTGCCGGGGATCATCCGCAAGATCTATTTCGACTCGGGGCAGCATGTCGATGAGGGAGAGCTGCTGGTGGAGCTCGACGTCGAGGTGGATCGCGCGGAGCTCGACGCGTTGCAGGCCGATCGGCGCCTTGCGGAAATCACCCGCAACCGGGTTGCGCAAATCGTCAGTGACAACCTCGGCCCGCGATCGGAACTGGACCAGGCGCAGGCGCGTCTCGACCGCACCGAAGCAGAGATCGCGGCGAAGCAGGCGATGATTCGCAAGAAGGCGATCCGCGCGCCGTTCGCGGGCGAACTCGGCATCCGCATCATCAATCCCGGCCAGTACCTGGCACCCGGCGATGAAATCGTACAGCTGGTCGGGCTCGACCCCATCTACGCCGAGTATTCGCTCCCGGAGAGGTACCTGTCCGAGCTGCACGTCGGCCAGGCGCTCACGGTAAGGGTGCAGGCGTACCCCGAATCCGTCTTCGAGGGCAGCATCTACGCGATCAGTCCCAGCATCCAGACCGCGTCGCGCAGCGTGCGGATCCGGGCGCTGCTCAGCAACCCCGATGGTCGGCTGCGGCCGGGCATGTTCGCGGAGGTCGACACCTTGCTCGAAGAGCGGGACAGGGTACTGACATTGCCGGAGCGCGCCGTGACCTATAACCCTTACGGGGAGTCGGTCTTCGTCGTCAACGAAGCGGACGGCACCCGGACGGTTTCACTGACCCAGTTAAAGACCGGCCAGGTTCGCGACGGCCGCGTCGAGATCGTCAGTGGCCTCGACGAGGGCACCGAGGTCGTCAGCGACGGCCACAACAAGCTGCGCAACGGCCAGGCGATTTCCGTCGATAATTCCGTGGATCCGGATGCGCTGAACCTGCGCCAATGAAATTCACCGACCACTTCATTCGGCGCCCGGTGCTCGCGAGCGTCGTCAGCCTGCTGATCCTCGTAATCGGTCTGCGGTCCCTGACCGCACTGGAGGTGCGTGAATTTCCGGAGATCAGCAACACGGTGGTGACCGTCTCCACGGCCTATCCCGGCGCAAGCAGCGAACTCATCCAGGGCTTTATTACGACGCCGTTGCAGCAGGCGATCGCTGAAGCAGAGGGCATCGACTTCCTCGTGTCGCAAAGTACACAGGGCGGCTCCGTCATCCAGGCCTACATGGAGCTCGATTACGACCCGAATGCCGCGGTCGCCGAAATCCAGGCCAAGGTTGCCAGCCGGCGTGGGCAACTACCGGCCGAGTCCGAGGACCCCGTCATCGACTCGGCCACGGGCGACCAGTCCGCGCTGATGTACATCGTCTTTTACAGCGACCAGATGAGCGCGTCCGAGACGACCGATTATCTGCTGCGCGTCGTGCAGCCGAAGATCCAGGCGGTAAGTGGTGTCGCGCGAGCCGAATTGTTCGGCGGCCGCACCTTCGCCATGCGCGTGTGGCTGGACCCGAAACGGATGGCGGCACTGGACGTTTCGGCGGCCGAGGTTGCCGCCATACTCAATGCCAACAACTTTCTTGCCGCAGCCGGGCAGATCAAGGGCACCTATGTCCTGACCGACCTGTCGGCAACCACGGACGTCGCGACCGTGGAGGACTTCCGGCGGCTCGTCGTACGGCGGGATGACCGCACGCTCGTCAGGCTCGAAGACGTCGCGCGCATCGAGCTCGGCTCGGAAAGCTACGATTCGGTCACGTGGTTCAACGGTTCGCCCGGTACCGTCATAGCGGTCGAACCGGCGCCCGGTGCCAACCCGCTGTCGGTCGCCGGCCGCGTGCGCGAGACGATGAAGGACATACAGCGCCAGCTCCCCGCCGTCATGACGGCGCGGGTAGGCTATGACGCGAGCCAGTACATCGAGGATTCGATTGACGAGGTCTTCAAGACGCTCGCCGAAGCCCTGCTCATTGTGCTCGCAGTCATCTACTTGTCCCTGGGATCGATGCGCGCAGCGATCGTGCCAGGGCTTGCCGTGCCGCTATCGCTCATCGGTGGCGGGTTCCTCATGTTGCTGATGGGTTTTTCGGTGAACCTGCTGACCCTGCTGGCCATGGTCCTGGCCATCGGCCTGGTCGTCGACGATGCGATCATCGTCGTCGAGAACGTGCACCGGCACATCGAGATGGGCAAGTCGCGGCTCGACGCGGCCATCGATGCGGCACGCGAGATCGGCATGCCGGTCATCGCGATGACGACGACGCTGGTCGCGGTCTACGCGCCCATCGGCTTCATGTCCGGGCTTGTCGGCACGCTGTTCACCGAATTCGCTTTTGCCCTCGCCGGGGCGGTGGTCGTGTCCGGCGTGGTCGCGCTCACGTTGTCGCCGGTGCTGTCGGCCAAGGTTCTGCATCGCAAAGGTGAGCCCGGCCGTTTCGAAGCCGTTGTCGAGCGCTTCTTCGAGCGTCTCGCGGAGGGTTACCGGAAGCGCCTGAGCCGGACGCTCGATCACGTACCTGTAACGATGACATTCGCGGCGGTCGTGCTGGCCAGTATCTACTTCATGTTCGTCACCACGCCGAGCGAGCTGGCGCCGGTCGAGGACCAGAGCATCCTGTTCGTGCAGGGACGTACGCCACAGACTGCGACCATCGAATACAACGAGGTCTATACGCGCGAGGTGATCGAGCGTTTCAAGACCATGCCGGAAGAGCACACGAGTTTCCTGTTCATGGGCGGCGGCGGTCCGAATACGATGTTCGGTGGCTTCAAGATGGAGCCGCCGTCGGAGCGTGACCGCTTCATACTCGAGGTGCTTCCCGACCTTCAGTCTGCGCTGAACACGATAGCGGGCATGCAGGTCGGCGTTTTCCCGCGGCCGAGCCTGCCCGGCAATCGCGGCGGCCTGCCGGTGCAGTTCGTCCTGCAGTCCGACGGCGGATTCCGCGATATCGACGCGTATGCCGACCAGCTCATCGGTGCCGGCATGCAGAGCGGTCTGTTCGGCTTCCTCAGGAAGAGCGTCGAGTTCTCACGTCCGCGAGCCACGCTCGTGATCGACAGGAACCGGGCCGGCGATCTCGGCATATCGATGGCGGATATCGGCCGCACGTTGTCGGTGATGCTGGGCGAAGGTTACGTCAATCGCTTCAACCTCGAGGGCCGCAGCTACAAGGTGATCCCGCAGCTGGAACGCGACTTTCGTCTCACGACCGCCATGCTGGATGACTACCATGTCCCGGGCGCCGGCGCCGAACAGGTGCCGTTGTCCGCGCTGATCACGATCGAACGCTCGGTCGAGCCGAGCCAGCGCACGCAATTTCAGCAACTGAACTCGGTCACCGTTGAAGGTACGATGGCGCCGGGTTCTTCGCTGGGTGCCGGCCTGGACTTCCTGAGGGACGCCGCAGCGGAAATCCTGCCGAGCGGCTTTTCCATCGATTATGGCGGCGAGTCGCGGCAGTACGCCGAACAGGGCAGTGCGCTTCTGGTTACGTTCTTCCTCGCGTTGATCGTGATCTATCTCGTGCTCGCCGCGCAGTTCGAGAGCTGGCGGGATCCGTTGATCATCCTGGTGTCCGTGCCGATGTCCATCGCCGGCGCGCTCATTTTCATGACGCTCGGATTTGCGACGGTCAACATCTACACGCAGGTCGGCCTGATCACGCTGATTGGACTCATATCCAAGAACGGCATCCTGATCGTCGAATTCGCGAACCAGTTGCGTGAGCGTGACGGGCTCGAGCGGCGCCACGCCATCGAGAAGGCGGCGGCGATTCGATTGCGGCCCATCCTCATGACGACCGTCGCGATGATCGTGGCGATGGTGCCGTTGTTGATGGCGACCGGGCCGGGCGCGGTTGGGCGCTTCGATATCGGTCTCGTCATCGCGTCCGGGCTGGCCATTGGTACGCTGTTCACGTTGTTCGTCGTGCCCGCCGTGTATCTCGTGCTGTCGTCGAAACACGACCGGGCCTGACGCGACGATCAGAACTGTTCCTTCGGCACCACCTTGAAGATCAGGTTCATGACGTGCTGCATGAAGCCCCGGGTCGGCTGGCGGGTGACGGTCTCGTCGTTGTTCTGCCACTGCAGCTTCCCGTTGTCGCCAATCGTCACCTGCCACGCGTTCTCCGGGCGCATGTCCCGCAGCATCAGTTCCCGCAGTTCCCCGCCGAGGCCCGGGCTGTTGATGACGGCGCCCATCTCCGTGTTGATCGCGCCGGAGCGCGGATCCAGGTTCATCGAGCCGATGAAAACGAGCCGGCCATCCGATACCGATGCCTTGGTGTGCAGGCCGACGAACTTCGCGGCCACCGGCGGCACGTCCACGATCGACTGGATCTCGGCATCGGCGCGGAGTTCGTAGAGTTTCGTGCCCGTGCCGACAATGTCGCCACGCCAGGGCTCGTAATGGCTGTTGACCGCGGGTACATCGTGAGAAGCAAGTGAGTTTGTAAGTATGCGCACATCGACGCCGCGCTCGTTCAGCGAACGCAGGAATTCGATGGCGCGCTCACCGGGGATGATATAGGCATTGGTGATCAGCAGTTCTTTCTGAGCCGTGTCGAAGATGGCGAACATCCTCGCGACCATGCTCTGCTCGACGCCCGCAGCGGTTACTTCGTCGTAGATGAGATTGCCTGTTCCCGGATGCAGGAGAGGCTCGAGTTCGACCAATTCCTGCGACCAGTCTTTTGCTTCGACCGGAAACGACTCCAATTCTTCGGAAGTGCGAGTCTTTTGCTGCATTTTCGCCCAGGACTTGGCTGCTCGCTCCGGGTCCGGGCTCGTCGTCAGGTTGGCGGCCGAAGCGACCCACTCGCTGTTCCAGAATTCGTCGAACATCGCATTGGATTGTGTCGCCATGTGGCCTATAGCCAGTACGTCGAGATCGTGAAAGTTGTAGCTGTGGTGCAGGCCGAAGTAGTGATCACCGATGTTGCGACCGCCGATGATCGCCGCACGGCCATCGGCAATCAGCAGCTTGTCGTGCATCCGCGTGTTGAGTCGCTCCATCTCCGCGACCATCTCTCCGCCACGGGAAAGCAGGTCGCGCCTCTGCCAGGGATTGAACAGGCGCAGTTCGATGTTCGGCTCGCGATTGAGGTCCGCAAGCACGTTCTCCTGGCCGATCGTCATCAGGTCGTCCACGACCAGGCGCACATGCACGCCGCGGCGCGCGGCGGTCACCGCGCGTTCCAGGATGAGGCGGCCGGCTACATCCGGGTACCAGAGGTAGGTCATGATATCGATCGACGAGACAGCCGAGTCAATGAGTGCCAGCCGCCAGGTCAGCGATTCGTGGCTGCCGTCCAGCAGATGGAAGCCGGAATGCTCCGGACCGTTTGCGGCATTAATGCGTTCCGCCATCTCCGCGAGCGCGCCTGACGTTGCCGGCGGGCGGGCGTAACTCGGCTCCGGACGCTCCAAATCCGTCTGCAGCTGCGGTCCGGCACAGGCCAGGAGGGCGATTGCTACGATTGGCAGCGAAACGCGATTTCGCCAGCGGAGTCGTCCCTTTCTTTCCATATGATGCTTGTACATGCGGGTGCCAACACAGATGATCGCGAAAAACTGTAACGTGGCCGGTTTGGTGTCACAATTGTGGCAGATACCTGCGAAGGAGTCTCGGCCAGCCCCGGGAGAGTATCGGTGAAAGCTCCACAAGGCATTTCGATCGTCGGCATCGCCGTCCTGGCGGTAATCCTGCTGTCGTGTGCCAGCCTCGGGCAGCCGCCCGATCCGGTCAAGATCCAGGCCCAGATCGCCGAAGCCCGTGAGCAGGAGATCGAACTCGTGCGTGCAACAGTGGTTGAGCCCGAGCGCGCCGAGCGGCTCCTCGAGCTCCTGGCTGAACGAGACCGCCTCGTTGCGGAGCATGCGAAGAGCGTGATCGAACACCGGCAAAAGATTGCGACACTGACGGCAGACTACGACGCCCGCCGTGAGGATTTCGAAGCGCTGCTCGCCGACTTCAATCGGCAGCGCGCGTCGGCGCAGAAGGAGACTATCGATCTCGTCGCCGCCATGAAAGCAACGACGACGCCGGACGAGTGGAAAACTATTTCGCGGTTCCAGTTGAAACGACTCGAGCCGCGGAAGCTGGTCTACGGCGCTGCGGCGCAGGGTGGCTGACGTGTTCTGGGCGTTCATGTTCTGGTATTTTTTCGGCGGCGGTGCCGGTGCTATCGACGCCGGTGCACTGACGCCCGCTGCGGTCGAGGAGTTGAGCAACCGCGTAGCGATCGTTGTCGAGGATCCGGCGCGCGCCGAGGCCGCGCAGTCGACGCTGGACGAGCTCAGGAAGGAAGTCGTCGCTTTCGACAAGAAATTTACAGCTTCAGGCAAAGCCGTCACGCGTTCGTATCGTGACCATGCGGCTGATCGTGCGGACATCGAGGCAGTGCTCGATCAACTGAACCGTGACTGGGAGCGCGGCCAGGAGCGAGCGCTCGATCTGCGCTTCGAATTCCGGGACAAGCTGACGAGAGAGGAATGGGCTTCTCTGTATTCCACCGAGTAGTCTCGACACCCCAAGCCAATGCATAATGCCAAGCCGTTGATTACCTGATCGGGAGAAGAGCATGTTTCGTAACGTATCCGTGAGCGCTGCAGTTGTGCTGTGCCTGCTATTCGCCGCATCCGAGGCACTCGCCCAGCGCGCGGGGCAATCGGCAACGGTGCGAACGGGAACCGTCACGGCGATGAAATCCGTGGACCTGAATGACGGCAACGCGATCAAGGGTGCGCTGGTTGGCGGCGCATTCGGCGCGGCGCTGACAAGGTCGAGCAAGGGGTCCAGTCGCAGGGATCGCAACGCGGCGATCGGGGCAGTTCTCGGCGGCGCGGCGCAGGCTTCGAAGACACGGCCCGGGCGCGTTTACACGGTCACCACGAACGAGGGCACGATGATCCAGATCGCAACCGAGCAGACCGAGATCCGCGTCGACGACTGCGTGTTTGTCGAAGAAGCTGGCGGCACCGCGAATATTCGTCGAGCTCCCGCAACCGCCTGTGAGCCCGAGTCACAGAAAGTGATGCAGGATGCGGCGATCATCGAGGAGATGCAGGAAGAGGCGAGCGAATGTGCCGCCGCCAAGCAGGAACTCGTCGATGCGGACAGCGACGAAGCCATCGATCGCGCCGTCCGCAAGGTGAAGCTGCTCTGTTACGACTAGGCGGTTCCGCGTCAGCTCGATAGCTTGTCGCGCCCGTGCGGTTCCGAGAAGTCGATGTCGGGACCGACCGGCACGATGCGTGTCGGGTTGATCGTTTCGTGGCTGCCGTAGTAGTGCGACTTGATGTGATCCATGTGCACCGTCTCCGCGACGCCCGGTACCTGGTACAGGTCGCGGACATACGGCCACAGGTTCGGGTAATCGACGATCCTGCGCCGGTTGCACTTGAAGTGCCCGACGTACACCGGGTCGAAGCGCAACAGCGTCGTGAACAGCCGCCAGTCCGCTTCCGTGATCCGGTCGCCGAGCAGGTAGCGTTGCGTCGACAGGCGGCCGTCCAGCCAGTCCAGTGATTCGAACAGCGGTTCGACGGCCTCTTCGTAGGCCTGCTGCGTGGTCGCGAAGCCCGACTTGTACACGCCGTTATTGACGGTCGTATAGATGCGAGCATTGATCTCGTCGATCTGCTCGCGCAGGTCCTCGGGATAGTAGTCCCCCGCTATCGCGCCGATGCCGTCAAAGGCCGAATTGAACATGCGGATGATGTCGGCGGACTCGTTGCTGACGATCGTGTCCTTTTCCTTGTCCCACAGCACCGGCACGGTCACACGCCCGGTATAGGAGTCATCAGCCGCCTGGTAGACCTGGTACATGTATCGCGCAGCGTGCAGCGGATCCGGGATCACGCCGTCACCTTCGTCGAAGGTCCAGCCGTGCTCGGCCATGTACCAGTGCACGACGGAGACCGAGACCATGTCTTCGAGTCCCTTGAGTTTGCGAAAAATGAGAGTGCGGTGCGCCCACGGGCAGGCGTAGGACACGTACAGGTGGTAGCGCCCTGCCGCCGCCTGGAAGCCGGATGCGCCGCTGGGGCCGGCGCGTCCATCAGCGGTTATCCAGTTGCGGAAACGGGATATGTCGCGCTTGAAGCGGCCGCCCGTGGACCTGGTGTCATACCACTGGTCGCGCCACTCACCGTCTACCAGTAAACCCATTCTCTCGACTCCCTGGTTTAAGCTGCTGTGAAAGCCTGCCCGATCAGTCCAGCACGATGTCGGTCTTCCTTACCGCTGCAAGGCGCTTTTCGACGTCATCCCAGTTCACGAGGTTCCAGAAGGCCTCGACCCACTTGGCTTTTACGTTCCTGTACTGCAGGTAGAACGCATGTTCCCACATGTCGAGTACCAGCAGGGGAATGGTTCCGCTGCCGGCGTTTCCCTGGTGATCGTAAACCTGCTGGACGATCAGGCTCTTCGAGAGCGGGTCCCAGGCGAGGCTGGCCCAGCCGGAGCCCTGAATCCCCATCGCCGCCGCCGACATCTGGCTCTTCATGGCATCGAACGACGAGAACGACTCCTTGATCGCGGAGGCCACCTTGCCGCGCGGCTCGCCGCCGCCGTGCGGGCTCATGTTTTTCCACAGCAACGAATGCAACACGTGGCCGGAAAGGTGGAACGCAAGATCTTTCTGCAGCTTGTTGATGGCCCCATAGTCGCCTGACTCGCGCGCCTCGGCGAGCTTGTTGAGCGTCGCATTCGCGCCGTCCACGTAGGCGGCATGGTGCTTGCCGTGATGAAGTTCGAGTATTTCCGCAGAGAGATGCGGTTCGAGGTCCTTATAGTCGTAATCCAGCTTGGGAAGCGTGTAGATGGCCACTGTGCGATCCTTTCCTGTTTCGTTGAAACTGTTGCAAGGCACACGGCCCCGGCCCGGCGAAAGGGTCGGCGCGCATGCTTGTCCGAGTCGGCTCCTGGCCGACTTTAATGGTTAGAAATGTGGGTCTGGCGTGGATTTGCAAGCGGCGGCACCAGGCCCATTTGTCACAAACTGTTTCAGGGTCCGGGCATGTCGTCGTGGATGCAGACAGGGAAGATACGTAGACGAATCAGCAGCAAAATCGAGTAAGCTCGAGACAGGGCTCGCGCCCGGCAGCGGGTGAGCATGATGTGACTGAAGCGCAGGTTTTCGCTCCCGGCTTCGACACCCGGATGATCGGACTGGGTATAGCGCTGGCGATTGGCTTCATCATCGGCCTGGAGCGCGAGTGGGCCGAGAACAAGCCCGTTGGTGTGCGTTCCTTCTCCCTGATAGCCGCGTTCGGCGGCACCTCTGCCTTGTTGCTCCCGGAAGCTGGCGGCTGGGTCATTGCGGCCGGGCTTCTTGCGCTGGCGCTGATACTCGTGCTGCACGTCTACCGTCGCAAGCTGGAAGGCATCACCACGCTCGTCGCGGCATTCATCGTCTACCTGCTCGGCGCCGCCGCCGTCGCCGGCTACTGGCTGCCGGTGATCGTCCTGGGCGGCGCCGTTACCGTGCTGCTGCACTGGAAGAAGCCGCTGCACAGCTGGGTCGACAAGCTGGGCGACCGGGACTTCGAGATCATCGTGCGATTCGTGCTGATTGCGCTCGTGATACTACCTGTCTTGCCGGACCGGGATCTCGGTCCGTACGCGGCCTTTAATCCCTTTACAGCATGGTTCATGGTGGTGCTGATCGTCGCGATCAACCTGGTGGGCTTCGTCGCCTTCCGGCTGGTCGGCGCACGCGCCGGGGGGTGGCTGGCAGGTCTGCTCGGCGGCCTGGTCTCCAGTACGGCCACCACCATCAGCTACGCCGGGCTGTCGAAGCGGGAGCGAGAGTTCGGCGCGGTCGCGGCGCTCGTGATTCTCGTCGCCAGCGCCGTGGTCTACGGCAGGGTGCTGTTCGAGCTGGCTGTCGTTGCCCCTGGCCTGGTAAGCGACATGGCGGGCCCCGCGGTTGTGTTCACCGCCGTGCTTCTCGGTTTGAGTGCCGTGGTGTTCTCGCGGGTCCGCAGCAAGGCCGACGCCGAGTTACCGGAACGCGAAAATCCTGCACGCATCCGCCAGGCCCTCGTGTTCGCCGGGCTGTATGTCGTCATCCTGTTTGGCATCGCGGCGGCGCGCGAACTGGTCGGCGGCGAGGCTGTTTATGCCGTTGCGTTCATCTCCGGCCTGACGGATGTGGATGCGCTGACACTGTCGGTGGCGCAGCTTCATTCCGACGGCAAAGCAACGGGATTCGATCCATGGCGGGTCATATTCCTGGCCACGCTGTCCAACCTGCTGTTCAAGGTCCTTGCGGCATCGGCCCTCGGGTCCCCGGAGCTGCGCAGATGGATGCTCGGCAGCGGTGCGGTTGCTTTGACGATCGGTGCGGGCCTGCTGGCGTTCTGGCCGTGACCGGCACCGGGGGCCAGGCCGCGTTGCGGATGATGCCCGCTTCCCTGCGAAAGATTTATTGTTCACACTCCCAGCCATGACGACATCGAAGCAGGTACGTAACGTGCTGTTCCTGTGCACGGGGAACTCGGCCAGGAGCATCCTCAGTGAGGCGATTCTCAACCGCCTCGGTGACGGCCGGTTCCGGGCGTTCAGCGCGGGCAGCAAGCCGGTCGGGCGTGTTAACCCGGGCGCGCTGGAGCTGCTGGGCCGGCTTTCGTTTCCAACCGCAGGGCTGCGCTCGAAGTCGTGGGACGAATTCGCGAGCCCGGATGCGCCGGCGATGGACCACATCATCACGGTATGCAACAACGCGGCCGGCGAAACCTGCCCGGTGTGGCCGGGCCGGCCGGCGACCGAGCACTGGGATATCGACGATCCGGCGGACGTCGGAACTACGGACGAAGAACGCCGTGCCGCATTCGAAAAAGCCTACGCCGTGCTCGGTACGCGCATCAGCGACTTCATTGCGAGGCATGGAGAAGACTCTACATGAGCATTTTTGAACGCTACCTGACGCTGTGGGTGGCGATCTGCATCGTCGTGGGTGTCGCCCTCGGCCACTATTTCTCCGGCGTCTTCCAGTGGATCGGGGGTATGGAAGTCGCGCAGGTCAACCTGCCCGTTGCCGTGCTGATCTGGCTGATGATCATCCCGATGCTCGTCAAGATCGATTTCGGCGCGCTGAGCCAGGTCCGCGAGCACTGGCGCGGCGTCGGCGTGACGCTGTTCATCAACTGGGCCGTGAAGCCGTTCTCCATGGCGTTTCTCGGCTGGCTGTTCATCGGCAATCTGTTCGCGCCGTACCTGCCTGCAGACCAGATCAACTCCTATATCGCCGGGCTGATTATCCTGGCCGCCGCGCCGTGCACGGCCATGGTCTTCGTCTGGAGCAACCTGTCCGACGGTGAGCCGCACTTCACGCTGAGCCAGGTCGCGGTCAACGACGTCATCATGATATTCGCGTTTGCGCCGATCGTCGGCTTGCTGCTCGGCCTGTCGGCGATCACAGTGCCCTGGGAGACGCTGTTCCTTTCCGTGGTGCTCTACATCCTGGTCCCCGTGATCATTGCGCAGGTTCTACGCAATCGCTTGCTGGCGTCCGGGGGAGAAGGCGCATTGCAGAGCGCGCTCGACAAGCTCGGGCCTGCGTCGCTAGTTGCCTTGCTCGCGACGCTGGTTCTGCTGTTCGGTTTCCAGGGCGAGCAGATCATCACGCAACCGATGATCATTGCCTTGCTGGCCGTTCCAATTCTCATCCAGGTCTATTTCAACTCCGGGCTCGCCTACCTGCTGAACCGGAAGTTCGGCGTGGCCCATTGTGTCGCCGCGCCGTCGGCGCTCATCGGCGCCAGCAATTTCTTCGAGCTGGCCGTCGCCACGGCGATCGTGCTGTTCGGTTTCGAATCCGGCGCGGCGCTCGCCACGGTCGTCGGCGTGCTCGTGGAGGTGCCGGTGATGCTCTCCGTCGTGAAGATCGTCAACGCGAGCAAGGGCTGGTACGAGCGCGCCCTGACTAATTAACTAACCGAGGCCGCTGTCCGCTTTCCCTGCTTGACACACTGACACAGTGTCAGTACTGTGCTGACGCCATGTCAGTTTCCAGGACCAACGAACGCCTGCGCGCCGAGCCGGAGCCCACCCCCAAGGTCGGCAGGTCCGAACGCACGCGTGCGGAAATACTCGACGCGGCTTTCGATTTCATCTGGTCGCGCCCGTTCCGCGAGATGACCGTGAATTCGCTGATGGCGTCGACGGCGGTCGGCCGGTCCGCGTTCTACCAGTATTTTCGCGACCTGCACGAGCTGATGGAGACGCTGCTGATAACCCTGGAAGACGAGATCCTCCAGGGAGCGGGCCCCTGGTTCTTCGGTGCCGGTGACCCGGTCGCGCTGCTTGACCGCAGCCTGGATGAGCTGGTTACGGCGTGCTATCGACGAGGCCCGTTTATCAAGGCTGTTGCGGATGCGGCGCCCACGGACAGGCGTCTCGAAGAGGCCTGGAACAGTTTCCTCGGGCGATTCGACGATGCGGTAAGCGCGCGGATTGCAGTCGACCAGGAGCTGGGGTTGATTGCACGCTTTGATCCGCGTCCGCTTGCCAGCGCGCTGAATCGTCTCGACGCCTATACGTTCGTCCATGCATTCGGGCAACGGCCCCGCAACAAGCCGGAGCCGGTGCTGCAGGCCATCCGGCGGCTGTGGATCTCCGCGCTTTACGGTCCGGGGTGGCTGGAGGCCAGCACGTCCACGCTGGTCCGCGAGCACGAAATGGACCCCGAAAGCCTTGCCGCGTACGCGGCGTAAAGACCTCACAAAGATTCTTGCTTCGTTCCGATGTTTTGGAGCAACACGATGACGTTACTCCGATGCGTGATGGAACAGGCCCCGATTGGTGGAGAAATGAGTATGAAGACAAAGACGATATCGATCGTTGCGCTGACACTGGGTACCGTGCTCGCAGCGGCCTCTGCTTTCGGCGCCGACGCGCCGAAAATGAAGATGACCACGGATATTCCCGAGTCCATCACCACGCCGGACAGCGTCGAAACACGCATAGGCACGTTGCGATTCTTCGACGGCTATCCGGACGACGCCACCACGCAGCTGGTCTACGACAATCTCGACTTCATGAATGGCGTGAATGCGTTCCTACAACCAGACCGTGCTCGTCATGGAAAACCTGATGGACTCGAAGTCGCTTTTCCTGACCCCCAATACCGAGAGTATCTACAACATGGCCTGGCTCGATACGAGCGAAGGTCCGCTGGTGCTCGAAACGCCGCCCAATGTGCTCGGTATCATCGATGATCACTGGTTCAAGTACGTCGGTGACTTCGGAAACGCCGGGCCGGACAAGGGTAAGGGTGGCAAGTACCTGCTCCTGCCTCCGGGCTACGACGGCGAGATTCCGGAAGGCTACGTCGTCTATCGCTCGCCGACTTACGGCAACCTGATGTTCTTCAGGGGATTTCTCGATAACGGCAGTACCAGGACAGCCGTCGCGAATAGCAAGAAGTACTTCAAGGTGTATTCGCTTTCCGATGCGGCCAACCCGCCGCCGATGAAGTTCATCAATGTTTCCGGCAAGGAATTCAATACGATTCACGCCAACGACTTCAAATTTTTCGAAGAAGTGAATGCGATCGTCCAGTACGAGCCGAATGACGCGCTGAACCCGGAAACGCTCGGCCTGCTCGCCGCCATCGGTATCGAGAAGGGCAAGGAGTTCGCACCGGACGCCCGCATGAAAGCGATTCTCACCGAGGCGGTGGCGGTGGCCAACGCGACGGCGCGCGCACTCACCTTCCGTCCGCGTCTTGAAGGGGTTTATTACTTCCCGGACCGTCAATGGTTCACGAGTTTCCCCGGCGGCAGCTACGAGTTCATGAAGC
>WOR8_10002015_pt1 | contig 20306 bp, 15 predicted proteins | sample DeeMarSeWOR38_10_FD_19890 | JGI IMG/M metagenome (IMG submission 19890)
ATACTGACCAAGACTTCAAAGGACCTACTCCATTGGATAATCCATTGGTCACTGTTAAAATTGAAGAAGAAGGTGGAATTCAAGATGCGGTACTTTACTATTCAATTGATAATGGAACAAGCTGGAGATCGATATCTTTAACAGAATATCCAGGACTTCCTGAGGTGTGGCATACGAATATCCCTAAACAGGCAAACAATACCGTTGTTTTATGGTATATAAAAGCTTGGGATGAAAGAGGTAATGATGCAGATAAGTATGACATCACAGGGTCATACTTCTCGTATAAGGTAGGAATTCTGGTAAATCCATTTGAATCGCCTACTCCTGGATTTGACCTCGGGACTATTCTGCTGGGTTTAGCTATAGGAGGACTCTTACTACTCAAGCAAAGAAAACTCTAAACAATGTGAGAAATTTTGTTAATTATTATTTCTCACCTTTTTTCTGTTTAATTCAATTATTTAAGATTTAAAATGACAGATTTTTTTGGGAGAATTTTTAATCTAGTTTTAAAAGAGTTGATAATGCCTTTAAGGTTTCAATTTTCTCAGGATCTAAATTTGGAATCAAAATTAAGAATTTGTAAAGATCACGAATGTCAAATTGATTATTAATCAAAATTTGTTCGTTTTTATAAATCCATTCCTTTATTCTTTTGTGATTCTCTTTCTTATTCATAGCAAATGATGTTAGAATAGCTTCTATTGTGTTATTGAAAAGATTAGGATTCAATATGCTAATCAATTTGTGAATAGATTGAAATATTTCCGTTTCTGACAGTTTCTCAACAGGGTCTCCTAGCCATAAGAAAAGTCGGGCTGTACACCCATAATAATGAGTAATATTTCGCCCTTCTTTTTTAGTGGCAATAATTTTAACCAAATTTTGATCCTGAAGTTTATGGAGATGAAAATAAACGTTTGATATCTTAATTTTCACCTGGATTGAGTCTTTGATAAAAGAATGGATTTCTTTTGTTGAAAAAACATATCTTCTTCTTATTTGGTTGTCATCTTCATCTCTTTCCTCTAATCCCTCACGTAAAAGATTGAGAATTGCTGATCTAATTTTTTGATCAACTAATTTCTTAGGTTGATTTCCTTCGATCTCTTTAATAATTTGAATTCCTTTCCAATGGTCGTAAATTTTCTTTTTAAGCTCTGGGTCTCCAAATTTGGGAGAATAAGGTATTTTATTATTGGACATAAGGCATCAATCTTTCTTGCTGACGATTTAGTATCTAACTAAAAGGTTATAATATCTTTTCTATTTCAATCAAATATTATTTTTTACGATTTAGTATTACACTAAATCGAATAGTTACAATATAAGCTGATTAAAAATGTCTATAGAACTAAACAAACCATCTTCAATCATGTATAATATGAAAAGCTATATATTTTTTTGGTTTGGGCAATTAATTTCATTATTAGGCTCAAATATTGTACAATTTACAATTGTCTGGTGGATTACCATTGAAACTGGGAGTGAGTTTATGCTTGGATTATCGACATTTTTAGGCTTTGGTTCTCAACTCTTAATGATGCCATTAGCTGGTGTTTTCATTGATCGATGGTCACGGAAAAAAGTAATTGCAACCGTTGATTTTTTACAGGCTCTATTAACTTTTGGCTTAATATATTGCTTCATTATTGAGATTGCAAATATTTGGTATGTTTTAGGTGTCATCACTCTCAGAGGTGTATTTCAAGCATTTCACAGACCAGCAATAAAGGCAATAATTCCTTTACTTGTCCCCCAAAATAAATTAAGTAGAATAAACGGATTGAATTATTTATTTAATGGATGTATCCTTGTTACAGGTCCTGTAATAGCAGCTCTTTTATTAGAGATCTATACATTAAATGAAATTTTATGGATTGATGTGTTTACATTTATCATCGCAGTCATTCCGACAATTATAATCGCAATTCCTGAGGTTTTTAGGGGAAAGAAAAAAAATCAAAGAAGCTTTCGTAAGGATCTTTCAGAAGGATTTATCTTCATTCAAAATACCAAAGGATTATTAGCCCTACTTGCAATATTTACTGCAGCTAATTTCTTCTTACGCCCCTTGTATGTACTTCTGCCATTATTTGTATCAAACGTCCATCAAGGTGGAGCAGGAGAGTTAGCACTTCTTTTTTCCCTTGGACAACTCGGTTTAGTAGTTAGTTCCTTGATTATGTCGATATGGAAGGGATTCAAAAGGAATACTAGCGGAGTCGTTCTTGGAATCTTCATCATGTATTTGGGTTTTGCAATTTGTGTTTTCGCTCCAATTGGAGAGTTTTTGTATCTTATAATCGGAATGTTTGTTGTAGGATTTGGATTACCTGTTGCTAATGTAGCTTCTCAAACAATCTGGCAAAAAATCGTCCCTCCTGAAAAATTGGGAAGGGTCTATTCAGTTCGGCTTGCTATTGCTCAAGGTTCAGGGCCTATCGCTATTCTCCTCTCAGGAATTTTTGGTGAAATTTTTAGTATTCATTTTGTATTAATTGTTTCATTACAACTAGGTCTTTTGTTTTTAGCTTATTCCTGGATTTTTACTGCTTACAGAGATCTAGAATTAGATAGAACAACTTCCATTCAACCCTTCCCTTCTATTACCTCTTCCTCGAAAATCAACTAATATTTCTTAAGAGATAGGTTTTATACAAAGAAATTTAAGACTTTATTTAAAGGTCTAGAGCTTAAACACCTCTAGCAAAATGGAATAATTTATCTTGGAAATAAGGTGCATAATTACGGACAATTGAGATGACAATATTTAATTCATCGGACTGGAGGTCCTTACGGAAGTTGGAGATTTCTTCTCTTGTGACCTGTTCCCTTTCACATAGCTCAATTAATATTGTTACTTTATGAAGCAGTTTATCAAGAAATTTATGGTAAATTTTGGTCTGTAATTCTTGGGGAGCAATTTTAAGAGTTTTAATTAAATTTTCTACTGAAGAGAGATTCTTTTTCCGTGATATAACTTTTCTTTTATCAACATGGATTTGAGTAATGTTTGAATATTTATTCAAAAAATTGACATGAGAGGAGCAAATAAGGAGATCCCTTGCACTCGGGTCTGTATATTGAATAATATATTCATGTGATAACAAACGATGAGGAACAAGGATATTTAATGAATTAACAACACGATCGACTATTTCTTTAATATCAGAAATTATAATCAATGGCTCTTCTAACATCAATGAATAGATGATGGGTGCTAGATCTGCTGAAAAATACTCGATTAAGAACTTGAGATCTTCGTGTCTGATATCTTCAAATCTTAATGTTTCAGTTGTTGATCGCGAATCTGCTTTAAAACGCTTCAACGTGTCAAAACTATCTATAATCCTTTGGTCCAATTCAAAATTTTGATTAGAGTATTGGAAACTCTTCTGAATCATTTTTGCTGTCTTAAAACATTCTTTTTCAAGCAGAGGAATCTTTTGATAAAAATTCTCAGATTCATTGATATCTTCTAGATAAGATAGAGTTACCCAACATGTATTTTTTTTATCTAAATCCATATCCTTTCTGTTAATCTGAAACATATGAAAGAATGCAATTTTTTTTAAGTTTGGAAAAGGTAAGATCGCCTGTTTATGATTTAAATTTGATTTTTCCTCCATGCTTCCAATAGTAATGAAAGATTTCACTGCAATGGTTCGTGCAGCTTCCTCCGAATCAAGTGTCGAATAAAAGACTAATGGCCCCTTTTTGTCGTCAAAAATAGAGAATAAGACATCATTTTCGACTGCCATTATTTCTCACCTGATTTTATTTCAATCACTATGTAATCATTTTATTAAACCTTTTTATTTCTGATAATGACAATTCGAAATAAGAATTCATTAACTCGATTATTATCCTAGATCAAGAGAATTAAACATATAGGAGTTATAATCTGTTTCAGGAACTTGAATATTCTTTCGTTTTAATAGCATAGCAATCTGACCACGATGATATGTATGGTGATTCAGATTGTTAAAAAGAAGTTCATGTGCTGTTATATTATAGGGCTGATTCAGCCAAGGGAGAGATAGTTTTACAGAGATGTTAGGATTATTTTGCACATAAGACTCAATCTCATCAAATTGCTGAAAAAGACATCTCAATAATTCTTTTGCAGTCATATCCTCAAACTTTGGGGGATCTACTGGGTCAATCTGTTTAATGTGGGCAAACCAATACCACATTACCTCAATTTTATGAATATATATCCCTTGTAATGATTTTCCTAATATTTGATCCACCTCAATCCATTGATTTTGATTAATATTCTCAAGAACCTTTAAAAACTCCTTTTCTGCCCAATGATGATATCTTATTTCTTTCAGGATATTCATTTCTTCATCGACTCAAGTGGATTCATGAATTAGTTTGACTTTCTTTTATTCCGCTAGATAAAATATCAGTAAACCTATAGTTATTAAAGATTAAAATGAATTCCAGTATGAATTAAAAAGGCTGACAATAATGATAAAAAATAAAATGTTTCAGGAGATCTTCCAGGTAGCGGAGGATGGATTACCAGAGTTTAAAGCTTATTATAATGGTTCTTGGGAATATGGTGAAGGTTTTTTCAATGTCAGGAGTCCGATTGATAATCAAATAATCGCTCGTGCTTCACTTTTAAGTAAAACCCAGGCCTTAAGTGCACTTGATGCTATCTATGATAAAGGAAAATCAGATATCCGTAATTTTCCTGGGGAAAAGCGAGTTAATAGTTTTTTAAAAGCTGCAGAGCTTGTAGAAGAAGCATTTGAGGATTTTGTGAATGTTCTCATGCGGGATGCGGGAAAACCGCGAGAAAAGAATGCAGTAGGAGAAGTAAAAGCTACTATAGAACGTTTAGAAAAGACTACAATGGAAAGTACACGATTAATAGGAGAATATATTCCGGGAGACTGGAGTGAGGAAACGCTAGAAACTGAAGGAATAGTAAAACGGGAACCTTATGGAGTTGTATTGACTATAGGACCATATAATTATCCCCTATTTATTCCTGCAACGAAGATTATTCCTGCAATGCTCGTAGGAAATTCAGTAGTACTTAAACCTGCTTCTGCAGATCCCATTGCACCATTAATGTTAACTAGAATTTTTGAGCTAGCTGGTTTGCCCAAAAGAAGCTTTTCAACTTTAACCCTCCGTGGAAGTGATGCTGATCTCCTGATTCAAAGCAGAAAAGTGGGAGCTATTAGTTTTACGGGGAGTACCGAAATAGGAGCAGAAATCCTTAAAAAGGCTGGGATCAAAGCTTATCACCTTGAATTAGGTGGAAAAGATCCAGCAATTGTTCTAGAGGACGTGGATTTATTAAATACTGTTGAAAAATTGATTAAAGGAATGTATAGTTATTCTGGACAACGATGTGATGCAATAAGGTTAATTCTTGCGGAATTTGGGATTTATAAAAAATTAAAACAGTTATTAATAGCTGAAACAAAGAAACTTGTACCTAAAAATCCTCTAGAGGATTCTTCTATTTTAATGGGACCTCTAATTGATTTAAAAAGTGCTGAATATATTGAGGAGGTTTATTTGGATGCAATTAAACAAGGTGCCCGTTCTCTTCTCGAATTTAAACGAGATAATAATTACGTATGGCCTATACTTCTAGAAACCACAGAAGAAGAGCTTCCTAAGCTGCAAGCCTTTCAGGAGGATGTTTTTGGGCCAGTCACAATCCTTATTGAAGTTAAAGATGAGGATGAAGCTATTAAAATAGCAAATTCATCCCAATTCGGATTGGATGCTTCAATATTTGGTTCTGATGAAAATAGGTTAAGGAAGATTTCACGAAAGCTACAAGTCGGAGCAGTATTTATCAATGAATATCCACGACATGGAATCGGTTATTATCCCTTTGGAGGAATGAAACAGAGTGGTATCGGACGTGAAGGAATTGGGTATTCTGCGTTTCAATTAACCACAACAAAGACTATAATGCAAAATTTCAAAGGGTATGGCGTATGGGAATATCTCTAATTTCTATGGAATAATATTTCTCCTAATACTTATTATTTGAGATCAAATATTATCTAAATCAGCTTTTTTATGAATTTCAATAGCATAGTTCTCTATATAAAAGGAAATAGCAAATCCTGCGAAGAAAGCAAAGTGATAAATCCCATAGAAGGCAAGTATACCATCAAGGTATCGATAAAGCGAAAACCAAATTGTTGCTAAGGAGCTAAGTCCGTAAAATAATATACTCATTTTTACAAAACTGTTGACATCATACCACGAGTTATAACGAAAAGCTAAAAAAGATCCTATTGAGAAAGTTAAAAGTACTGCACCATACCAAGGGTCAAAAGGAGTATATTCAAGTCGTAAATCATCGGGTAGAATGGAATTTATCCCTAAAACTGCACCTATTAAAATATTCGACAAAAAGGTGACTCGCAACCAACTAGAATAGTTTTTTTTCATTTTATTTCCCTTTTCAATTATATTATCAACTTAGCAACTCTTTTCCTTTAAATAGTTAATTATCAAGGTATTAGATCTCTTGAATATCAGGTTTTTAATGCCATTCGAGAAGTTTCGAGATTTATTCTTTCATAAAAACTTTATTGGGATTTGAATCAATAATCAACTGTTTTTCTTAAATAAAATAGTGTTATAAAAGTAATAATAATTGGTTATTCCTTTCGTAAGGCAACCACAGGATCTAATTCTGCTGCACGCCAGGCAGGATAAAAACCAGATGCCATTGATAAAGCCACTGCCAAAACCCAGGTGAAGACGAATATATGAGGTTCAAAAATAGGTTTTAAATTCCAACCTTCACCTCCCCTTGTCACTAATTCATTCATGATGTAACCCAATACAATACCAAGGCCTAATCCAATAGTTCCCCCAATAATACCAATAATTAAGGCTTCATTTAGAAAAAGAGCAAGTATTTGCCGCTTTTTATATCCTAAAGCTTTCAAAGTTCCGATTTCTTTGATTCGTTCCATCATAGAAGTATAGAGTGTAGTAATTATACCAACTGCTGCCACTCCAAGGGAAACGATAGCTATATTATTCACAAAATTTGCTACTGCTCCACTGATGTTATTAATTGATCGTACAATAGTACTTGGATTGAAGATCGAGACATCATATTCTTCCTGTATCTTATCACGTATTTGATCATTCAGCGTCTTATCTTCACTGACTACATAAAATCCGTCATAGATACCTTTTCGATCAAAAAAATAATTTGCTTCTCGCAATGAGATGAAACACATTTCATCTACTGGCATTCCTATAGCTGAGGCACCAATTTCATTAATTATTCCTCGCAAGAAAAAGCTCTTCTTCTCTATAGTCACTCGTCGTCCATCAGATTTCTGATATTGTAATTTTACAACATCACCAATGCCTGCAAGGGGATTTTTACTCTCGGGTTCAATAAGGTCTATCCCCATGATCACTCCAAAACTATCGGTCTCAGAAACAATCTCCCCTTCCTTAATTTCAAAAGATGCGAAGATAATGGGTAATTGTGCTTGTTCCATCCCGACTACAATACTCGTTCGTTCTCCATTTATAGTGGAGACAATAATTCCATTTTGAATATAAGGAACTACTTCAGAAATTCCATCGATCCGACTGATCTTCTCGATATCTTGATCAGTCAATTCTAAATCCGTGCTACGAGGACTGCCAATTAGGATATTTGGACTTAAAATATCAAACTGGTCTTCAATGTATACAACTGTTCCTTCTGACATTCCATTAACTGCAATAATCAAGGCTGACCCAATAAGAACCATTGTGATCGTCAATATCGACCGAAGTTTTCGATCTGATAATGCCTGCCATGAAAGTCTTAAGAAGGAGGTCAATTTTTGCATCACTTTTTCTTTTTTCGATAAAGGACATAGCCAACGGTTATAATAGTCCCAAGACCAAGTAGGACAGCAATTCCAGAACCAATCACTAGTTCATCAATTCTAAAACTAGGATTTTCCTTGGAATTGGTGGATGATGAAAGAATTGTTATAGTAAAATTAATAGAGAGGGTATAAGTAGTAAAAAATTCATCCTGATAAAATACTATACAGGAAATAACATGGTCTCCAATTGTAGCACTCTGATTAATAATGGCGCTGAGTGTAAACGGAAGTGGACTATCTGGCTCTAGTTCACCTAAATAGTTTTTACTATTTTTCGTCTCAATAAGCAATCCGTCTTCATTATTAAGTGAAGCATTTGTAAATATTGCAATGGTATTGCCAGTGTTAAGTAATGTAGCAGAAATTAATACAGTTCCACCCTGATTAATAGTATTAGTGGAGATTTCTGTACTAAAAACAGATATTTTGATGACTCCAGTGATGATTAAACCTATCGAAAGAATTTCTAGGTAATTTGTACCATATTGATCTTTAAATGAGATAGTGAACGCTGCTACACCAGTTGCTCCCATTGCTGATTTAGGAGTGAATATTTTAAGGGGAAATGATATTGGATTGCTTACAGAAACATTATAAAATGTCCATGATGAATTACCTTGCACAATTAAAGGAGAAGAATCTTGTAAGTCGATATCAACAGTGCCCTTCCATAAATTATTAGCAATAGTTACACTGAGATCTGTGGTTGTTCCTGCTTGGAGATATTGTGTGTTGATACTAAGCTGAGAGTCACTAGATACCTGTGTTTCTATCATCCATGTTCGAGAAATGCTAGTTTCACCATCAGAAACTATCATTATGACTTCTTGTACTCCAACCTGGTTTTGTGCGGTAAATAAAAATGATGATTGGTTGAAATTATTGACAGGGGTGTCATCTACCTTCCAAGTATAAGTCAAAGAGTCATTGTCATCATCAAAGCAAATAACACTAAAATTTACTGCTTCTAATAAATCTACAACTATTAATCCAGCTGTTGGTCGAACCCAATTGATGACTGGTGGTGTATTTGGAATCTTTAGTGTTATATCAAATTTAGTTACGGATCCAGGAATTAATCCTATTCCTGTTTTAATAAAGTAAATAATCGTCAAATTAGCAGCATAAGATCCTTTGATGGCATTTTCATCAATATCTAGATTAAAGATGAATTCAAAGGGTTCTCCTGTGAGGACTGTATATTGAGATACATTAAAGTAAGTACTTAAAGCTTCTCCAACAGAGGTTGCGTTTAGGTCCCCATCATTGCTGTCATTAAAGGGAAATGAAAGTGATAATATTCCTAGAATAGATGTTATGGTAGCATTATGGAGATTTGTAATTTGAAATTGAAGAGGAACGTCTGTTGCTCCTGGAATTCGTGCAGCTAGCCAATTAAGTTGATCTAACCGAAAATTTCCCATAGTTTGAGCGTATACGGTTGGATTTAATCTAATTCCATTATATGTAGATAATAGTAATAGACATAAAGTGAAAACTAACCATGGTCTAGATTTTTTCATATTATTCACATTCTTACAACATAATATTTTCTTTTATACCTGCGTTGGCACCATCTTTAAGATAATAGATACGATGAGACATATTTGCTATCTCTGGATCGTGGGTTACAACAATAATCGTAACTCCTAAATCCTGGTTTAATTTCTGAAGCAAATCCATAATTATTAAACCTGATCGACTGTCAAGATTTCCTGTAGGTTCATCTGCTAATAAAATGGTAGGATCATTCATTAATGCTCTGGCAATGGCAACTCGCTGTTGTTCTCCTCCGCTTAGGGTTTTGGGTCTTCGATCGTATTTATCTCCAATCCCAAGGGTGTGTAGGAGCTTTTTTGCTTTAATTTTCCGTTCTTCAGGGCTAAGCGGTGTAACTAGAGAGGGAACTTCAACATTCTCTCCTACTGTTGATCGGCTGATTAAATTGTACGCCTGAAAGATAAAACCTATTTTACGGTTTCTTAGCCATGCTAATCCCTCATCATCCAAAGAAGAAATTTGGATACCATCGATGTAGATTTCCCCACCTGAAGATCGGTCTAGGGCACCCAAACAATTCAATAAAGTCGATTTACCACTTCCTGAAGGTCCCATAATCGCAATGAAGTCACCTTTTCGGATTTGAAAATTAACGTTTCTTAACGCATAAACTTCGAGTCCTAAACCTAAATCATATTTTCGAGTAAGATTCTTGACCTCAATAGCGTATTCAGTTTCCTTTATGCCTCCAAGTCGATGAACACTAGCTGATACATAATTATCTTGGAGTTGATTAAGAACTATCACTCCACAAGCAAAAGCACTCGATAAAAGAAGAATAAGGATAAATGAAGGAATAAATACAGTAACAGATGGATTTATTATGAGTAGCATACATTGAATTAACAATTCAATTCCTATGGCAAATAATGCTATTATAATATTCATCTTTGAGCTAGTTAATATTCCCATGAATCCTAATAAAGAAAATAAAACCATTAACATTGGAATAATCGAAGAAAGAGGATAATCAAGAATAATCAAGGAAGATGTTAAGAATCCTGACATTTCAGATAATGCAAACAGTGTAGACGCGAGGAATAGAACAACAGCGATATCCTCAATTACTGATTGATCTGAGTGAATGATCTTATCCCTTTTTAGTTCTATCATATTCTTCAATGAAGAGAAGGTAGATCATCCTTAAAGCCTTCCGAAACATCCAATTGTTATAACCAACAACTACATTGGAATTAAAAGGAGGTTAATTTATAAAAAATAGTGATGCAAGGTATTTATTCTTTTTTGACTCGATATTGACAAAATCCATCTTCATTCTTTAAACACTGTTGTTTTTCTGCTTTAGAGTCAAGTAAAACATTCACAATATTTTGGTCCACTTCACATAAAATGGAATGCTCTTTAACTACGCTGAACAGTAAGCAATTACTATTTCTAATATAATAATATTCCTCGTCTTCAAGTAAAGTAGGATATTTACCGTAATCCTCAAAAATCTTGACTAGAGTAACTATCCGCTGCTCAATAGTCATATCCTCACGATTGGAATAATCAATTTCTATTCCTTTTCCGATAGTTTGTCCAACATTAGCCAAGATTTTTTGTGCTCGTGCTTCACCCAGCTCTTTTTTCATCTCATCAATTAATGATATTGCGAATTCAGCATAAGTCTTTGGGAAAAGGTCCAAAGCTTTACTATGAAGAGAATACCGTACGACTGGTCGCCCAATATCTTGTTTTTCAACCTTTTTAGCCACATAATCACCAATTTCTAATTCAAATAGATATTTACGCACTGCATTGGTACTTAAATCGACTTCAGCAGCGATCTCATTGATAGTTTTTCCTTTAAAATTCTCTTCTTTTGCAGGTGTTACCAAAAGATACTGTAGAATCTTTTCTTTACTTGGATTCATAGTGTCAGACATTAGTTTTCCCTCATGAATCAAAATAGCTATAAAACTTCAAATTTAAATATTTTACATTTTTGAATTAAAATACTCAATAAATTCAAAAAGTTCAAAATGTATTTCTACAAAGGGGATATTATATTAGTTTTAAATTGAATCAAATAAACATATCAGCCAATAAATACTCGCTTTGAGAGGAAACATCATTCATTAAGGCTAGTATATTATCATGATTGTATTATTCTTCTAGAATATCATTCCCTTTCACTACTTATAAGAAAACTTTGATACTTACTTCTATAGAGATTATACATAACTGTAAAAAACATAGGGCCAAATACGAAAAGTATTAGTAATAAGAGAATTAGTATGATCAAAACAAAAATTATGACTTGAACAATTTCGTCAGAAATTAAAATTTCCAAGAGATATGGTAAAATAAATCTTCCAAACATGAAGAAACTTAAAAAATTAATCCAAATGATGATCATCGTACTTAAAGTAGATACTGGAGATTTCAAAAAGAGTTTCCAGCCTCTTATAAAAGCATTTAGACTAGTATCATCGATTATAATTGTTGAAATTGAAAGTAGACTAGGACCTGCTAAAATGCTGATTATAAAGGAAAAAACAATTGCTTCGAAAATATCCCAAAATAAGTCTAGATCAATACTATTATTATTACCTACTATTGATGGAGTAAGGGCTTTTACTGGAATTAAAACCATGATGAGTAACTGCATTGGAATTACTACAGCGAAGATAGTTGCGACTCCTACAAGATATAAGGAGATTTGTTTTGATAAAACAAACCTAAAAATCTCTTTCAATTGAGTAGATGATCTTTCAACATAGTTATGGGCAATTTTTTGAATGCTAGCAGTTAATATTAATAAAAAATTTAATCCAATTAAGAGTAAACCAATAATTAACAGAAGAATAAGTGGATTGGAAACCATAAACTCCAATATGGTTATATTGTCATGATGACTGAAATTAAACTTAGAGATAACCCAAAGAAGTAAGATTCCCAAGAAAAAGATTACGGGGCTTATAAAAAGTGATAGAAATAGTGTGCTAGTCATTTGTCGAAATTTTACTTGTTTCCAAAGACCAATTCCTTGTCTGAATGTATAAAGAATATTTTGCATGGAAAATAGCCTCCAATCTTGACATAAAGTTATTTTTTATTGGATATCTGGATTTTTAATTAGTTTAAATTCGTATTAAGCATTCTTAACCGCCTTAAGTATGACTAGTAGTGCCTCTTAAAGGATATGGATAGAGGTACTATTTCTGGTACAAGACTCTGACTAATAATCAAAGCTAATCTAAATTTTTCATTTTGAGGTGAGATTTACCAAATATGGACTCGGAAATCTTTCAATTTTCAGGATGGTGATTATTTTACTATCGGATAGATTAATTGATCCTATTTTTTAATCAGGAATACCAGAAGGTAATTCTTCAATCGTACTAATTTTTTTCTGAGTTAAAAACAGAAATAGAGACATTATAATTGAAGGAAATAGAATCAGAAAAGATAAAATCCCTAATGATCCTGGGAAGATTCTTTCAATAATAAATCCACCTATCAGGGGAGCTATAACTTGAGAAACACTTTGTAGAGAATCAGCTACTCCCATTATCTTTCCACGATTTGTTAAATCTGTTCGTATACTGATTTCACTGGTTAACGTTGGTCGGATACTTCCTGCTCCAAGGCTAAATAATCCCATAATTACATACATAAAGACTCCTGATTCAATGAAAATAATTTGTGAGAAGGCTATGATCAATAATATTTGTCCAACGATTAGTAATTTTTCTCTAGATAATATATTGACTAGCTTTGGAAAAATACTTAGCTGAAATAATATTCTAATTAATCCTACAAACATAAGATAGATGCCAACAGTATCAGGACCCACATGTAGCTGATATTCTGAGAACAGACCAAGATTGGCAGTTATTAATGAAAAAGAGAGCACAAAAGTAAGGAAGTAGAATAATATCAATCGGAACTTTTTGTCAGAAAAGCTAACCAGAAGATCCTTAACTGGAATAATATCATTAATTGAAATACCTAGACCTTTATTATTTGTTACAGTTTCTTCTAATATGAAGAAGACCATGAATAAGGTGACAACAGAGATTCCAGCTGCTAAAAATGAGGGGATACTGTAATCAATTGTTGCCAAATATCCTCCCATCGCTGGACCAATAAAGAAGCCTAGACCAAATACAGTACTCATATAACCAAATAATTTCGTTTGGGTCTTCTGATCTTCGTTCCGTATAATATCACCCAAATATGCTCGGGAGAGAGTCATATTGCTTCCTAATAAGCCATCAATAACACGAGATAGTAGGACAATAAAGAGAGAATTAGCTAAACCTAGCAAAGTAAAGCCAACTACTGTAGAAAATTGGCTAATCAATAGTAGAGGTTTTCGTCCATACTTATCGCTTAGTTTTCCAATAATCGGTGAAGAGATAAATTGACAGAGGGCGAACGATGCGATAATAAGTCCCACCATAAAGGGAGAAGCCCCGAGGTCAGTCGCTAAATAAGGTAAAAATGGTAAAATTAAGCTCCATCCTAATACTTCAGTAAAAATGATTAAGAGAATGGTAAAAAATTCTTTTTTCACTTAATTCACCAACTGACTTCTAATTGATTATATAACAGTGTTCTGTTATTGAAGTAATGACTGTATCTCTTCTTTTTCGATTCTCTGATCAAAGCTTATCTTCTTTACTTCTCCTCTTTCGTATTTCACAACAGAATTATCGAAGTTAGAAGACCAAATTATTTTTACATTAAATATATTGTTGATAATGAGGTTCAGAGGTTTTAATTGTGCACTATACGGCAATAGAAAACGGAACTAATGGGAAATGGTACGGTAGAATAATTGATTTGCTTGGTTCAATAACAAAAGCTAATTCTAGAGAAGAATTGGTACTGAATCTTGAAAACGAAAAACATGAGTATATATTATGGTTAAAAGGATATAATGAAGACCTTTCAGTGTATCTTCATGATAAATTAATCATAAAAGAAGAGATATCAAATATATCTCAATTAGGAGAATCAGGAGGAACTGTAGCTCTTTTTGAATATGATAAACGAGTAGTTTCCTCTGAAAGGTTGAAATATTTTTTTAAGTTAATGGAATATTCCCGAAAGACATTATTAGAACTTATTAAAGACATCCAACCAGAAAAAATGGCTGAACAAGTATCTCAAAACAATCGAACCATAATTCAAGTCTTACACCATATCTGTAATACTGAAGAGTGGTATAAATCTAGATTGGGGGAAGAAGCTGATTTTCTCTATGAGAAGCATCTTGGTATATCTGTAGACTATCTCGATCAGAAACCAATTATTGAAAGGCTTGAATATGTCAGAAAAGGGTGTTTAAATGTGCTTAATGATTTAATTGTTCAGAAAGGTGCAAAAATATTTACAAGAGAAGCATACACTAATTACCCAGAGGAGCCATGGACTGCTCATAAAGTTCTAAGACGATTCATTGAACATGAACGAGAGCATTATTATTCAATTAGAACAATGAAACAGAGTCTGTAATTTTAAGTTTAAATTTTTCTAAACCAAGGAAGATAAGAATATATAGCATAGAGGCAAACATATTTCCTGATTTAATTAATAAGTGAACGTGAAGAAAAAAAAGAGAAAAAAAAGGAAATTAGGAAATCCCCTATGATATTTTTACTATTTAAGATGCTTTTTCCGGTTGATGTGGATTTTAGTAATGTAATAGATTATCAGACCAATTACAACTAATTCGAAGTTGAAACCTGGAATTCCTGCAAGAGTTGGCCCCTCACCTTTTACATTATCTGTTTGCAGGATAATTTTAATATAAAGATGATTTACAATTGTATCATCATCTTGTATATCAATTTCGCAAAGATAATAATCATCCGCTTCCGTTGTACTGTCCCATGAGTATTCATAAATAAACCAGTCAGCTTCTGATCCGATTAGAGTCATTTTGTTGTCTATTACCATTCTACCTAATTTTGGGTCTCCTGTGATAGAATTAAAGTCTTCAATGACATAAACTTTAAAATCAACACTAGTAACCCTTCGATCGTCTTTTACAGATACTTTAAAGTAAATATCCTCGGAGACTGGGTTATAATCTACCAAATTACCTGCATTAACATAATCACTGAGATTTTCTGGCAGGTCTGAAAGTAATGAATTCCATTCTGGAGGATTACTGGTTATTGGTCCTTGTTGACCGCCAACAACGGTGAATCCTAGTTTTGAATGTTCTGTGTGTTGATTCTCATCAATATCAACAACTGTGATGTTGAGGATTCGATACCCATTAATTTCAGTCGTTAAATCGTGAATATACTCATAATACCCAGTTAAGGGATTTAGATCCATGGTATACATTATTCCTCGGTCAATTTGCATTTTTACTGATTTAATCCCTAGATCATCTGTAACTTGTACTTGAAATGTGTGAAAACCTGTCAATGTTTCGTTTTCAGCGCTTGGTGAAATTATTTCAATTGTTGGAGGATTTCCAGGTCTAATATTGTCTACTTGGAGCCAGAAACCATAAATTATTTTGTGACCATCCATATCCCAAGCAGTGATTGTGAAGAAATGGATAGTGTTCTCGGATTCACCTAATGTATTCCAATCAAACTCAAAAATGTCATCAGCGTTAGTATCTGTCAAGAGAAATGCTGTTGCGTCTTTGGTCAAAACTACTGCAAAAATTTCTATATCATCTGTTACTTTCGTCTGGATTGTAAGGGTTCCATAAACAGATGTATTTTCTACACTAAGTAGCTCAATAACAGGAGGATCTGTTGTGCTTTCGTCATAATTATCAACTAATAAATCATGTATAGCAAAGCTATTAGAATTACCGTCATAATCTGTGCTGTACGCAATAATAGTCCAATATCCATCTGCAAATTCGTTCATTGTGTCCCAAGATACATTATAGTCCACAACAGGGCCATCTTCCCAATAAACAGTAACTGGAATCTCACGTTCAAATTGGGACGTTTGAACTGGTAGATCAGCGAAATATGCATTTAATATTGTAGTATTTATACCAGATGAACGGAATCGTGGTTCCCAATGTGTTCCATTCCAGTAATAGAATGGCCAGCAAAATTCATGGATCCCATAGCTGGAGTCATCCCATACTCTGATATGTAAATGATCTTCCAATCCTTTAAAAACAATATTTTGCTGTTGAATACCCCATTCACCCCAATACTCTTCTCCTGAGGTAACATTATGGTAGTAAAAGTTACCATCTGGTGGTGAGGTGTCAATATTGTCGTCAAGGAACGTATAATTCACTCTCATTCCAAATTTATCGAATAATGTCCCATTCGGAACTCCATATTCATCAACAAATTCAAGGGAAGCTGCATCAGTGAATATTTCCAAATAGTGATGAGCATACTGCAAATCCCACCAATCTTCTATCCATGTATCGATATGCCATCCCCAACCATTATTTTCTCGAGGATAGAACTTAAAACTTTCATAAGGAACAACTATATCGAATCTGGAAATGGAATAATTACTGCAGAAGGGAAAAGAAGGCCAAGTCCATTCTGATAATAAATTAATATTCAGATCAGTTTGTATCCCTGAATAAGTCTTTGTAGGGGTGATAATTTCTTCATTAAGAGGATTCCAGCGAAAATCTATTTGATCTATCCACTGGTTTACATTAGAATGATAGACTGACCATTGAGTATATTCCGATGTAGTCAAGTCTTGATTTATAAAAACTGGGGAACTCTTTACAATATTACTATTGGCTAGTAGATTCTGACTCATTAGTGTAGTAAAGTCGTCACTATGGAAGCGATAGCCTTTTCCCTCATACTGGAGCTCAGGCCAACCCCATTTGTATTCTTCAGTCTGGTTGCTTGAGAAACTAATACCTAAAAGGTTTCCAACATCAATAGCTACAGTATTTGCAGCACTATAATGATCGTTGTAATCATTATAATACATTAGAAGTGTAAAACTATTCCACAGGTTTTCTCTGGTAGGTCGGAATGTCAGTTCTAGTAAAATTATGTTAGAATCCCAATTTCCTAAAGATTCAAAATCAATAAGTCTTGAATAAGCCCCTCTTAGATTAATATCTTTGAATGAATAACCATATTGATTAACAATAAGGGATGTTTCCATAGCTGTCTGTAAGAAGTCTGGAAGGAAATCATAGGTAAAGCTAACTGATAAAAAAGTGTGAATTCCTCCCAAAATTTCAAAATTAACATCCCAGTAGTGATTAGTAACCCAGGGTTCTGGAGGAGGGTGATAATTTTGGTAGATTATACAGGCACTACTATTAGATGATGGATTATGAGTGATTGATGCTACATTTGGTAGTTCTACATTGAGCCATAATTGACTCTGATAAGCATTTTTCTGGATTTTTGGGGTATGAATTAAGTCATTTAGGATGAAAGTATGTGTACCAAAGTAACTCCCTGTAATAGCAAAAATGTTACAACTAAAACCAAATCCAAACGCAAAGCTTATCTCTGGATTATTTTCATCACCTGATGGCCATGCCCAAGCGTTAATATGGTTGGCTGTGGTTACATCAATTGTTTCGGCCAATCCGCCAACAGAACGCGGGATAACACTATTATTAATATAATCAGTGAACCAAGGCCAGTCGATATGAGAACGATAACGAACTAGAGTCAAATCAATCCATTTATCCTCACGCCAATCTTCCCAAGCCCATGTTCCTTCATACTCATAGGTAATGAATAAATCTCTACTCATATACTCAATAATTAGGTCAGCATATTCCTTAGCTAATGAGGCGTCAGTCGTTCTAAAGTGAATTTGCACCTCAGTATTTAGATCTATTGGATCATCGGTTTGCCAGAACCACCAATTTGCATGATCAAATAATTCATAAATCGATGGATAGCTTGCAATGAATAGGTTGAGATTCTGTTCTCCAAATCCTAGATCTCTTGATTGAATTTCAACTCGGCTGTTAATCCATCCTGTAGAATCAGCCCATACCCATGCTGACTCCCATAAGTCAGTAAATGATTCTAATGAGACTTCATGTTCAATTGGTATATTCTGAATTGAAATTGATGCAGTAGTTGGTGTTATTTGTAATGTAGTTGATATAATTAGGTATGAAAGGAGCAGAAGACAAAAGGGAGGGATTTTCAACATTTTTATTCTTGTCTTACTCAAATTTGATCCTTCTCCAATGTCTTGTGATAATTTTACTCGTCTTAACTTATATTAAAAACAAAACATATTGATAAAGTAAGCTATTTTTTTATTTAATTTAATATATAAATGCACAAAGCTCTCTTTAGGAGGTATAAAGAGAGAATCGGGTTAGTTTAACAGTTCTTGGTTACAATGAATATAGGAACTGACTCCTACTATTATGATGAATTTTACAATCGACATTTGGATTCAACGACATACTCCCGCGGTGGGTTGCAACCGCAACAGCAAGACACAGGAACACAGTAGAAATCAACCCATGAAATAGAAATATTTCTATATTAAACTTAACAACCCTTATGTAAGTTTGAGAAGTCCTCAAATAAACCAAACTAGTGTGTTGTGAATTGATTGCGAGTGAATCGTTACTATGATACTTTAATTTTCGATCTTGATGGAACTTTACATGATTCAAAATCATTAGTTCTTAAAGTTCATGAGACTTGTGTTACAAAATTATCCTTTAAACTTAGTACGGAAATATTTCTAGGGCTTTTTGGTAAACCTATTCATGAAGTTCGAAAAGAATTATCAATAATATTAACTAATGAACAGATTTCTACATTTCTCAACTGTTATTTTACGAAATTATTAGAGATAGTTAATCAAGGACAAACCTGCCTTTTTCCTGGATCAGCTGAAGTGTTGAATTTTTTAAAAGGAGCAGGTTGGAAATTAGCTATATGCACAAATGTGCATACCCCCTTTATCAAAGTATATCGTGAAATTTTTAACCTTGATAAATGGTTTTCAGGAGATGGTACTTCGTTCTATTGGTCAGGAAAATCGGAGCAAGAAGATGAGACCAAAGAATGGATGATTCAGCAAATATTAGAAGAACTAAACTCGAAAGCAGCAATAATGGTTGGAGACCGAAAAGTGGACATTGATGCTGCGCGGAAAAATAATATTGCTAGCATAGGATGTCTTTATGGATTTGGTTCAAGAGATGAATTGAAAGACGCAGATTATTTCCTAAACAACATTAGGGAATTACCTGCATTATTAGAAAAAATTAATCCTAGAGGGTAGATCAAATTAAATTGATATCCCTTTTTTGAGTTTTTCGATGGTATAGTTAATATCAGTGTCTTCAATATCAGCTGAAATATAAAATCGGAGACCATTTTTACCTAAAGGAGCAATAAAAATATTTTCTTTCTCTAGAAACTTAAGGAGAGATAGTCGATTTACCTCCTTTCCTAAATAAGCAAGGATCATATTCGTTTGTACAGCTAGAAGATCAACAGTAATGCCAGAAATCTTATTAATTCCTTTGGCCAATCGTTTTGCTTTTTGATGATCGACTAATAACCGTGAATATAGATTTGGATCCTTTAATGCAACCAATCCACAGGCAGATAACCAACCAATTTTACGCATCCCCCCACCTAACATTTTTCGAAAGCGAATTGCTTTTATTATAAATTCTTCAGATCCGCACAACATCGATCCTACAGGGGCACCTAGTCCTTTAGAAAGAGAGAACATAACAGAATCAACATATTGGCTGAATTTTTTTACAGTCACGCCTGAATGAACTGCTGCATTGAATAATCGTGCTCCATCCAAGTGGATAGGAAGATGATATTTTTCTGATATTTCTCGAATTTCCTTAAATCGTTCAATAGGAACAACAATACCTCCATAACGGTAATGTGTATTCTCAAGGCATAT
>WOR8_10005657_pt1 | contig 20296 bp, 27 predicted proteins | sample DeeMarSeWOR38_10_FD_19890 | JGI IMG/M metagenome (IMG submission 19890)
GAAATTTCGTCGGCTACTTTGTCCGGGTGTCCTTCCGCAACCGACTCAGAAGTGAAAAGGTAGTTGGTTGTAGACATTTAATTCGCCTCCTTATTTTATCTTTCAGCCCTGAGCTCAACGCCTTCGGCTGAACCTTTGCTTTGCAGCCTGCTTATTTGGCTTTCCAGTGGAGCTTAACTTTCAGGTCAATCTGTCTCCCCTGCACTGCTGGCTTCTGTCCTACTGTTGCCAGCGGGTTGCATGGACTTGTCCTCAGATTCTCGCCTCATTTTCTCAGCGTCATCAGACTGGGCAGAGGATTGCTCTGAACCAGCGGCAGAGGTTTCAAGCTGTCCACTTTGCTCCAGCATTTGCTGCACTCTTGCATTGCGTTGCTTCCTGCCGAATAGAAATTGGGGGACCTTTCCTCCAGGCTCGACAACGCCACCGGAGATTAGGGAATCACCAAATAGAACCCTGAGGTAGGATTAGGGGTGGTGGGCAGGAACACGTTTATCGTTTTCTTCTCGGTTTTCTCCTCTATTTCTCCATAAGTCTTTCCGGTTACAAAGGCTATGGCCCACACCCCCTTGCGGGGATACTCAACTAGTATAGCGCGCTTGAAAGCATACGGCGTGTCGCCGAACATCGCTTGGATGACCTGTTTGACCGCTGCGTAAACAGGTCGCACCAGGGGAATGCCGGAGAGGATGTATTCTCCAAAATCCACCACCCGCCGCCCGATATAGTTCTTCACCAGAATCCCGGTGATCATGATAAGAACAATGGCAAGGACAAGCCCGAGACCGGGAATTTTGAAGGGTAAATAGGTATGGGGATGAAACTTCGGGGGGATTATAATGAGCAGGCGATCGATCAGCCTGAGAATGGCTGTGATCACAAACACGGTCACGCCCAGGGGGACGATGACGAGGAGACCGGCCAAAAAGTAGCCACGAATCTGGGCTTTAAACCACTTGAACATGCTCATGTATTATGCAGCCCCACCACCTGGCCGAGATCGATTTTTTTCATCCACCGAAATGACCTTGGGCTGATGGGTTGCTAATTCCTCTTCATCCAGCAGAGCGTAGGTGGCAATAATAATCAGATCACCCGGTTGACCCTTGCGGGCAGCCGCACCGTTGAGGCTAACTTCGCCTGATCCCTCTGGAGAGGCTATGGCATAAGTATCAAATCTTTCCCCATTTGCAAGGTTGTAGACTCCCACTTGTTCGTGCGGTGCAATGTCTACTTCCTTCATCAGACTATGGTCGATACTTAAGCTGCCTTCGTAGTCCAATCGGGTGGCCGTAACCCGTGCCCGATGAATCTTGGCTTTCAGGAAAATCCGTTGCATGACCCCATGACCTCCGTGCCCTTGAGAATTCAATCTCCATCCACTGAACTTTGACACGGTAGGCAAGCATGCAAAAAGCCTCCAAGACGACTGTCCAGAAGGCTTCACCACTCTCCGGATTGGGCTGCGCTGCTTAACCGCGCGCTTGCGTCGGCCTGATCAACTGGCTCACTGCCGTCTCAGTCCAGGAAATGGATCCAAGCGGATTATTCTCTAACTCCAACTAACAATTGTTATCATTTCTATTTTTCTTCGTCAACTAATTTTGTCCGGCCTCCCCCTTCTAACCCTTTTGCCAGCCTCAAAAATTCCTCAAGAGTCAGACTCTCTGGTCTCCTACTCCCTTCAATGGAGGCCTCTTGCAAGACTCCATTCACCAAATCTGAGGTCAGATTGCCAAGCTTGCTCGCCAGCAAACTATTCCTGACGGTCTTGCGCCTGTGAGAAAAAGCCGCCTTCACCGTTTGTAGCAGCCAGGATGGTTCCACCTTGGGTTTTAGCGGGTAGTCCCGAAACGACAGACCTATGACCTGGGAATCCACTTTGGGAGGGGGATGGAACTGAGATGCTTTGACCCGCATAACCCGCCTGCACTCACTGTGGTAGGCAACCATGACCGAGAGAATTCCATAATCCTTATTACCCGGACCGGCAAGAACTCTCTCTGCCACCTCATCTTGCAGCATGAGAACTGCCTCTTTGAGGTAATCTGCCGCTTCCATCAGTTTGAACAGAACGGGGCTACTTATGTTGTAAGGCAAGTTGCCAATGATTTTCATTTTCCTCTGGAACTGCTCATGTAGACCGATGAGATCTAGCCCCAGTATGTCCATACACTCTATTTTCACCCCCTTGCCATTTCTCTTCTCAAACTCTTTGCGTAAAAATTTTGCCAGCTCTGCATCGATCTCCACCGCTATCACCAGCGCACCGCTCCTGCTCAACGGCAAAGTGAGAGCCCCCAGTCCCGCTCCGATTTCCACCACCACGTCACCTGGCCTGGGATTAATTGCACCGGCTATCTTTTCCGCAGTTGCCTGATGAATAAGAAAGTGCTGTCCCAAGCCTTTGGTCGGCCTTCTGCCGAGAATCTTCAGTGCTTGTTTGGGGGAAATCATTTTATGACTGCTCAAGTTCACTACTCAGACAAAAATCTTCGTGGCAAAAAACGTCTATTGCTCAAAGAGACTGGAAATATTGCTAACTGCTCCAGCGGTGCTGAATTCATCACTGTGACTCCCCTTGAAAACGAGGGGAACTGGTAAATTTGTATGTGAGAAAATAAGCCAACAAACCTGGTAAAATTCCCAAAAGCACACCGCCATGCAACATTGCTACTGTCACATGCTTGCCCATTTTCACCAGCGAAATCAAAGAATAGTCAGCAGGCAGGACCAGCTGCGGATACCCTAAAACAAATCTTCCCAGGCGATAACTCCCATAATAGAAAAAAGGGATGGTTAGGGGATTGCTCACCCAGACACCCAAGGCCGCAGCCAGTTTGCTGCCTCGCAGGAGTGCTGCCAAGGCTACGGCCAGCACTGTGTGAAAAGGAATGGTAGGGGTGATGGCAATAAAAACCCCAATGGCCATCCCCAAGGATATCTCATGGGGTTTACCGCGTAGCTCTCTGAGCTGTCGCCAAAACTCCTGCCACCAATAACGAGGGCTCAACAGTTGTTTTCCAGACTTTGGCAGTGACATAAGAGAGTTACTTGCAATTCATTTTGACCAGAGTGCATTCAGCCCATTTATCATTTTGCATTTCGCATTTCTCATTGTTTTGGAATGTTTTATTACCCGTGTCCTTCAATGTGCATTGAGAGATGAGAAATGTGCAATGAGAAATGACGCTAGGCGTCTTGCACCATTCGCCCAAAAACTGTGTGCTCCAGGGTGGTGGATACATCTTCAAGTTCAAAAACAACAGCGTAAAGCTCCTCATTGGACTGACCGGGATTGATGCAGATGGTCTTTCCGATCCGATCCCAGTATTGCCCGCTTATCTCTGATGACTCATGAATATGACCGTGCAGGGTCATGTGGGGCTGGTGGTTTTCGATAAACGCCCTTATGGCACGGCTTCCAATCCACCGGCCGTCGAAGAGTCTGTCCAGAGTGGTGCGGAATGGCGGAGAGTGCATTACATAGACAGCATTGTCAGACTCCCGAGCAGTTGGCAGCTCTTCCAGTTCTTCCTCAATGGATTTCATTCGGGCAAAGTACTGCCGCGGATCAACTACCATGATTTTCTCTTCCAGGCTGCAGCAAGCAGTGCAACGTTGCTGCTCAGCAGAATCTACATGCAAATCTCGCCGTTCACCGTCCTTTATGATGAAAGGTGTAGGTGGCACGTGAGCATAACCTATCAATTCATAATTATCGCCCAGCGCATGTCTTCGACCATGAAGTAAACTTAATATACCTTGTCCTTCGAGATTTTTGAGATGGGTATTACTCGCACCCCAGTCATCGTTGCCAAGCATAGCATATATGGTGGCTTGCGGAGCTTTGGAGAGAAACCCTCTAATCTCAGGTTCCAGATAAAAAAAAATGAAATCCTTTTGCTCGACAAGGGAGTATTGAAAGGAGCCCCCCATGGGAAGCATGTCTCCCCCAATGATGACAGCTTGGGCCCTTCTATCTTCGGCCAGTTCAAATAGTTCTGAATACAGCTCCTTATTTCCATGAAGATCGGAGGTGTAGACAACAATCATGTCCCCCTTCCAATGGGAAATTCCGGTGATTCAAAATCTCTGCAGTTTGTCCTCAGCCTGTTGTCTGTTTAGCCGGTCTTATCAGCAGGCAGCTGACAGCTAGCAGCAATTATTATGCAGATGGTATGTCTTTTTCCTGCCCGCTGCCTGTTGCCCGCTGCCCGCTGACTTTTAGAGCTCCAGCATCCTTTCAACCGCTGCCAGGGCTCTCTGTCTAATGGACTCTGGAATCTCTATTCTAGGTTGCATTTCCTCCATAGACCAGAGGACTTTCTCCAAGGTGATGCGCTTCATGTTCGGGCAGACGGAGCGCTGGGTTACCGGGACATACTCCACTACAGGATTTTCTTTTCGTAATCGGTGGAGAATCCCGGTCTCAGTACCAACAATCAGAGTGCTACCCTGGTATGACCTTGCATAACGAATTATACCACTGGTGCTGAGAGCCTCATCCGCCTCGTCAATCACATCGGGCCGACACTCGGGATGAACCACAACCTTTGAGGCAGGGTAGCGTCCCTTTTGTCTTCTCACATCCGCAACCCCTATTTTCACATGAGTTGGACAATACCCAGGCCATAGATGCATTTCTATACCTGTCCTGCGCATGGCGTAGTGACCAAGGTATTGGTCCGGAACGAAAAGAATTGGCCGGTTTCTTTTCACCCCTTCCACAACTTGTACGGCGTTGGCAGAGGTGCAGCAAATGTCTGAGCCCGCCTTTACCGCAGCAGTGGAATTCACATAGCAAACTACCTGGACCCCGGGGTACTTGGCCTTTTCCTTCTCCAATTGCTCTAGAGTTATCATATCCGCCATGGGACAACCGGCTTTCTCATCAGGCAGCAGCACAGTCTTCTCCGGTGAAAGAATTTTAGCGGTTTCGGCCATGAAATGGACTCCGCAAAAAACAATCACCTCAGCATCGGTTCCCGCTGCCTTGCGGCTCAACTCCAGGGAATCCCCGGTGAAATCTGCAATATCCTGCACTTCCGGCCGCTGGTAGTTGTGGGCAAGGATAATAGCCTTTAGACTCTTTCTAAGATTATGAATCTGCTCTATTACCTTAGCGCTCATGCTTACTCCAAAACAAAATTTCGTTGGGATTCTAATCGCAAAGTAGTCAAATAGTCAAATAGTTGAGTTAGTCAAAAAAAAATCCCCATCGGCTCAACCACACTAAAGCCGATGGGGGACAGAGAAAAGGGAGGGAACATTATGGGAGCGATATGCTCACTTACTCTTCTGCTTTGGTTGCTCTGTGCAAAGAAATGGCCCACTAGCCTGGCCCGGATGTTTCATGAATTGCTGTCGCGAGACCGCAGAACTGGGAACCCGCTTGTCGTAGATGCCCCTTGGCGAAGATACCGCTGGCGGTGCGGTGCAGGTGTTTTATGAAATATCCAGGCTAACACAAGACCAAAGGCAGGAAAAGGAGGCTGAAGGATGGAGGGACAATGCTTGTTCTGTGCGCTGGTTGGCCCATGTTTGGAATGAATCAGTAGGTACTTGCTGGTACCTATCCTTCTTCATCTCGGTGGTATTCATTCATGGCTTCTTGGAGGACCTGCAAGTCACTCTCGGAGATTTCTGTGAACTGTATACCCACACCTAGCCTTGCTCCACTCTCAGTGGTGTCAATAATCGTCGTCCAAATAACCTTTCCAGCAACATTCATGGTCGGACGGCCGGGCATTTTAATGACCAGCCTTAAAACACCCTCCGAAGGTGGAACTTCAGCACAAGAGACAAATAACCCCTTGGGGGTGAAGTTCTCTATCTCTCCTTCAATTTGGGCCTCAGGGGTAATCAAAGTAACTGACCATTTAACTTCAGTCCTGGGGTATTCGCGTCTCTCCGACTGTTCAGACATAGCTCAAATCCTTTCTCATCCGGAGCCACACAGACTCTTGAGAATCTCTAAAGCCCTGTGATTACTCTTGTCCCAGTTTATGTTTTGCCCTAGCATGTCGGTTCTGATTCTCACCCGTCACTGAATAAACCACGAGAGATCCGTGGAAGTCAACACCTAACCCTTTAAGTCTACTAAAAGAAAACCCCACCGACCTATGTTGCCACCTTGAATCTGACGTGGCTGTCGGTGGGGAAAAGAGGAGAAGTTTTTTACAAGGAGGTTTTCTTCTTCTATCGATATTTGTAAGGACTGGCGGGAAAAAGTTCCCTGTCTGGAAAAATTTTTATCGCTCAGAGATTAAGCTTTATGGGGCTCTAGAGTCATCCTATTTGGGAATGTACTTGAACTTCTGACCGCCCACGGTAGCTTCTGCCATTAAGCCGCTTATGGGCATAGTGAAAACAGCCACTCCTTGGTCGTAGCTTGCGTCTTTAGAGGCCCCTGATTTCACCACGATTACCGATGCCTGAGCGTCGAGTTCCCAATTGCCCTTCTTGAAATCATCTAAGGTCGATTTGTCTGCAAAGAAGATTATTTCGCTGAAAGACTGACCACCAATTTGAGCGCCCACTGTCAATTCCGTCACGGTGGCTCGGCCAATATGCTTACCTTTTTCATACACCCAACCATCCCCGTGACCACCACCAATGATAAAGCCACCTTTGCCGATTGATGGAAAGACAACATAACCGTACGCTTTATCAAAAAACACTTTCATACTGGAATCGGCTTGCTTGAACTTAGCAATGGTTTCCTCTATTAGCGCCTTTTCCCTCTGCTCCCGGGCCGGGTCCCATCCCGCCCGTGAGGACATATCCAGCAAAACTACCAGACAAATTGTAACGAGACCATACATGGCTGCTTTACGCATAATTAAATCTCCCTCTAGTGATTGGCAGATTCACTCTTTTGTTACCACTAACTAATAGCGGACTCGACTTATGAATAACTCACATTTTTCAATGTGCCAAAAGGATTGTCAATAAGCAAACTGCTCAATCTCTGTGTATAGGGAAGAATCCAAATAAGCATGGAGCATAGGAGAAACTGAAAATCCTTCACTCTATGCCCTCTGCCTGTTTAGCCGGTTAGCCTGTTGAGCCAGTTTTGCCGGTCTAATCAGCAGGCAGCGGTCAGCTCGCAGCAAGCAGCAATAATTCTTTAGACAGGATACATTTTTACTGCCGGCTACCTGCTGTCAGCTGGGAGCTGGATAATGCCTCTTCGCTATGCTCTTTGCGTTCAGAATGGCATCGCTATTGCATATTTGAGGTATTCAATAGTTAAGGATAAGCATCTCGGCTGGTGACAATGACCCATGGCAGACAACATTACCTCCATAAATGACCTTTTTGAGCGGAAAGAAGGTCCTCGCTACGCGGACGGCTACACCTATTTCTGTCAAGAGTGTGGTCTGGAATGCAATGTGGGTGAAGCATCCTTTGAGTGCCAGGAAGGAAAAAAAAAATCTTACCCGTCTACATCAAATGTCGCTACGGCTGTGGTAGATCTTGGCACCTCAAAATCTTTCCCTCAGGCGAGGTAAATCCTCAGTAAGGGACGGTAGATTTAAAACAAGAAGAGATCTGATGGCAGATTTTAAGCCCATAACCATTGACACTGTATCTATTAGAGTCAGGATGACAAAAGACACCATAGAATTGTTTTCCGTTCCTGTGCCTGCACGGCAGCTTGAGTTTTCTTTTGAAGATCCGGCTGGGGTTCGCGTTCTCGACAACCCGCTGGAGGACAACTTGAGGAACTACGTTGCCTGGGGCAGGCTCTAGATCCACTGGAATCTTAAGAGTTTTTACCTGGTCCAGATTTACTTTGTAAGGTAATATTTTCTCATAAACTTGCAAAGCTTCAGAAAAATTACCCAGAAAATCCCATTTATTGTCTAGACCTCTCAACCTAAAGTTTGGTCTTACACCCCTTAACTTTCTGCTGCGCAATCACCTTCCCTATGAACTGAACATCTGCTTCCGATATATATTCAAATTCTGCCCCTACTATGAAAAGACCGGAATTTTCCAGAGGGACTTGTTCCATCGCCCATATTGATTTTGCTGATACCAGGATGGGCTGATGCCTGGGAGGTTGGATTTCTAGCCGAAATTCTTGCCCTATGGGTGGCAACTCTCGACAGTAAAAAGACGCTCCAACCTGACTGAGGCTCTTGGTTTCTCCTGTAAACTGTCCATCGGAGGTGATGACAGTTGTAGGCCATTTTACCTCTATTCGCTCAAATCTGCGTCTATCCCTCTCGAAAACCATGATGCGTACCTTGGACCTTGGTAAAGGGCGCGGAGGCCGTCAAAAAGGGTGCCGAAAATGTATTAAGCATCAAGCACCAATTTTTGTTGGCTCTGTTTTGGGGATGAGCTTGGATGCCTTCCGAGGAAAAACATACACACCAAACTTAGCAGAGGAACAATCAGATACTCGTTCGGGACATCGTACAGCACAGCGTATGCCGCAAAAAGGGCCAAGAAGAGCTGAAAAAGTAGTAAGGTTATGCGTCTCATCAGATTTCCTCCTTCGCTTATTGGTTGAAAGACGGTTTTGCAAATAATGGAAAAAACATGCCACATCTATAAAAATGATAATTTTTTTAGTTTTATCATATATTTCAATGAAGATTATCACCCAGCTAGAACCGGCCAATTGGTCAATTGAAGCTGCTGCCGTATCTTAAAATGCATGTTTGGGGAATTTTTAAATACAGGTCTAGACACCTTCAGGAAGAACAATTTAAAGACAAATCCTTGTCGAGAAAGTCCCTGTGCCGCTGAAATGGATATTGTCAGGATTGATTAATCTCCTGGTACAGGGGGAGCACTGCCGTGTCTTTTGGTTTGGATTTTGTAAGATTGCCAGCCAACTGCCCCCCTGATTCTATAGACAGCCTCCCGTAAGCTATCTCTCCTATTACTGTTCCTGTGCTCAAAATGTTCAACCTGCCACTACAGATCATTTCTCCTTGGAATTTTCCTGCAACACTTACGTTTTCTGCTTCCACCTGCGCATCCACATCGCCTTCTTGTAGAATTTCAAGAGAGCCGCACTTTACAATTCCTCTCACTGAACCATGCACAATGAGGGTGCCTTCTGTTTCAATATTGCCCTTAAAATTACTACTGTCAGAGATGATAGTAGTCTCTACCATTTTGAATGGACTTCTGAACATCTTGCCTTTGGCCGAATCATTACTTTGTTCCGCCGATTTTTTCTTTGCTCTCTGCCACATGGTTGATCCTTGTTTGGGTTTAGATTTTTTTTTGGATTGCCAAAATTAAAAAAATGCAAGGTTTATGCCCATCCCTAGAGATATTGTCCAAAGCAGTTCTGACAAAACATTAATTCTGCGCTTCGCCACCCTCTGATAGGTCCCCAGTCTATTCCCAACCAACTGCTTACGTAACCCATTACCATGTTTATTTTTTCTCTTAATCCTGGGTTTATTAAGGTAAGCAAAACAAACAAAATCAGTATTGCCAGCAATATAGGTATGATTTTCTTTTTCATTCCGTAATCCGCAATCCTCAATCTAAAATTTTAAATCTTCAATCTGTAGAAATCGTCTTTACTCGTGCTAGTTTTGCTGGTTGTAACTGTGTGCCCGAGCCATATAGTCAATATTTTCAATGAAATCATCAGGCGATCTTCTGTCCGCGACCTGAATTATTGTTTCACCGCTATAATCAAGGAAAAAAACTGATGGAACATATTTGATTTTATAGTCGTTGATTAACTGCCTATCAGCTTTATCCACATCTACATATATGTTAACTATCTGCTTGCATGCATCGGCTACAGCCTCATTAGAGAAAACTTCTCTTTTCATTACCTTACATGCCCCGCACCAAGAGGCGGAAAAAACAAGCATGATCGGTTTGCCGGATGCCAAGGCCTGATCAAGTCCTTGATCGTAATCTGTGTAAAAGGATATTTTGCCAATCCTAGTTCCCCCATTACTATCTTTGTGACCAATTAATGCCGACGCGGCTAAGAATAAAACAAATATGACAATCGAGCTAACGATCCAGCGATGCACTCGTCCTACCTGGGCCAAAGTAGCTGATAGATCTGAGGAGGGCTTTGACCCCCTTAACTCCTGCCCAAGCCCACCTGACTTTGTCGAGTCCTCTGGTGCATGAGTTCTTTCATAAAATTTACTTATGATGATACCGCAGCGTATGCAGTCCTCTGCCGGCGCCTGTTCAAACTGGCACTTAGGACAGACCACGACGTCTTGCTGCTTTGGTTTTTCTGCCTCCCTCTCGAGCATAAGGGGCTGTTCCAGGCTAGAATGAGTTTCCAAAGCTTCCATCCTGCAGATCGCTCCTACCCTTTCAAAGGCTTTCACGTATTTCATCGCTGTCTCATGATCTACATCCTTTTTTATCGATAGCCGCTTGCCGGAAAAAAACCTCTCAATTTGTGCCTCACTGGCTTTAAAAAGACTGGCCAGGCCTCTTTTCACCTCCTCAACTTGCAGTCCGTCGAGGATTTCTCCCTCAAATACCACCCTGAAACGCTGCGCCGTCATGATCTTTTTCCATGTGGTGAACTGGGACATCATAATTGCGATGCCCAATGATTAGACCCCTTATTCCTTACTTTACCAGGGGGTCCTCTCTGAACTACCACCATTGATTTATGCAAAATCCGTCCCAGAAGCGGGAGGAGCAGGAATTTTCCCTCATTTCAGGGAATTTGAGGGTAATCGTGAAGTTATAACTTCTTGTTGGAGATTCTAGGGTTGAATCACTGGTAGGAACCGCGGATGATATAAAATTGTCATGCCTTGACTACATTGGCCTCACCACTTCTGTACACCCCGCGGGTGTCCACTATTAAGTCGGCATGTGCGCTGATGAGCTCGTAGGGGAAGCCGTCATGATCGGTTACCAAAAGAACACAGTCAACCTTTTCGAGCAATTCAGGGGTTAACTTCGAGGATTTCAGCTCGAATTTGTGTCTTCGCATGGGGGGGAACACCGGTACATGGGGATCGCTGTAACTCAGCTCAGCACCCTTGCTCCGGAGGATTTCCATGATCTCCATGGCTGGAGACTCCCGAGGATCGTCGACATTTTTCTTGTAGGCAAGGCCCAGCACCAGGATCTTGGCCCCTTTGACCGACCTACCCTTTTCATTCAAGGCGTCCGTCACCTTGCCAACCACCCAGTGGGGCATGGCGGCATTGACCTCCCCGGCCAGCTCGATGAAGCGAGTGTTGATTCCGTACTCCCTCGCCTTCCAGGTTAAGTAAAAGGGGTCAATAGGAATACAGTGTCCTCCCAATCCCGGCCCCGGATAAAATGGGGTGAAGCCGAAAGGCTTTGTGGCAGCAGCGTCAATGACCTCGCGGATGTCGATTCCCATGCGGTCCGCCACGACTTTGAGTTCATTTACTAGACCAATGTTCACTGCCCGATAGATATTTTCCAGGAGCTTGGTCAACTCGGCTGCCCGGGTGGAGGACAACGCCACCACCCGATCCACCACCTCACCGTAAAGTGCCCGGCCCACTTCCGAGCAAGCAGTTGTTGAACCCCCACATACCTTTGGGATGTTCCGGGTATTGTATAAGGGATTGCCCGGATCCTCCCGTTCCGGCGAATAGACCAAGAAAATGTCCTTGCCAACAACAAAGCCGCGCCCTTCAATTCTGGACCGAACTTCCTCCTCAGTTGTACCGGGATAGGTGGTGCTCTCGAGGCTGATTATCTGGCCACGACGCAACTGCGGCAAAAGTGAATTCACCGTTTTGCGTACATAAGATAGATCGGGTTCCCGGTTTCTGTTCAGCGGGGTAGGAACGCAAAGGATCAGAACATCCGGTTCTGATGCACGGCTATAGTCATTTGTGGCATCGAAAAGAGGCACGGTTTTGCCCTCTGCAATTTGAACCGCCTCCTTGCTCCTTTCGGCAATGGTTGCCGAGGGGATGTGGCCAATGTAGCTTTTGCCCTTTTTGAGCTTGTCCACCTTAGCTTTATCTATGTCAAAACCCAGGGCGGGAAACCCCACTTCGGTAAAACGCAGTATCAGGGGAAGCCCTACATAACCGAGTCCCACGATCCCGACAATGGCCTTGTGGTTTTTGATCTTTTGGATTAGCTGCTCTTTCATAGGACTCCTCTTATGTGTCGAAGCCAAAAGAAGCAAAGTGTATGCCGTATTTACTTTAGCAACCAGTCTTTTAACAACTTCAAACAATTAAGCACGCTGGCAATTGCCAATTTCGGATTTCAAATTTCGAAATTCGAAATTTTAACCCCATGCTCTATGCCCTATGCTCCATGCTTTATTCGCAACGGACTACGGTCCACGAATCCGCCTCAGGCGGAACAAAGAGCCTGCTGCCTGCTGAAAATAGGCGGTTGCATTCTACATCATCAGTGGTTATAGTTCCACTACTGTTCGTGTATAACAGATAGGAGGATAATATGAAGGAACAAATTGAACAGGCTCTAGACAAAATCCGTCCTGCTCTTCAACGTGACGGTGGCGACATAGAGTTGGTAGAAGTGGAAGAAAGCGGGATAGTTAAAGTCAGGCTGACCGGCGCCTGCAGTGGTTGTCCCATGTCTCAGATGACTCTCAAGCAAGGTGTGGAGCGTATCGTAAAGCAATTGGTGCCTGAAGTGAAGTCGGTGGAGTCAGTATAACTTCTAATCAAATTACTTGTGGTACTTCTCACCTCGCATGATCGTGCAGGCCCGGTAAAGCTGTTCCAAGAGAATCAGCCTGCTCATTTCGTGGGTAAAGGTCATTTTTGAAAGGGAAAGCAGGGTCTGGGCCTGATTCCGCAGCTCATCCGTAAACCCAAGAACCCCACCTACAGCAAAGCACAGTTTACGGCAGCCCTCCATCTCTAATTTTTTCCACCACTTAGCCAGGGATACCGAGCTCAACTGTCTTCCCAGCCGATCTAGGACTACCAGATGAGATTGGTCGTCCACTGCAGCCGCTACCCTTTCGCTCTCCATGGAGACTACTCGGGATGCCTGATGGTCTCGAGTCAGCTTCTCGGAACGGACAATTGTAACCTCAACCGGTAGATAGCGACGCAAGCGGGCGAGGAAGTCCTCGACGCCTTCTCGCAGGTAAGGCTCGCGGGTTTTGCCTACGAATATTAATCGGATTTTCATCGGTCGGATTTAACCGCGTAAATGAAGAACTCACGATTTCCTTTGGGGCCAAGCAAACTCGATTCCTTCACCCCTCGAACCTCCATCCCCTGACTCTCACAGAATTGCTCTATCTCTCTCACCACTTGCTTATGCAGCTCGGAATCACGCACCACCCCACCCTTACCCACCTGGTCCCGTCCTACCTCAAATTGAGGCTTTATCAGCGCCAGTAGCTTGCCGCCCCCTTTGACAAACTCGAGAACTTTTGGAATGACTTTTGTCAGGGAAATAAAGGAGGTGTCAATAACTGCCAGATCTACAAGCTCTGAAACTTGTTCACTGGTCAGGTAGCGGACATTGCAACGTTCCAATATCACCACCCGCGGATCCTGGCGAAGCTGCCATGCCAGCTGGCCGTAGCCTACATCAATTGCGTAGACCTTTTTCGCCCCCCTCCGCAGGAGACAATCGGTGAAACCACCAGTGGATGCGCCCACGTCCATAGCCACCAAATGGGTCACTTGCATTGAAAAACTGTCCAAGGCTGAGGCTAACTTGAAACCACCGCGGCTAACGTAGGTCTCGTCCTGATCGAGAAGCTCAACATTTGCCTCTGCCGATACACGCTGACCCGCCTTTGAGGCCTGGCAACCGTCAACTTGCACTTTCCCTGCAAGAATCAAGGCGACTGCCCGCTGGCGGCTTTCAGCCAAACCTCTTTCTACCAGGAGAACGTCAAGACGTGAGCGTTCAGCCATCAGCTATCGGCCCTCAGTATTAATAGAAACTAGACTCAATAAGTCATCTAGCCAGAGCAGGCTTGTATCGGGTAACTTTTATATTTCTTCTCTGCTGAGCGCTGAACGCTGAGTGCTGCCTGCTAAAATTAAGATACGGCTCTTTGGACGCCATGGCCTGCAACCATGGCACGAGCCGCTTGGACAATTGCCGGAATATCGATGGAGCACATGGACCGCTGTACTTGTTGAGAAGCGTGCTCAATGAACTGGTCACCAATGCCCAACCGAACAACCCTGATTCCAGTCAAGCCCTCTTCAGCCAACAGTTCAAGCACTGCACTACCGAAGCCTCCCTGTAGAACGTTTTCCTCCACGGTTAGAACACGATTGTTCTGTTGAGCCGTCTCCAGAATGAGTTCCTTGTCCAGCGGTTTGACGAAACGACAGTTGACAACCGTCGCCCGTACACCCTCTTTCTCCAGTTCCTTGGCCGCCTCAACCGCTGGCCACACCCTGTTACCTATGGCCAGGATGGCCAGCTCATCGCCTTCACGTAGGAGCTTCCCTTTGCCGATTTCCATTGAGCGAATTTCAGAATCCAGGGGCACCCCCTGAGCCGTGCCGCGCGGGTAGCGCAGAGCTGCTGGGCCATCATGTTCCAGGGCGGTTTTCAACATTCGCTGCAGCTCATTCTCATCGGCAGGAGCCATGAGCACCATGTTTGGGACGTGGCGAAGGTAGGAGAGGTCAAAAACCCCGTGATGGGTGGGACCGTCTTCGCCCACCAACCCGCCTCGATCCATAACAATGGTGACGGGCAGATTTTGCAGACATATATCATGAACCACCTGGTCATAGGCCCGCTGCAGAAAGGTGCTGTAGATGGCTGCCACAGGCTTGAATCCCTCCAGAGCCAGTCCGGCAGCAAAGGTCAAGGCATGCTGCTCGCAGATTCCCACATCAAAAAAACGCTCCGGATAGAGAGCGGCGAATTGACTCAAACCGGTGCCCTCGGGCATGGCAGCTGTGATGGCAACTATTTTCTCGTCTTCCCCGGCTAACCGCACCATGGTCTGACCAAACACCTTCGTATATGAAGGCGCCCCCGGCTTCTTTATGGGTTCTCCCGTACTCACTTCAAACCTTCCCAGACCGTGAAACTTGGAAGGATCACATTCCGCCGGCCTGTAACCCTTGCCCTTGGTGGTCAAGGCGTGCACCAGCACCGGTCCCCTGAGGTTCTTGGCGTTGGTGAAGGCTTCGATGAGACGCTCCAACCGATGCCCGTTTATTGGACCGATATACTCGAACTTCAGGGCCTCAAAGAGCATGCCTGGAGTAAAAAAGCTCATGAGAGAGTCTTCGCCCCTTTTTGCCAGCTGCACAATGTCGTCACCAATTCCAGGTATACTGGTGAGTAGACTCCTCACATCCTTCCTAATGCGCACCGCCAGCTTGCTGGTCTTCTTGCGACTCAAGAAGGATGAAAGAGCGCCCACATTAGGCGCGATAGACATCTCATTGTCGTTCAAGACCACTATGAGATCGCGTTCCAAATGGCCGGCCTGGTTCAGTCCCTCGAAAGCCATACCCCCCGTCATGGAACCGTCACCAATAACGGCAATTACCCTGTTTTCGTCGCCTTTAATATTTTTGCCAGAGGCAAAACCCAGGGCCGCTGAAATGGAGGTACTGGCATGGCCAACACCAAAGGCATCGTATGAACTCTCCTTCCGCTTGGGAAAACCGCTGATTCCTCCATGTGTTCTTATGGTGTGGAACTGCTCTCTTCTGCCGGTAATCAATTTATGAGTATAAGCCTGGTGACCCACGTCCCAGATAATCACATCATCGGGTGCATCAAACACATAATGTAAAGCCAGAGTCAGTTCCACTGCCCCGAGGTTTGGAGCCAAGTGTCCGCCGGTTTGGGACACAGTACATACGATCTCGTCCCGGATCTCCTCGGCCAGCTGATATAGTTCTTCGATTGATAAAGACTTGAGATCTTGCGGGCCATCAATACGAGGCAGAAGTGATTCTTTCTGCTCCTCCGAGTTAGAAATTTCTTTGCTGCTTTCCTTGCTCAAGCTCACACTCCTTCCTCACGGCGCATAGCGCGTGGCGCAAGGCGTCATTTTTCATTTCTCATTCCACATTTGACATCTAGCATTTCTCATTTTGCTGAGATAGATCCATAAATCCAAGCTATAGGAGCTTATTGCTAGACTGCTAAATGAACAATGATAAATGAAAAATGTAAAATCCTTAGCTGCCTGCTGTTACTAGTCTCCCTATTGCCTCCTCGTAATTATATACTTTGCCAGGGCGCGCAACGGGTCAGCCCTTTGATCAAATCTCTCCAGCGCAGCCAAGGCATCGTTCACCAGCTCTCGAGCCGCTTGTCGCGATCCCTCCAGGCCCACCGCCGCAGGGTAGGTTACCTTACCCCTGGCCACATCACCACCTGTTGTCTTGCCGAGGACCTCAGTATCGCCCTCAATATCTAGAATGTCATCTGCTATCTGAAAGGCTAGCCCAATAGCCCTGCCATATATAGCCAAAGCCTCCACCTGGTCATCGGTGCCTCTACCAGCCAGTGCCCCCGATTCAGCAGCTGCTGAAATGAGGGCGGCAGTCTTGCGACTGTGCATCTGCTGAACAGTTTCGAGATCGGCCGGCTTGTTCTGTGAGAGCATATCCACCACTTGACCACCCACCATTCCACGGTAGCTTGCCGCCCTAGCGATGACACCAATCAGCTTTAGAGCCCTTTCCGGCAGCAAGGTGTGATAACCACTGAGGAGCACGAAAGCCTCGGTGAGTAGGCCGTCCCCGGCAAGAATAGCTATGGCTTCTCCAAAAACCACGTGGCTTGTGGGCTTGCCACGTCTCAGATCGTCGTCATCCATAGCAGGTAGATCGTCGTGAATGAGCGAATAGGTATGAATCATTTCCAGGGCGCAGGCTGCCGGCATGGCAGCCTCAATCTCTTCACCCACTGCTTCGGCCGCGGCCAGACAAAGGATAGGACGGAACCGTTTGCCGCCGGCAAAAAGGCTGTAGCGCATTGCTTCGACAACTCTGGCTTCTGGCCCCTCATTCTCTGGCAGAGCATTCTCTAAAGCCTCTTCAACTATTAAGCGGCGCGTCTCTAGATATTGCTTTAGGTCGAAGTCAGGAGTCATCTTCCTCCTCACTGAATGGAGTAGTTTGCACTTTGCCAGACTGATCCCGCATGAGCTTCTCCACCTTGCGCTCCGCCTCGTCCAGTTTGCTGGTGCAGAATTTTGCCAGCCTCACCCCTTCTTCGAATGCTTTTAGGGCCTCCTCCAACGGAAGATCGCCCTCCTCCATCTTTGCAACAATGGCCTCAAGCTTTTGCAGGGCCTCTTCAAATTTCTCTTTCTTTTTTGCCACTTCTTCCTCTCAATCGGCTGTAACCCGCATAAGGGCGAAGGGATCTACCCGTGCTCCCCCCAACCGCACACCCCAGTGCAGGTGAGGCCCTGTGGATCTCCCAGTGGATCCAACCAGTCCTATGACAAAGTTTTTTCCCACCAGATCGTCCTCAGAAACATTCACTTCAGAAAGGTGGAAATACATGGTGTATAGGCCCCAGCCGTGATCCAGAACCACTGCGTTCCCGTGATAATAAAAGCTGCCCACCAACACAACTCGACCGTGATTTGCCGCCCTTACGGGCTCACCCATGGGAGCACGTAAATCCACGCCCGAATGAGGACTGCGTCGTTCACCATTGAGGATTCTCCCGAGGCCAAATGATGTGGTGAGCTTCCCCGGCACCGGGCGGACAAAATTGCCATGCCAATAACGTTTCGGCGTATGCTTGTACCACAGTTCGCTAAACTTGGCGGCTTCTTTTCTTACCCGTTTCAGCGTGACCGGATCTAGGGTCACCATATTCTCCGGTAGAGTCAACCTTTGTACCCCATAGTCTTTCTTGACGACCTTGATGTTTGTGCTCGAGGTCTGAAGACTATTCACCGGAGAGTCCACTTGCACCTCCAAGGGATAGGTCCCTGGACTCAGTCTTAAGTCTATTCCCAGGAGAGAACCGTATTCTTCCTCACCAAGCTTAAAAAATTCAAGGGGTTGCTCTCGCCACACTCCTTTCACTCTATCGCCGTCCTTAACCCCTTTGACCAGAAGCTGTACTACTTCTCCCTGGGCAACCGGCCCTGAAGGGCCAGTGAGTTCTGCGCCTTCTGCTAAAGCCGGTGAAATCAGAAAAAGACTCATACCCACAAACGTGACCATTAGTGATTTCCCCAAGACTTTCACTCCTCCACCCCCACCACATTGCAGCGTAACGAGCCTTCGTGTAATCGCACTCGTACGGTATCTTCCTTTTGTACCTGCCCGGACGAGCTAATTACCTTCCCCTTCGGCCAGGTAGTAGTAATGGAGTAGCCACGGGCTAATATCCCGAGTGGACTCAGGCCATCCAACTGGGTCAAGCTCCTCTCCAAGCTCTGAGTCTTTTTCTGCAAGCTCTGTCCGACGTAAAGCTCAAGACGGTTCCAGTACTGCCCCAGCAATTCACGCACCTCAGTGATCCTTCGGCTCGGGCTGAGGTAGAGCAAATTGTCTTTCAACCGCAGAAACATTTGACCTTCGGAGCGCAGTCGCTGGCGGGCAGCAAACTCCAAACGTTGAGCTTGCTCGTCCAGGCGCAACCTCAGATCGGCCAACCGCGAGGCAGGATGGCGTAGCCGCTTCTTTCTGCTGTCCAAACGTTCGCCAGCTAGGTTAACTATCTGACGAATGCGCCCTGCCAATCGCTGATTTAATTTATTCACGAGCGTTTCAAGAGCTTCCTTGTGCTGGGCCACCATTTCCGCTGCAGCCGAAGGCGTTGGTGCCCGCACGTCTGCCACTAAATCCGCCAGGGTAACATCAACTTCGTGACCCACTGCGGAAATGACTGGGATGTGCGAGCGAAATATAGCTCGGACTACAACCTCCTCATTGAAAGCCCATAGATCTTCCCAAGATCCGCCACCCCGACCGACTATCAACACATCTACGGGAAACTCAGCATTAAAAGTATCGATTCCTCTGGCGATCTCAGCTGCAGCCCCTTCACCCTGGACCTTTGCAGGACAAAGGTAGATTTCCAGGTTGCTGTATCTTTCCCTAACGACTCTGATTATGTCTCGGATGGCAGCTCCCGTGGCAGAGGTAACTACACCCAGACGTTGGGTGAAAAAGGGAATTGGTTTTTTGTGCTCCGGGTCGAAGAGCCCTTCTGCTTCCAGTCGCCTTCTCAGCTGCTCATAGGCAAGCTGCAATGCACCAACACCCCGGGGCTCCATAACATCTACCAACAGCTGGTATTCACCCCGCGGCTCATAAACGCTAACCCTAGCCTGACACAGCACCTTTAGGCCATCCTCAGGCTGAAAGCGCATCCACCGCTGCTGGGAGCGGAACATTACACCTCGAATCTGACTGTCTTCGTCCTTCAGCACGAAGTAATAGTGGCCGGAGTATTTCCCCGGTTAGCTCACTGACCGAGTAAATGCGGCGCTCGGAAGGTTCATCTGGGATATATGGGGTGTTCTTGCTGGAATTCATAGCCAAAAAAATGCCTAAAATGAGCTAAAATGAACTAAAGTGCCTAAAATTACAACAACACAACCTTGAAAATGGTTGACCACTTATCGAAGTACCTCCGCCTTATCTCGGGTGAGCCCCTAGTAGCATATTTCGCTGCCAAGATCAAATGAGCACTGCGCCAGGGGCGGTGCTCGGCGAGAAGCGAGGCCGGGCGAGACGAGCGAGACGAGTTGGAGAGTTTATTTCCCCTTCTCCCTAGAACTCCCGACGAGTTTACCCTGAGCCTGTCGAAGGGCCCGTCTCGTGTGTAAAGCGCTATGCGCTTTGCGCTCAGCGCCCCAGCACCTTCCAACAGCGGACGAAATGGTTACCACTGCCATTTACCTCATAAAACTCAATCTCCCCTTTCCTGCAACGGTCCTCGACCAATTGGCAGCGATTTTGGAACTTGCAGCCCGGTGGAGGATTGAAGGGACTCGGTACGTCACCCGCCAATGGCGTCCAAGAACGTTTGGCCGACGGCTCTGGCACCGGCGCCGCTGCCAAAAGGGCTGAGGAGTAGGGATGGAGATGCTGACTGTAGACTTCCTCTGCAGGACCATACTCCATGACATGACCTAGATACATTATGGCAACGGTGTCGCTGACGTACTCGACCACGCTCAAATCATGGGCAATGAAGAGGTAACTCAGACCCAAGCTTTTCCGCAAATCCTGGAGGAGATTTAAAATCTGAGCCTGAATGGAGACATCCAAAGCTGAGATCGGTTCGTCACAGATGATCAGCTCTGGCTCCACGCTCAGCGCCCTGGCGATTCCGATGCGCTGTCGTTGCCCGCCGCTGAACTCGTGAGGAT
>WOR8_10002017_pt1 | contig 20288 bp, 13 predicted proteins | sample DeeMarSeWOR38_10_FD_19890 | JGI IMG/M metagenome (IMG submission 19890)
TTCAGGAGCACGGCGATCGTGGGGTCCAGGACGTTGATGCCTTCTTTGGCGCCGGGCAGCCCGACCTTCGAAAGACCGGTGCGAAACACGCTCTGGCCCAGCATGAAGGAGGCGCGGCCCGCGGTGCAGGACTGCTCGCCGTAATAGTCGGTGAAGAGGATGCCCTCCTTGGCGATGCGGTCGATGTTGGGCGTCTTGTAGCCGACAAGACCGCGGGTGTAGGCGCTGATGTTGCTCTGACCGACGTCATCGCCCCAGATAACCAGTATGTTGGGTTTATCCGCGGCCCGGGCCGAAGATCCGGCCGCCAGCATGGCGATTACCATGATCATGGCCACGCAAACCGCGGTAAATGACAGATACTTTTTCATGATGCCTCCTTTTTATATGTTAAAGTGATCGACAATCACCCACAGGCGAGAGCCGCGCTTTTGGTTATTTCTGTCTGACGCTTGCCAATAGTTCGTGCAATCGCACACGCAAAGTCAAGCCGCCTGTTTCTGCTCGGCGGATTCGGCCGACACACAAGCCGGGTCCAAAAAAGCGCTGATGATTAATGCGGCAACAATTGTCAAAGCGCTTCTTAAAAGGCAAGGTTCCTCGATGTTTGCATAGTATAATTTCTACTTACTGTGATCATTACTGGTACATTTTAGGTATCAGCTCCCGAAGCCAAGTGGACTGCCGTCAATAGATTTTCCATACTAAAGGGTTTCTGGAGAAATGCAATCGCCTCTGGACATTCCGTTCGCGCCTTCTCCAGTTCCCGATCGAGCGCCGAAATGAACACCGTGTCAATGGCAAGACCTGTTTCACGCAAGTGGCGAAACAGTTGAATCCCGCCCATTCCCGGCAGCAGCAGGTCCAAGATCAGCATACAGGGAGGACCGAGTACCGCATCGCGCAGGAAATCTTCGGCCGATGCAAATGTCTCAATATTTGGGTATCCAGCCGATCGTATCAAGCGCCGGACCGATCTGAGAATGGATTCGTCATCATCCACGATGAATATGGTCAGATCTTTATCCGTCATGGCAGGGTTCCCTCGAAGATTTTGAATGATGCATTACGATGCCGCTGCCCTGCGGAATTCTTCACGGTAAGGAATCCAGCTACATTTTTGGGTTAATTGACATACCCTAGTTACAGCATGCGGCAGCTTGAAACAATTGGACTTTGGTCCAATTGGACTTTGGTCCAATAACGGGAAAGATCCGATTCGACTGTAAAGAGGAATAGGGTTCGGATTAGAGTGGTTAGCTTGGAAGATTCAGTTTTTCGGCCATGCGCACCAATTCAGCCAGAGAGTCCGCCTGCATCTTGGTCATCACCCGGGCACGATGCACTTTGACAGTCTTTTCAACAATTCCGAGTTCATATGCGATCTGCTTGTTCAACAAACCGTTAACCACGAGTTGAAAAACTTGCTGCTCACGTGGGGTAAGTGATTCGAATCGTTGCTGAAGCTGACAAAACTCATCATAATCGGATACCTGTTGCCGACTGCGGGCGATCGCCTTATGAATGGTTTCCAGCAACGATCGATCGTCAAAGGGTTTCTCCAGAAACTCCATTGCCCCACGCTTCATTGCCTGGACACTGATTGGAACGCTGGCGTGGCCGGTTATGAAAATGATCGGCAGCGGACATTTTTCAGTTGACAACAGTTCTTGAAGTTCAAGGCCATTAAGTTCGGGCATCTTGACGTCCAGGACCAGACATCCCGCAGCGTTAAAAGGCCCTCGCTCAAGAAAATCATGAGCCGACGCAAACGTCTCGACCTCCAGGCCCGTGGACCTGATCAGGCGGGCCAATGCCTTGCGAACGGAGTCATCGTCATCTACAACAAACACTGTTGGATTATCATCCGCCATTGGATATATCTATTATAGTTTACAGGTCGCAATAGCAACGTTGAAATCGAAAATGAAACACTTCGAACCCACCTTTCAGTGGCGTATGGGAGTACTGGGTTGCTGGAATTTATAGACCGAATTAATTTCGTTTTCCCTCAAGCAATTGATCCATTTCACTATCGGGCCCCTATGGCCTTGCGCCGCTCGTTTCACAAATCGGTATCGTAAACGAAAACGTTGCGCCACCTTCCGGACGATTCTCAGGCCACAATCGGCCGCCGTGGGCTTCGACGATCGAACGGCAAATCGACAAACCCATGCCGATTCCCTCGGATTTAGTCGTCCAGAAAGCCTCGAAAATCCGGTCAATGTTTTTTGAATCGATCCCGCAGCCAGAATCCAGCACAGATACCTTTACCGTTTTTTTGTCGATTTTTTGACTGGCAATCCTGATTTTGCATGCCGATTGTTCGCAGTCCACCATGCTTTCGCGGCTGTTTTGTACGAGGTTGATCAATACCTGCTGCAGGTGAATCGCCTCACCCCAAACTAGCGGCAGATCGTCTTCAAGTTCAGAGACCAGCACGATGTTCTGAGTCAACATCTCCCTTCTAAGAAATTCGATGACATCCCCGATTACCGTGTTGATGTCGATTGGTTTCAGGTCGAGCTCCTCTAATTTCATCAAAGAGCGCAGGCGCCTGATGATGTCCACCGCCCGTTTATTATCATTGATGATATCGTCCACAATCTCTGACAATTCAGTCAGGTCGGGCGTTTGGTCGCAAAGAAGTTTCCGGGCGACCTGGGCGTTGCTGAAGATGGCGGTCAGGGGCTGGTTGATTTCGTGCGCATACGTGGTGCCGAGCTCGCTTAAAAGGGCAATGCGGTTCACATGCGTGAGTTCATGGAGGTGGCGCCTGGCCTCCAGCTCCGCGTTTTTACGCATAGAAATGTCGCGGTTGCTGGCCCTGAAACCCCGTTGAGCGGTTGAATCGGAAGGGATCGGCTGGCAAACATGCTCGATCCATCGCACCCCCGCTTTTTTGCTTTGAATGCGGAACTGAATCACTCCCTCATTCAGGCCCTTTTTGACACCACAATGATGGCCGTCCCAGATTGGTTTGTCCTCTGCAATCACGATTTCTTCCAGCAGCGCCGGGTTTTCCATGAAATCACGGGCTTTGTAGCCGCTGATCCGCTCACATGACGGCGAGACATATTCCAGACTGCCGTCACTGTTCATCCAGTATTCCCAGTCATAGGTATAATCAGCCACGGTCCGGTATTTTTGTTCGGCCAGGCGAAGCCGCTCTTCGTAGTGCTCGCGCCTGGTGATATCCTGGTTCAATCTGTCTTGAAGCGCATTGATGGACATTACCACTCTATCCAGTTCGTCTGCTTTTGACCGTGGTGATGGTTTGCGTTTGAGTGCCAAAGGGGCATCCTGCTTTCCTGGATGCAGCGTCTGGGTATAATTGCTGATCTGGGTTAAATGGCGGGTGATCAGCCAATATATGATGGCTAAGATGCCTGCCGAGGCCAAGAAGGTTTTTGCCGCGTTGATTGCCAGCACGCTGAACACTCTTGACAAGAGGCGCCGGTAGACACCGTCCAAACTCGCCGATACCGTAAGGCTTCCGATATTTCTCATCTGAACAGACGCATCTGAATAGGATAATGTAAAATCACTGCGAATGAGGTTTCGTGCGGTAAGATTTCCCACGGAAGTCTCGATGATGCGATCCCCTCTTTGTTCTTTTACCTCCAAATGAACGATGTGGGCCAAATTCAGCGCCCCGTTGAGCTGGAGTTTCAAATGTTCAGAGTCGATTTTGTAGACACTCGCGGATATGGGCGCAAGATAGCTGTTTTCGATAAACTCAAAGCTTGTGTACAAGTTGGAAACATCTCTGCGATATTCGATATAAAGTTGAGCGGTGGTGGACATCAGGGCGAAAGTTGAGCTGCACACCAGCACATACCCCAGCGCCCGGTAAGAAAGCGGGTATTGATTTATCCGGGGAAAAAGGTTCCGCATCAGATCCATGGAGTTCTCATTCCTGCACTTGCCAGCTTAGCATTAAAACCGCCCTTCTGACTTCAACGTTTTTAGTGTGTCGGCCAAACGAGGGACCAAGTTTTTGTGCCGTTTGTGCAGCCAAGGGTAAAGCAGTTTTGTTTCTACAATCCCCACGAGTTTTACCTCTTTGTAGGCACCACTTTGCATAAATGTTGAATCCTCAATTTGGGTGCTGACGATAAATAAGTCTATTCTTTTAGCCAGCAGCATTTTCAAGCACTGTTCCACGGCGCTGAGTGTGACAATATTCATTTTATCCACATAGAGTGGCAATTTTTGTTCAACGGACTTAATACCCTTTAATAATCCCACCTTGTATTCCGTACCCGCCAAGCTTTCCCAACCGTTTATTTTGATCGAATGATCTGTTGAATAGGCTCCGTCTTTTGCACTGCCTATCCGATGAGGAACCCTGATTAGGTTAGCGTATTTTTTATTGTCTATGTTAATGATTCGGGCTGCTTCCCCATCCACTGCGCCTTGATTGGCGTCAATCATGGCCCTTTCACCGGGCTGACTGATCAGTTTGAATCCGTACCCCATCCGGCTGAACGCTTCTGTATATATGGCCAACATTTCAGAAAAAAACGACATGTTTTGCGGAAAGATGGTCGTAAATACAATCGTTTGGTTTTCCTGCAGCAGTTTTTCAGTGCCCTTAGCTGTGCTGGGAAATCCAGATGTAATCAATAACAGAGATACGCAACTCAGAAAAGCAAGGAGCCGGTTTACTCTATATGCTTTCAATTCACATCCCTTTTGTTTTAAATAAGAAAATATTTGTAACTCATGAGTTTGTAGAGACCACATACCATGATTTCAGAGGAGAAACAAATTGTTAAGGTTTTGAAAATTAATGAATGCAAATTCTGTTTATATTACTCATATCGTAAACAGTCTTTGTCCCCCTGAATTATACAATGAAAAATTAAGGTTCAATATTTTTTGTGTTTAGTCGCATTTCGGAAACCTATTTTTTTATGCTCTTATCGCGCCGTTTCTTTGCTGCAGCCTACTTTCTGTCCAGTCTCTCCCTCAGCTTCCCAGAGTTTTGAAATGTGACAACCTTGCGGGGTCTCAGCATCATGTCCGTACCTGTCGCCGAATTCCTGCCTCTTCGCTCACTTTTCTTTTTCACGCAGAATTTACCGAAACCGCTGATATTGATAGATTATCATGACCAATTCACAATCCCGGCGGACGATAGATTGCTTAATTGGCAATACACATTTTGTATCGAGTGGAGATTTCGTGATAAATAAATCTCTTATGGTGCGCGAAAAATTTGGGATTGGAAGACGCAATGTAAATTTTTTCAAAGCACGTCGGTTCTGTCGGCAAAATGGAATAAGCAACCCGCCTAAGCAGCGGCATTTTCTCGGTCGTCAGATTTTAAGCGGAGCTAATTCAATAGGCACCGGTCGGGCTTGCCAGATATCCTGGCAGTATTCCCGGATGGCGCGGTCGGATGAAAATTTACCCATGCGTGCGACGTTGAGGATTGCCGTTCGGGTCCACTGGTTTTGATCCCGGTACAGTTGCCCGACTTTGTCTTGACATTCAAGGTAAGACCGATAGTCCTCCAGTACTAAATACTCATCCCGCTGCAGCAAGGCATTCACCAGGGGCTGAAAAAGTTGGGTGTCTCCATGGGAAAAAACCCCGGATCCAATCTGATCAATTGCCTGGCGCAACTGCTCATCCGAATCGTAATGTTCTCTGGGGTTGTAGCCGCGGGTCTTTCGATCCTTTACCTGCTCTGCGTTAAGGCCGAACAGAAAAAAGTTTTCAGCTCCCACCTCTTCACGGATTTCGATGTTGGCGCCATCCAGCGTACCGATGGTCAAGGCACCGTTCATGGAAAATTTCATGTTGCCGGTTCCGGAGGCTTCCTTGCCGGCAGTGGAAATTTGTTCCGACAAATCCGCCGCCGGATAGATCAACTGACCGCTTTTAACGTCAAAGTCCGGCAAAAACAACACCTTGAGCCGATTCCTGACGGCGGGATCGGTGTTGACGACCTCGGCCACAGCATTGATTAATTTGATAATCAGCTTGGCCAGGAAGTAGCCTGGGGCGGCCTTGCCGCCAAAGATAAACGTGCGCGGCGTCACATCGGCCTCCGGATTTTCTTTGATCCGGTTATAAAGGGTGATAATGTGCAACACATTGAGATGCTGGCGCTTGTACTCATGAATGCGCTTAACCAGAATGTCGAAAAGGGAATCCGGATCGGTGGTGACGCCGGTGCGTTCATAAACCAGTTCGGCCAGCCGCTGCTTGTTTTCGTGTTTGATGTGGCGCCATTCGCTTTGGAAATCTTTGTCCTCGGCAAACGCTTCCAGGCGGCGCAGTTCACCCAAATCCGTGATCCAGCGGTCGCCGATATGGCGGGTAATCAGCCGGTTGAGCCCCGGATTGCTTAGTACCATAAAACGGCGCGGGGTAACCCCGTTGGTTTTGTTGCTGAACTTTTCCGGCATCATCTCGAAGAAATCGCGCAGTATATCCTGCTTGACCAGCTCGGTGTGCAACGCGGCCACCCCGTTGATGGCATGGCTGCCGACGCAGGCTAGATTCGCCATGCGCACGTATTTTTCCCCGCTCTCATCGATTAACGACATGCGGGCCAGCCGGTCGCTGTCGCCGGGATAGCGAAGCTGAACACTATCTAAAAAGCGTCGGTTGATCTCATAGATAATTTCCAGGTGACGGGGCAGCACCCGGGCAAACAACGGCAGTGGCCATTTTTCCAAGGCCTCCGGCAGCAGGGTGTGATTGGTGTACCCGCAGGTCTCAACCGTGATATGCCAGGCCTTGTCCCATTCCATCAAGTGTTCATCCACCAGCAGTCGCATCAGCTCGGCCACCGCGATGGCGGGATGGGTGTCGTTGAGCTGAACGGCCCACAGCGCGTGCAGGTCCTCCAGTTGACCACCGGCTTGCAGGTGAATGTTGATGATATTTTGCAACGAGCAGGAGACGAAAAAGTATTGCTGTTCCAAGCGCAACTGTTTACCTGCAATCGGTTCGTCGTTTGGATAGAGGATCTTGGTCAGATTTTCGGAGGCCACCTTCTCATCTACCGCACCGTAGTAATCGCCGATATTGAAGGCCTGAAAATCAAAGGACTCAGCGGCTTCGGCTTTCCATAAGCGCAACGTGTTGCAGGTATTGACACGATAGCCGGATATGGGCGTGTCGTAAGGGGTTCCCTTAACCACCCGGTCAGGTATCCAGCAAATCCGTTCTCGCCCGTTGGCATCCCGGTCCCAAACCGTGTGACCGCCCAATTTGACCTCGAAGTGAACTTCCGGTCGGGGAATTTCCCAAGGATTGCCGAGATGAAGCCAGTTATCCGTCATCTCCACCTGCCAGCCGTCTCGAATCTCCTGGTGAAAGATGCCGTGCTCGTAACGAATGCCGAAGCCGATGGCCGGTACCTCAAGGGTCGCCAGGGAATCAAGGTAGCAGGCCGCCAGCCGGCCCAAACCGCCGTTGCCCAAACCAGGCTCCTCCTCCTGTTTGAGCAATTCGTCCAAATTCTGACCGACGGCTTCCACCGCCCGGCGAACCGGTTCTTCAATTCCCAGATTTATCAAATTATTGCCCAAATGAGGTCCCAGGAGAAATTCCGCCGAAAGATAACAGACAATTTTGATATCTTTTTGCAGCCAGGTTTCAACCGTTTTGAGCCAGCGATGCAACAGTCGATCCCGCACGGTATAGGCCAGAGCCATGTAATAATCGTTGGGGGTGGCGATGGCCGGAAACTTTCCTTGTATGTAAAATAAATTGTCGAGCGCCGCACGGCGCAACGTCTCCAGGCTGGTGCCGGTGCGGTCGTCTTCGACCAGGATGTGCTTACGCGATATTATTTCATCGGTTGGTGCCATAGTGTTGTCCTTTAATGGTTATCTATGCCGAAAACGTATAGTACTGTAAAGTACATATGGCAATCCAAAACTTTTTGCAATGGCCTGAATTGGAGATGCCTCATCGAATCTTAGTAATTCCTTCAAAATCATTGCATATTTCATCTGGCTATCCTAAAAAAGATTACGATCTGGTATAATACCGATTAAACCCTTGCCTGTCTGCTTAATACGAAACATAGCCTGATCAGCGAGAGCCAATAGGCCCTCCCGAGTATCTGTGTCATCAGGAAATGTTGCAATCCCAAAACTTGCTCCAAGATGAACTTTTTGACCGGCTTTGGATAAGTATATTGTTTGCTTCATCTGAGCGCGAATTTGTTCAACCTTTTCTGTGCTCTTAACCTTATCAAACCCGGGCAGCACGATTACAAACTCATCACCTCCATAGGCAACCCCAAAGCAAGGTCTCTTTATGCAGCTTTTGATTGTATTTGCCACTTCTTTGAGTGCCTGGCTCCCATTCAGGTGGCCATAGGTGTCAACCACTCGCTTAAAGTTATCCATATCCATAAAAACTAAAGAAAATGGCTTTCGTGTCAGTTTACTTTCCTCAATTAATTTATCCAATGTTTGATAAAGGTGTCGCGTGTTATAGAGCCCAGTTAAATTATCGTGGATAGCAAGGTTACGGAATTTTTTTCGGTCACGTCTGAGCTCTTTTTCCAAAGCCTTCTTTTTTGTATTGTCGACTATAATCCCTTCGAGAATTGCACCTCCCTTGTCATTCTCGATATATCGAATATTAGCCAATATCCATACTTGCTTTCCATCTTTACGCTTAAGTCGCAATTCATAATTTACAACAGTCCCTTTCTTTTGCACGGCTCGGATCATCCTAGTACGGTCCTCAGAACTGAAATAAAACTTATTGTCACCCTCTTTAAGAGAAAGCACCTCATCAACAGAATCATATCCCAGAATATTGGCATAAGACGGATTTAATCGAATAAACTCACCGGACAGCCTACTTTGAAACATTCCCTGCACAGCGTTTTGATACATGTTGCGGTATTGTTGTTCTGCCCTTTTAAGCTCTTCCTGAGTGGCTTTTAAATCGCTAAGATCCGTAAGAAAATACATAAAGCCAGTAACCTTGTCATTTTCATCTTTTAATGTGCTTCGACTAAAAAGCATTGGAATCCACCGACCATCATTGGCGTGAAATAGAGCCTCAAAGCTAAAATGATCAGGGCTTGCGGAATAAAAATCAACAGAGGTTTTATCGTAAAATTTATCAACTGGATGACCGATAAAGTCCTCACGGCTATAACCTGAAATTTTCAACAAGGCCTTATTCACCTCATTTATAACACGATCATAATCCAGCAGCATGAATCCTTCAAATCTACTTTCAAGAACACGATGGTATTTTTCTTCAGCTTGTTTCCGTTTCGTAATATCTGTCATAAAACACAGCGTTGCGGGTTGATCATTCCAAGAAAACAATTTCACTTTCAACTCTACCCATATTGTCGCACCATCTTTATTGACAATTCTAAAAGGATACATTTCGGGGAGGCTTTCACCTTTGAGTCTCCTTTCATGTCGTTGCATCACCATTTCACTGTCTTTTTTATGAATAAAGGCGGCCAATGGTTTTGAAGTCAGTTCCTTTTGTGAATATCCAAAAAGGTCTTCGGCTTTAGGGTTTGCATATTGAAAGATTCCATTTTGAGCCACCAATATTGCCTGATTGGCGTTTTCAACCAAGTTGCGATATTTAAATTCGTTGTGCTGCGATAGTTCTTTAGCTTTTCGGCTTTCCTTGAGTTCTTTTTGCAGTGATTCAAACTGTTGTATTATATGCTCAGGCGATGTGGAAGAATCCATAAATTTACCCTCAATCTTTCAATAAGATAAAGGAATAGAAAGTAAAAAGTCTTTAGTTATGAAATTTCAGAAAATTGAAGATTAGTGAATGAAGATTTACAAATTTTTTAACATGTTTCCATTGCCGGGCTTTTCATTAAAAAAAACCCCCTCTTCAGAACAAATAAAAGAGCGGGGTTTTTTATTCAAAATATAATCTAAACCGGACCCAGCCTTAATCTGCTTTGGGTCTGGGGTAAAGACCGGCGGCTTCAACGATTTCGGGAACCTTCTCCTCCCATTCAATGGCCATAATATGGAAACCCTTTACGCCTTCGACTTCTTTGAGCCGCTGAATGGATTCAATACAGATCTTGATTCCCTCCTCAGCCTGTTTGCCTTTTTCAACTCCCTGCAAACGCGTGATAATTTCATCCGGCACATCCATCCCGGGAACGCGTTTTTGCATGTATTTGGCCATGCCGACGCTTTTCATAGGCGTCAATCCAGCTAAAATATAACATTTTTCGTGCAGGCCGCGATCGACGACACCCTTCATCCACTCTTCAAATTTATCCAGGTTGTAAATGCACTGGGTCTGAATAAATTCTACGCCAGCTGCAACCTTTTTGGCCAATCGCGGCACGCGAATCTCAAAGGGATCGGCAAAAGGATTGGCGGCAGCACCCACAAACATCTGCGGCCGGCCATCCAGGTCATCACCGCTTAAAAATTTGCCTTCATCCCGCATAAGTCTTACCATCTGGGCCAGTTGCATGGAATCGATGTCATGAACATTTTGGCCCTGGGGACAATCGCCAAAACTGTTGTGATCGCCCGACAGACACAGGATGTTGTGAATATCAAACGACGCCGCACCCAGAATGTCGCTTTGCAGCGCAATGCGGTTGCGATCGCGGGTCACCATCTGCAGGACCGGCTCCAACCCCATAAGCTTGAGACGAATGCAGGCAGCCAGGCTGCACAGCCGCGTCATGGAAGTCTGATTGTCGGTGATATTGATGGCATCCACATGGTCTTTGATCAATTCCGCTTTTTTGATGATATGCTCGGGATTGCTGCCGCGAGGCGGTCCGCACTCGGAAGTTACGGCATAGTGACCTTCGCTTAAAATCTTTTCCAGTTTACTCGGTGTATTTAAACTCATTGCTGCACATCCTCCCTGGCAACTACTCTGGGGCCCCCTGCCCTATCGCTCGACCAGTCTTTAAGGGGGCAAAGTTTTTCGTATTCATCGAGTCTGTCCAACGCTTGCAGCCGATCAATAATCAACTGCCAGGCGCAGTCAACATCGGGATTGATCTCACATTTGCCGGCCGTCGAACCGCCGCAGGGACCGTTGAACAATCGTTTGGCACAGCGCGAGACCGGACAGATACTGCCGGTGGTTGCCAAAATGCACTGCCCGCAACCCTGACAGCGTTCCGTCCAAAGGCCTCTTTTTTCGGTTGCCCCCATAAAACATGTATTCACGCCGGGATAGATCATGGTATTCGTGTATTGTTCAGCGGTAAATTGAACGCCTACACCGCAGGCCAGGGAAACCACGGCATCATACTGATCGATGATATCACGAATCTCTTCTAAGTATTCATGATCACATTGTCTTTCTAATGTGACCTCATCAATTTTAATCTCATTTCCTTCTTTCTTTGCATGCATCCGGAGCGCAGAAGCCAAAACCTGTACCTCTTTCTTGCCCCCGGCCTCACAAACCGTAACGCATTCGTTGCATCCCAAGATCAGGATGTTTTTATGGCCTTTTAAGTACTCGATAATTTCTTCGACCGGTTTTCTGTCTGCAACTATCATGTATCGTAACCTCTCTTATTTTGGTTTGCCCGTTTGCCCGTTTAGCCCGTTGGTGAGTTGATCTGATGGTTTTATTTTACCGGGAAACCGGCTAACGGGCACACAGGCAAAATTTATTTTTCAAGCCGCCTTATTTTTTGCCAATCTCAGCGGATTGGGACCAAGTTTTTTTATTTCCTCGGTAAATTCGGTCGCATATTGAGCAAAGCGCGGACCTTCACTGGATGACAGATTGTACATCTTGGCCCGCGCACCGCCAATACCAATGGTATCCAGAATTTTCCGGGCCTGCTCAACCCGTCTTTTGGCCATCAGGTTGCCTGAATTATAATGACATTCGCCTTCCAGGCATCCGATCACGCAAACCCCGTCAGCCCCTTTTTCAAACGCCCGCATGATGTGAATCACATCCACTTTTCCGCTACAGGGAACACGAACGATTTTAATGTTTGTCGGATACGTCAATCGCATCGAACCTGCCAGGTCCGCGGCCGTGTAACCTCAAAAATTGCAACAAAACGCCAGAATAATTGGTTCGAACTCTTTGCTCATTATTTCTCCTCAACTAAATTTTTCACAATTACTGTTCTATTTCCGCCTTCCCCCTTCCGCATTCTAGAGAACTCCTTCCAAAAGGGCCTCAACCTTACACAGTATCTGGTCATCCTCGTACCAGTTCAGCTGAATGGCTTTGGCCGGACACTCCGCGGCACAGATGCCGCAGCCGTGGCACAGAGCCTCGTCAATTTCACTGACCCCGTCTGCGTTGACCTTGGGAACATCATACGGACATGACCGCACACAGATGAGGCATGAGGCACATTTGTCCGCCTCCACCTGGGCGGTGACCGCCGATAGCGTCAGATAAGACTGGGACAGGAAGGTAATGGCCCTGGCGGATGCGGCATAGGCCTGGGCGATCGATTCGGAAAGCAACTTAGGGCTGTGCGCGGTTCCGCATACAAAAATACCTTCCGTGACCATATCCACCGGTCGTAATTTGACATGTGCCTCCATAAAATAATCTTCCGGGGTGCGGGCCAGTTTGAGGATCGAAGATAGCTCTTCGGTATCTTCCGCCTGCATACCGGCGCTCAAGATCAGCACATCTGCCGTGACTTTCAACGGACGGTCCAGGATGTGATCCATGAACGTGACTTCAACACCTTCGCCGGAAGTCTCGGCCACCGGTGGGTTTTCCGGATCAAACCGGAAAAAAAGCACGCCCTTTTTTCTGGCTTCGGTGTAATATTCCTCCAGAAGACCGTAGGTCCGAATATCCCGGTAGAGCACGTAAACGTTCATATCGGGATTGAGCTCTTTTAGGTGCAAGGCGTTTTTAACCGCCGTCTGGCAACAAATTCGAGAGCAGTTGGGGTTTTCATCGTTGCGGGACCCGATACACTGAATCATGACGACATCTTGCGGATCGCCGAGTTCTTCCTTTTCCATCCGTTCGGCCAGCTCAAGTTGCGTCATCACCCGCTCATCCTGTCCGTAATAATATTCCTCTGATTTGGGTTGATATTCATTGGCACCCGTGGCCAGGATAACCACACCATGTTCAATTTTGCGCTGGACCATTTCCGGTCCCACCAGGATCTCGGTGCTAAAGTTGCCCTTGAAGCCGGAAAAACCGACGATCAGAGCATTGGTGAGCACCTGAATTTTGGGATGACTGCTTACCTTCGGAATCAGTTCATTCAAATAATCCTTGATTTTAGCCCCCTCGATGGTTGCCGTAAGCCGGTTGGCCAGACCGCCCAGCTCGGCTTCTTTTTCCACCAAGACCACCTCAAAACCTTGGTCGGCCAATCCTAAAGCCGCATTCATTCCGGCCACACCTCCGCCGATGACCAGACCCCTTTGGATAACCGGAATCTTTTTTTCGTCAAGGGGATGGAGGGTGGATGCGCGTGCTACGGACATCCGCACCAAATCTTTGGCTTTATCCGTCGCCTCCGCATTGGTCTGGGAATGCACCCAGGAATCCTGGTTGCGAATATTGGCCATTTCAAACAGGTACTTGTTCAAACCGCAGGATTCCATGGTATCCTGGAAAATCGGCTCATGCGTCTTGGGAGTACAGGCCGCTACCACCACACGATTCAAGCCCTGTTCTTTGATGATGTCTTTCATTAACTCCTGGGCATCCTGGGAACAGGTGAACAATTGCTGTCCGGAATAAACGACATTCGGCAGTCTTTTGGCATATTCTTCCACGGCCGCAACATCCACCACACTGGAGATGTTCACTCCGCAATTGCAGACAAACACGCCGATGCGGGGTTTCTGGCCGGCCACATCAACTTGATCCGGCACCTCAACGCTGCGGGTCAACGAATTTCTGGCTTCCGCCAGACGCGCACCGGCCGCACAAGCAGCGGCGCTGGCTTCGGTCACGGAGCTTGGAATGTCTTTGGGTTCCTGAAATACGCCACAGGCATAAACACCCGGCCGGGATGTCTCAACAGGTGTAAACGGATGGCTCACTGCAAAATTAGAATTACCCAGCTCGATACCGAGCCGTTCGGCCAGCTCAACCGTGGACTGCGGCACCTGGAGACCTACGGAGAGAACCACCATGTCAAACTCTTCGATCTTCAACTCTCCGGAATCATCCATATAGCGGATGCTCAGATTGCCGCTGTCACGGATTTCGTCAAGTGAGTGGATGCGGGATTTAATGAATCGAATACCGGCATCCTTGGCGCGGTTGTAATATTTTTCATAATCTTTGCCGAAGGTTCGGATGTCCATATTAAATACCACACAGTCCAAATCACCCTCGGCATGCTCTTTGGCAATCATCGAATCTTTAACGGCATACATGCAGCAAACCGATGAACAATAGCCGTTGCCGCATTGATTGGTGTCGCGAGACCCCACACACTGCAGCCAGGCAATTTTCTTGGGCGCCGTATCATCCGAGGGTCGCTTCAAATGCCCCATGGTGGGACCCGAAGCGCTCAGGATCCGTTCGAACTCCAGACTGGTGACAACATTGGGACTGGTCTTGTAATGGTAGACATTTTCCAGGTGAGACGGATCATAGGGTTCGCTGCCGGGACACAGAATCACCGAACCGACATCAAGCTCGATGACCTCGTCCTGCTGGCTGTGATCAATGGCATCGGCAAGACAGGCCTTTACACACTGATAGCACTCACAGCAATACCCGCAGTTTAAACAACGGGCGGCTTCCGCGTGTCCATCGGCCTCAGCGTAACCCAGTTCCACTTCGTCGAAATTGCCCTGACGCTTCTCGACCGGAAGCTCCGGCATTTTAAATCTTTTGATTATCGGCTCATCTTCCGGGATCGGACGATAACATGGATCCTCATACACGATGGGTTCCCGGCCTTCGGTCATGTCCCGTCCTTCAATGTATCGTAAAATGGACTCGGCAGCCTCTTTGCCGGCACCAATCGCACCGATGGCTACCCACGGACCGGTCTGTAGATCACCACCGGCAAACACACCCTCACGTTCTGTGGCGAAGGTAATCGAATCAACTTCGGTGGTTCCCCAGCGGGAAAACGTTAATCCGGTGACATCCTCAACGGCAGACAGATCGGGTCTCTGACCGATGGCCGGAATGACCTGATCGATGTCAATATCGAATTCACTCCCCGGAACCGGGATCGGTCGTTTACGACCGGATGAGTCGGGTTCGGTAAGTTCCATGCGAATACACCGTAGACCGACAACCTTGCCATCTCGGGTGAGAATTTCCTGGGGTGCTGCCAGGTAGGTAATCTGAGCCCCTTCATCTTCGGCCGCCTGAATTTCTTCCTCCCAGGCCGGCATTTCGGCGCGGGTGCGGCGGTAAATGATATTGACCGCTTCGGCGCCCAGGCGAACCGCTGAGCGAGCCACATCGATGGCCACATTGCCGCCGCCGATGATGGCCACTTTCTTAGCGACCTCAGTTTTGCCGGTAAGGTTCATTTCTCTTAGGAATTCAACACCTTGACGCACGCCATTGGCTTTCTCGCCTGGGATGCCCAGTTCGATGCCTTTGTGGGCGCCGAGCGCCAGATAGACGGCCTTGTAGCCATCGGTTAAAAGATCATCAACCGTCAGATCCGGCCCCAGAGGCGTGTTGGTCTTGATGTCAACACCCAGGTTGGTGATGACTTCAATTTCCCGCTCCAACACCTTCCTGGGCAACCGATGGGCGGGAATGCCGACACGCAGCATCCCGCCGGCCTCCGGCAAGGCCTCATAAATGGTAGATAGAATCCCTTTTCGGGCTAAGTGGTAGGCACAGGAAAGTCCAGCAGGACCGGATCCGATAATAGCCACCTTTTCGTCTCTTAAAGGCGCACATTCGATCTTGACCTCTCGCGGATCATATTTATCGGCAGCCAAGCGCTTCAGATCCCGAATGGCCACCGGCGCATCCACATCGCAGCGACGGCAGGCGTCTTCACATCCATGCGGACATATGCGGCCCAGCACACCGGGCAACGGAAGGTCTTCCATGATGATTTCCAAGGCTTCTTTATATTTGCCCATTTTCACCATGTTGACGTAGCCCTGTACGTTGAGCCCACCCGGACAGGCCAGACGGCAGGGGGCTTTGTCGCCTTTTTCAATGGCAAATGCTCCCGGTATGGCCTGGGCATATTGTTTGTAGGTCGCCTTTTTGGTGGATAGACCTTCCTGATAGTCATCCGGTAAGTCTACCGGGCAAACCTGGGTACACTCCCCGCAACTGGTACACTTGGAAATATCTATATAACGGGCATTCTTGCGAATGCGAGCCTTAAAGCGACCCTGTTCACCTTTGAGATCCAGAAGTTCTGTGTTGGTTAAAAGCTCTATATTCAAGTGCCGGCCGACCTCGACCAGTTTGGGTGAGACAATTCACATCGCACAATCATTGGTGGGAAAGGTCTTGTCCAGCTGGGACATCAATCCACCAATTGCAGATGATTTTTCAATCAGATGGACGAGATATCCGGAGTTGGCAAGATCCAGCGAAGCCTGCATGCCTGCGATGCCGCCTCCGAGTACCAGCACAGATCCATGCACATTTTTAGTCATGTGTCATACTCCCTAAAATCGGAATTATTTATGAATAACTAGATTGTCCATATCATCGACCGCCAAAAAGCGCGAAGAGGCGAATTTATTTGTTTTTATACATTTTGTCAACCCATATTTTTAGCGAATAGTCATTATTTTTTCATCTTAATTCAATAACATAATGCCGATTTCCTATTGAAACGGTCGGAATTCCATATCGATAGAGATAAAGGATTCATATGCATTCGAGGTGGTATTATCCAGGTGCAAGCGTCGCGGTGCTTTTAGGCATTGGGGGCTTAACAGCATAAAGGCTTATAGCAAATTATGACAGGTTTCCCAGCAGAAAATGCCCTTGAAACAGTTACTTTCGCATGTTAATATTTTTGATTTCATAGGAAGTTTATACTACTTGTCGGATAACCACATCTGTATGGTTGTCGGACGCAAAGCATATCATTTTAAGGAGACTATTTCATGCCGATAAAGGATCCATCCGTTATCAATATCGGTCTGGTCGGCGGAGGGGAATTTTGCAAAGAAATACTTAAAAAAACAACCTCTGTCTATGAACAGGAGGAAATTTATGCACCCATCATTGCCGTTGCCGATCCCGATTCCAAAAGCCCGGGTATGGCGCTGGCAGAGGAGCTGGGTCTGCTCACATTCAACGATTGCCATAGATTGTATGACCCACGATATAATATCCACCTGATTATTATCCTCACCCCGGAAAATGAAATATTCGAAGACATTTTACAAACCCGCCCACCGCGCATTCGGATTGTCTCATACGATGTTTTCAGAATATTTTGGAATGCCATCGGTCTGGAAGAACGCAAATTGCGCGAACGAACCGAAGAAATGGAAACCATCCTAAACGGTATCCAGGACTTTATTCTCGTGATTACCCCGGACATGGAAATCTTAGAGGTCAACGAGTCCTTTTTGACCAAAATGGGTTATTCTCGTCAGGATGTTATAGGCAAGAAATGTCACCAGGTTTACCATAAAATCGACTATCCCTGTAATAGCGGTGAAACCGACTGTCCCTTGCGAGAGGTTATCCGCAATAAAAGGCAGGTCCGTCAGATCCAAACCCGCGTGTTGCCCAGCGGCGAAAAACGCTATTATGAAGTCAACATTTATCCCATCTGGGAAAAAGACGGCAAGATTTTAAAATTCATCCATATCAGCAGAGACATTACCCAGCATAAAAAAGAAGAAGAGGAAATCACCCGCCGTCTGGAGTTCATGGTGGAGGAACGAACGCGCCAATTGAAAGAAACCCATGAAAAGTTGCTGCATCAAGATAAAATGTCCTCCCTGGGTAAACTCTCGGCTTCGGTGGTTCACGAAATTAACAATCCAATCGCTGGGATATTAAATCTTATTATGCTCATCAAACGAATCGTCGGTGAGGACGGCTTCAATAAAAACGAGATCGACCAATTTGAAAAATATTTGGATCTGATGGAGACCGAAACCCGACGCACCAGCCGAATTGTTTCCAATTTGCTGGCTTTCTCGCGACAATCCAAGATGGCACCCAAGCGTCTCAGCATCAACCGGCTTATTGAACAAACCCTGTTCTTAAATTCGAACCTTCTAAAACTCAGCGGTGTCCGTGTGGAAAAAAAACTTGACCCGAACCTGCCGGATCTGGTGGGCTCAGAGGATCAACTCCAACAAGTGTTTATGAATTTGGTTTCCAATGCGGCCGAGGCCATGGAGGCTTCCGGCGGTGGTGTGCTGAGCATTGAGTCCAAGCTTCTATTGAACGAAGATAAAATACAGATCAACGTTAAGGATACCGGCCCGGGAATACCCTATGTAAATATTTCTAAATTGTTTGAGCCGTTCTTCACGACCAAGAAAAAGGGCAAAGGAGTGGGACTGGGACTATCGGTAGTGTATGGTATCATCCAGGAACATGGTGGATCAATTTTCGTTCGCTCAACGGTTGGAAATGGCGCGATGTTTCAGGTTAAGCTACCCTTAAAACCAGCTTCCGAAGCCTTCGACACAAAAAAGGAGAAAACGACTATTTCCTAGATCTGAGTTAACGACCCCCCGTGCTTTGCACGGAGTGGTCTGGATTTTCGGCCATAGACCGGAAAGACAATGACACAACCGTGCCCCGATCGTTGCGTTTGCAACCGGGTGCGAAGTCTCGCCGCGGCCGGATTTGAAGGCAAACAATCATCAAGATTACAAATACTAATTGAAAAATCGGAGGATTAGGTGAACAGCACGAAAATTCTTATTGTCGACGATGAACTGATCATGAGGGAATCTCTGTCCGGATGGCTGGAACGGGACGGTCACGCCGTACAAACGGCAAGCAGCGGCGAAGAAGCATTAGAAAAACTAAATGAAACTCGATTCGATATCATTCTGCTGGATATCAAAATGGAAGGTATGAGCGGACTGGAAGTTTTGAGCAAGGTTAAGGAAAGCGATCCGGATGTCGCGGTCGTCATGATCACGGCCTATGGTTCGATCCCCACAGCGATTGAGGCCATGAAAAACGGGGCGTACGATTATATGCTCAAACCGTTTGATCCCAATGAATTGGGTGTGATGATTGAAAAAATCATCCGGCATCAAGAACAGACGCGCGAAGTTTTATATTTGAAAGAGCAGTTCAAAGAACGCACCCGATTTGAAAGCATGATCGGCCAATCCAAGCCCATGCAAGAGATATTCGATCTGATTTGCGATGTGGCCCCGATGGATTCTACGGTGTTGATCACAGGCGAAACCGGTACCGGTAAAGGCTTGGCGGCCAAAGCCATCCATACCAACAGTTCTCGCTGCAACGGTCCGTTTGTCACCGTAAACTGTGGCGCTATACCTGAGCATCTCATGGAAAGCGAATTGTTCGGCCATCAAAAGGGCGCATTTACCGATGCCAAAGAAACCAAGAGAGGCCGCCTGGAACTGGCTCATGGCGGCACGCTTTTTTTAGATGAAATCGGCGAAATCGGCATGCGAATGCAGATTGATCTGCTCAGAGTACTGGAAGATCGGGTCTTCTATCGGGTTGGTGGAACCCAGCCTATGGAAGCAGACTTTCGAGTGATCGCGGCGACCAACCGGAACTTGGAAAAGGCCATCAAAGAGGGATCTTTCCGCGAAGATTTGTTTTATCGCTTGAATGTGATTTCCTTTCAAATGCCGCCTTTAAAAGCGCGTAAAGAAGACCTGCCCTTGCTGGCGGAGCATTTTCTCTACCGCTTTTCGCAAGAGACCAATAAACCCATTGACAAAATCAGCCGAGAAGCCATGGACGAATTGATGCTCTACGACTGGCCGGGAAACGTCAGAGAACTCGAAAACGCCGTTGAACGCGCGGTGGTGGTTGGCAAAAAACGCGAAATCCTTCCCCAGGATTTACCGATTTTCTGTCATGAACCTAGCGGTGTCCCCCAAAGCAACACCCTTCAGGAAGTCGAAAAGGCTCATGTAAAGCGCATACTCGCTGAGAACCAGTGGAATATAGCCAGGAGCGCAAAAATCTTAGGAATTGACCGCTCCACACTCTACAGTAAAATCAAACGGTATAAAATTGAAAAGAATTAACCGTTCAGGGGTTCTGGGTTCAGAGGTTCAAAAGTTAAGGATTCATTTTAAATTTGAATCATTGATTATTTAGCTCTGGAGAAAGATACGGGAGAATAGAACAATATGAGGATAATCTAACATGGCAAATTGCCGGGAGTTTAACCGGCA
>WOR8_10002022_pt1 | contig 20267 bp, 23 predicted proteins | sample DeeMarSeWOR38_10_FD_19890 | JGI IMG/M metagenome (IMG submission 19890)
GTAAAGATTTAGGTTTTTATAAAATATTTTTTTAAATTAGCATATTAATATTTTATCCACAAAACCTATAAAATCTCAAAAGATGGGGTTTCGTGGTTTATTTCTATGAGTCCTACTTTAGGTATACGTAGAGAAGATAAAAATCGGTGGGAACGGCGCGTTCCAATTATGCCCAAACATGTACAGGAATTAAAAAAAAAATATGGTATTGAAACAATAATTCAACCCTCAAATATCCGTATATTTTCAGATAAAGAATACATAGATGTAAAAGCTCAAGTACAAGATAATTTATCACCTTCTTCCGTTATTTTTGCTGTTAAAGAAATCCCCGTTAATTTATTTGAACCAGGTAAAACTTATGTATTTTTTTCACATACAATCAAAGGTCAGAAATATAATATGCCTATGCTTAAAAAAATGATGGATTTAGGTTGTACTCTAATTGATTATGAGAAAATAGCCGACAAAAATGGTAAACGATTGGTTTTCTTTGGAAAATTTGCAGGTCTTGCTGGTATGGTAGATGCTCTTTGGATCTTTGGGCAGAGAGCAAATTGGGAAAAAATAAATACACCTTTTAATAAAATTAATCAGGCTATTTATTACAAGAATTTAGAAGAAATAAAGAAAGAATTAAAAGAAGTAAGTAAAGAAATCAAGGAAAATGGTATACCAAAATCAATAAGTCCTGTTATAATTGGAATCTCTGGTTATGGAAATGTATCATTTGGTGTTCAGGAGATTATTGACTGTTTACCTGTAAAAACTATTAATCCAGATGAAATAAAATCGGTTTATAAAAATCCTTCAAATAAGAATATTTACAAAGTTGTATTCAAAGAAGAACATACGGTTCAACCTATTTCTTCAAATAAAAAATTTGATTTACAAGATTACTATAATCATCCAGAGAATTACTACTCCATATTTGAAAGGTATATCCCCTATCTTTCTATTTTAATGAATTGTATCTATTGGAGTTCTGAATATCCTCGTCTTGTCACAAAAAAATTTATGAAAAACTATTTTAAAACTGATAAAAATAGACATCTTAAGGTGATAGGTGACATAAGCGTTGATATAAATGGTGCTATTGAATTTACAGAAAAAACAACATCTACAGATAACCCTGTTTTTGTTTATAATCCAATTACTGATAAAATAACAGATGGTTTTGCAGGAGAAGGTGTAGTTGTTATGGCCGTTGATAATTTACCATGTGAGTTACCTCGAGAATCTTCAAAATATTTTAGTGAAACCTTACTTTATTTTATTCCAGATATTTTGAAAGCTAATTTTAATGTGGATAATTTTGAAAATCTTAATTTACCTACACAGATAAAAAAAGCAGTAATTCTTTTTAAAGGGAAATTAACACCATCTTATAATTATATAAATAAATATTTATAAGGATCTTCTTTTTGGTGCTAATATTTTATATCATAATAAGGAAGTGATTTAAGATGAAGAATGTGCTTGTTTTAGGTGCAGGGATGATATCTAGACCAATGATAGTATATTTACTTAAACAACCAGATTTTTTTGTTACAATGGCTAGTAGAACAGTAAGTAAAGCAGAAAACATTATTCATAATCATCCTCAGGGCAAAGCCTTTGAGTTGGATGTTAATAATGATAAAGAACTTGAAAATTTTATCAGCAAAGCTGATATTGTTGTAAGTCTTTTACCATACAATTACCATTCTAAGGTTGCAGAAATCTGTATAAAACATAAGAAACACCTAGTAACAACATCCTATGTAAGTGATCCTATGAAAGAGTTAGATAAAAAAGCAAAGGATGCAGGAATTATACTGCTTAATGAGTGTGGTCTTGACCCTGGTATTGATCATATGTCAGCTATGAGAGTTATACACAGGGCGATTGAAAATGGTGGAAAGATTATAAATTTCAGATCAACCACAGGTGCTTTACCAGCTCATGAATCAAATAACAATCCATTTGGTTATAAATTTTCTTGGTCTCCAAGAGGAGTTTTACTTGCATCTAAAAATCCTGCTAGTTGGCTTGAGGATGAAAAAGAAGTGAATATTCCTGGGGAGCTATTATTTGAAAATTATTCTATGCAGGATGTACCAGGTGCGGGAACATTTGAAAACTATCCTAATAGAAACTCTATACCTTATAAAAAAATCTATGGATTAAATGATGCAAAGACTGTTTATCGTGGTACATTTAGAATGCATGGTTGGTGTGAAACTCTTCGCAAAATAGTTGCATTAGGTTGGTTAAATGATAAACCTATTGATGATTTTTCTGGTAAAACATATGCAGATTTAACAAGATATTTAGTTGGTGCTAAAATTGATGATAATCTTATTACTAAAACAGCAAAATACCTTGGCTTAGAAACTTATTCAACTGTTATTAAAAGGCTTGAGTGGCTTGGTCTTTTTAGTAATGAACCTTTACCAAATGATAAAGACAATCCCTTAGATTATTTGAATGTATTAACCTTAAAAAAGATGTATATGGGCATTAGTGATAAAGATATGATTGTTATGCATCATGAGTTTATAGTTGAATACTCATCTGAAAAAGAATACATAACATCAACTTTAGTTGATTACGGTATTCCTGGCGGTGATACATCAATTGCACGTACTGTTTCTTTACCAGCAGCAATAGCTGTAAAAATGATTATGAATGATGAAATAAAGCTAAGTGGTGTTCAGATTCCAGTTATACAAGAAATATACAATCCGATTTTAAATGAATTGCAAGAAATGGGTATAAAATTTTCTGAAAAGGTTCAAAAACTCTAATATTTTATTTAAAAATCATATATTTTTTTAAAACTGAAAATCCTATAAGTTTATCGTTCGGTTTTTTCCAAACATTTTATGACAGTATATAAACTAAGACAGATATAATTCAACATTAGAATATATTTAGTGTGAAAATATGAAAAATGATAAAATAAAATTAGTTGGAATAATACTATCAATTTTGATTATAATTATAAGTTTTATTTATTCAATTAATATCCAGCCAATGGTTATTGGAATTCATCTCACATTTATAATGCTATTTTCACAATTTATAATATTAATATTTAAATAAATAATCTAAGTAATTTCAGTAAAATCAACAGCGTAATACTGGATAATTGGCCATAATGAGAGAGGGGAAAGCATCCCATAAATTTTCCTCCCTCTTTTTTATCTCCTCCTTCCTCTCTCTCATTTTTTAAAGTTTTACCAATACTATTTTATAATTATTATTGATACCGCTTTAGCTAATAAAATAGTAATTTTAAGGGGTTAATTATATGACAATTAAACCAACTGAGGTACACAATAGACTAAGCAAATACATGCTTACTGATGGTCTTGATTTAGTTTTGGATTTGAAAAAAAGCAAAGGATGTCAGATTTACGACTCTAAATCTAAAAAATATATGCTGGATTGTTTCTCTTTTTTTGCAACGGCTCCTCTTGGTTGTAATCATCCTAAAATTATAGATTCGGATTTTATTAAGCAACTTGGGGAAATAGCTGTAAATAAACCAACCAATTCTGATGTTTATACTATTGAGATGGCTGAGTTTGTAAATTATTTTGTAAAGAGTGCAGTTCCTAGCTGTTTTAAACATTTATTTTTTATTAGTGGTGGTGCTCTTGCTGTAGAAAATGGTTTGAAAACAGCTTTTGACTGGAAAATTAGAAAAAATATTAAAAAAGGTAAAGGTGAAATTGGGTCTCAAGTTATACATTTTAAAGAAGCTTTTCATGGTAGAACTGGGTACACCTTGTCAATGACTAATACTTTTAATCAGAATAAAATAAAATTTTTTGCTAAGTTTAATTGGCCTCGAATAACAAATCCGAAGATTAATTTTCCTATCAATAAAGAAAATTTAGAAAATGTTATTGAACTTGAGAAAAAAGCAGAATACGAGATAAAACAATCATTGGATAAAAATCCTGATGATATTGCTGCGCTTATTATAGAACCTATTCAAGCAGAGGGCGGGGATAACCATTTCCGCAAGGAATTTTTCCATACTCTACGTAGATTATGTGATAAATATGAAATGATGTTTATTTTAGATGAGGTTCAGACTGGCGTTGGATTGACAGGTAAAATGTGGGCTTATGAGCATTTTGATTTTGAACCAGATATCCTTGCTTTTGGTAAAAAAACCCAGGTATGCGGTATAATGGTTAGTGACAGAGTTGATGAGGTTGAGGATAACGTGTTTAATGTTTCAAGTAGACTTAATTCCACATGGGGTGGGAATCTTGTTGATATGGTTCGTTGTCAAAAGTATCTTGAAATAATTAAGGAAGAAAATCTGATAAAGAATGCTGAAGTTCAAGGCAAATATCTACTTAAGGGTCTTGAAGAACTTGCTAAGAAATATCCAACTAAAATTACTAATGTTCGTGGTAGAGGTCTTATGTGTGCTTTTGATCTACCTTCACCTAAAAAAAGAGACGAATTAAAAACCAAACTTTATAAAAACGGTTTAATTATTTTAGGATGTGGCGCATCTGCTATTAGATTCCGTCCGCCTTTGATTGTTTCCTCTAAAGATGTGGATGAAGCTCTAAATATAATAAATAAAACAGTTAAAACTATTTAAAAAAAATATTTTTTTTAAAATGAAAATAGAAATTATAACTTCTTTTTGATTTTTGTAACTACTTCCTCTATTTTTATCCGTTCTTGTTTTGTTGTATCTCTATCTCTAATTGTTAATTTATTGTCTTTTAAAGTATCATGATCTATTGTTACACAAAAGGGTGTACCGATTTCATCCATTCTAGCATAACGCCTTCCGATTGTTCCACTGTCATCATAATAAGTAATAACACCTGCATTTCTAAAATTATAATCTATTTCTTTAGCAATTTTAACAAGGCTGTCATCACTAGTTAGTGGAAACACACCAACTTTTATCGGAGCAATTATTGGACTTAATTTCAGCAGAGTGTATTCTTCTTCTTTCTTTTTAGTCTCAGCATAGTTGTGTTCAAGAATAAAATATAATATTCTATCAATGCCATAGGAGGGTTCTATTACATGAGGAACAAATTTTTCACCAAATACTTTCTCTTTTACTTGATTTATTTCATAACAATTAGTCGGGATTTCAATTGTTTTACCATCAATATCAACATATAATGTTTTCTTTGTATCTGTTGCGTCCATTTTTTCTAGAATTTCTTTTATTTTACCTGCTTTGTCTTTGAACAAAGGACCAAGTTTGTCCATCTTAGGAATTACTTTTACTATATCAATAATTTTTGGTTCATCATACTTTCTTATAGCATACATATCTACTCCAGACGAATTAATATGTGCACTTAAATCATAAGCAGATCTGTCAGCAATTCCTACACATTCTACCCAACCAAATCGTTCGCTAAATAATTCAGCATCCCAACACTCAGTGGCATAATGAGCAAGCTCTTTATCTGAATGTTTTCTAAATCTAAACTTTTTAGAATCAACACCTGCCGTTAATAAAAATTCTTGAGTTAAATACATATAAAAAGCAAGAGCTTGATTATTTATTACCTTGTTTTTTACAGCTTTTTCGACCGTTATTTTCATTTCTTTTTCGTTATCAAATAAAAAAAGTATATTATTTTTAACTTCATTGAATCTAGAATGCGTTTTATCTTTTGGATCAAAAAATATTTCAGCCTCAGCCATAGAAAATTCTCTTAGGCGAATAATACCTTGTCTTGGTGAAACCTCGTTTCTGTATCCTTTACCAACCTGGATAATACCAAAAGGTAACTTTTCACGTGCATACCTGTAAAGAAGGTGAAAATCTGTGAAAATACCTTGTGCTGTCTCTGGCCTTAAAAAAGCATCACGGGTATTACCAATACCAATTTTTGTAGAAAACATTAAATTTACATAATGCGCATCTTTTAAAATTGTACCACATGTTGGGCATTTAACTTTACCTTTTTTAACGGCATCCTCCACATTTGTTTCTTTTATTAAATCTTCAACTTTAAAGGATTGTTTACATTTCTTACATTCAACAGTTAAATCAGTAAACTCCTCGACATGGCCTGAGGCATCTAAAACTTCATGTAAAGTTATAATGGGGGTACTTATTTCAAAACAATTATCTTGCAAAAGATAAATTTTCCGCCAAAGCTGTTCAATATTTAGTTTAAGCTGAGAACCAAGTGGGCCATAATCATAAAAACCAGCAACACCGCCATAAATTTCAAATGAAGGATATATAAATCCTCTACGTTTAGCAAGCATCATTACTTTATCATAGGTATCTTGAGACATAAATCAGATTCTCCAAATCTAAACAAGAATGGAGTTATTAAATTTATAATATGCAGGCCATTAGATCTATATCAGTTACCATACCTATAAGTCTGTCATTAGCGTCAACTACAGGGATATGACTTATGCGGTTTTTAAGCATTTTTTCTGCAATTTCCTTTACAGGTGCATGTTTTGAGGCTTTTATTACATTAGTAATCATTACCTCTTTAACTGGAACCATTGGTAAAGAAACTTCTGATGTTGTATAGTGGATTCTTACAGTATCTCTTATTCCCTCCCAAGTCCAGTCATCTTCATCTCCACCCATACCTAGATCAGTCATTGAAACACTTTCACGTATATGGCTAAGTTTAAACAAATCTCCATCACTAACAATTCCGCATAGTTTCCGATCATGGTTTAAAATGGGTAATGCATTTTCACGGGTAATGTTTATAATTTCCATGACAATATTTATTGGTGTTTCTTGATAAATAGGTACAACTAAATTTGTAAAATATTTTTCAATACTTGTAGTCAAATTTTTATGTAGCCCTTTTAAAACATCCGTGGGACTGACTATTCCAACAAGTTGCTTTCTTGTATTTATGACAGGTAAACCATGTATTCTATGTTCATATAACAATTTCGCAGCAACTTTCACGTCTTGATCCTTTTCAACAGATAAATAATCCTTGCTCATAAGAAGGGCTAATTGATCCTCATCAGGATTTTTAAAAATGTCCTGTCTTGTAATAACTCCTACCACAACTCTTGTATCCTTTTTTAAAACAGGCATACCTGAAACATTATTCTTTGCAAGAATCTTTAATGCGTCTTTTACTGTCCCCGGAACATATCCTACAATTAAATCATCCGACATTACATCTACTATTTTCACATTTATCCCTCTAAATTACCCAATTTAAACATACAAAGGCTTCAATGTTTTTTCATCCAATACAACAAAGTCAGCCTTGGAGTTGGCACCAAGAATGTCACAATCCAGATTTAAAGCTTTCCTCGCCCTAAATGTTATTATACTCAGTAGTTCTTCTATTGAAAATTCTTTATATTTATTTTTTATAAATTTTATTTCATCTATTATATCCGGTGAATTCAACATAGAGTTGTCTGTACCAAACAATAATTTTATACCAATTTTTTTCATCAACTTAACATTTGGTTTTAAACCATAAAATGCATTAGAGCGCAAACATAAAACTATTGGAACTTTGTTATTCTTAACTCTGATTAAATCTGATTCTGTAGCTTTGACCATATGAACTAAAAAATCAGGTTTTAAATCAAGTATTTCATCAATATTTTCTCTTATTATCTCACTTGCATGAATTGCAAATAATTTTCTTTTTTTTCTGACATGGTTAGATATTTTCTTTATCTCAAAAAAATCCCAATCAGATACACTACTTAAACCAATACCTTCTGAATTTTTTAATAAAATGTCAATTTCATTAGAATTATATTTTAAATCTGATGGTCTAGATAAAATTATTGCTGATACTTTTTTATTTACCATGGCTTTTTTAAGTTCTAATATACCTTTTAATCCACCTTCTCTAAAATCACAAAAATTTGTTATACCTGAATTAGACATAACATCAATTGAGTCCTTCATTCCTTCAATAAGATCTTCTTCTTTAGCTTCTCTTAACAATTTATGTTTTAATCCATTTGGTGGTTTAACTAGTTCTATTACATTTTTAGGGAGTTTTATTTTCCTTTTTTTAATAAATGAATCGCCAATGTGGGTATGGGCATTAATAAAAGATGGAACAATTAAACCTTTACAAAATGGCTTTTTTACAGGGCTTCCTTTTCCAAATTCAGATATTTTATTTTTTTCAAAACCCATGTATCCTTTTATAAAACCATTTTCTGTCAGTATCTTACCTGAAACATATTCCATTGAAAAAAGGTAAATATAAATGTATGTTTAAATCTTGACCTTATTTTATTGTTTTTACCCATTCATAAACTGGTTCTACAAGTTTTTTAATTCTTTCTTTTTCTGCATTCATAGGTGTTGGTTTCCATTCCTCAGCTGGTTCAAAATAAAAATCTGTTATTGCGCCAATCCTCTCTTCTTTTGGTTTAAAAACTATCTTTAATGGCATACCAAATTCAACATCCCATGGATTAATGCCATATAACTCATTTGCAATTGCCACTTTACTATCACCAATTATTGCATAAACCAAAATAATAGGCAGTCTTTTTAAAGAAGATCTTCCACTCCAACCGGCAATAGTCCATGTATGGACTTTCGCTGTAAGTGGCATTTCAACCCACTCTGTTTTTTCAAGATTACAATCTAGATTCCAGCAATGAGTTCTGACTGGTACCCATATATCACCACATTTAGGACAACGCGTACCAAGTATCTTTCCTTCGAGTAATCCAATAAAAAATGGGCTATTTAATCCATGTCTGATAGTATATAATTGATCATAATGAAGAAATTGATTCATATTTGTTCTATCTTCTGATATTTCATGACCAACAAAGGCTAATCCAGTTTCTTTAACATCCTCAGGTCTATATTCTTTTTTTTCATTAAAATTCGGTTCATAAGCAAATTTTTTCTTCTTCTTATTTGTAACAATTAACTGAGTCATTTTTAATGCCTCCTTAAAATGAAATTTGAAATGCTCGTTCCAGTTCCCGCATGACTGTTTACTATTCCGCATTCTGCGTTTGGAACTTCTGTTGTTTTACTTAGATGTTTTTTTGGAATCAAACCCGATAATTGATAAAAACATTCAATTGTACTCATAAGTCCTGTTGCACCAACAGGATGCCCATAACCAATCAGTCCACCACCAGGGTTCATTGGAATTTGGCCATGCATAAAAGTACTTTCATCTCGAATAAACTGAGCAATATTTTCAGTACCGGCTAAACCTAGAGCCTTGTAAATTTGTGCTTCAGAAGTTGAAAATGCATCGTGTATTTCACCAAAATCAATCTCTTTTAATGGATTTTTAATATCTGCCATTTTATATGCTTGTTCTGCAGAATTTCTACAAGCACCAAACTCAGTCATTTCAGGATATCCAGGACCATATCGTTCATTCCAACTTGGATAGTTTAACCTGTCACCTGCTCTAATAGTACAGCTAGATAAACCTATGCCATCTATTGTTACATAACTATCTGGATTAATTTTTTTTGCATATTCTTCACAGCAAACAAGAACAAAAGCAACTCCACGGGACATAAGACAACAATCATATTTTTTTAAAGGGTATGAAATCAACTTAGAATTCATAACATCATCAATTGTAATATATCTATGTTCGTTTCTGAACCATTGAGATTTTGGATTGTCCATAGCATTATTTTTATTTTTTACAGCAATAGATGCAACGTCTTCTTCTGTGACTTTGTTATCTTTCATCCATTTATTTGCCATAGCTGCATAATAAATTGGGTAGATTCCACCAACCATAAGTTCATATCTTGTATCTGAAGCCATTGCGATAAACTCACTACCTTGGGATTGCGAAACTGAATCCATAGTTTCCCAACCAATAATACCAACAACATCATGATGACCTGACATAACAGCAAGAGCCGCCGCATATAAAGCAGATCCACCTGTGTTTCCACCATTTTCAACACGATAATGTGGTATTCCTACTAAACCAAGATGATCATGAATTATCCACTCAGATGAAAGTTGATGGCCAAAATGAACAGAAAAATGAGAATATATCATTAGGTCTAAGTCTCTTAAAGAAAAATTAGGAATATCTTGTTTGGTTTCTCTTATACATTCAGCTGCTCCTCCTTCTATGCTTTCAAAACCAGTTGGTCCATAATCAAAAGGAGTTGTTGCTCCTCCTACAATACAAACCTTTTTTGTCATGTCTTACACCTCTTCGTCATAAGACGAAAAAATATTTTTTTTAACCCCCTCACATTAATGGATGTAATATATTCTTAATTGAAAAATGTTTTCGTTTTTTGCCGTTAAAAATTTTAAAAGTCAGTAATTAATAAAATTATCTCAACTTAAAAATAGAGCATATTGTTTTACTTTCCAATAACCATTCCAGCAGGATCTATATCCTTTAAAATTTTTAATTCATTTTTTGTAGGCGGTTTAGTAATCCCTATTCTATCTTGAATTAAAATATCAAAACTGCTGTTATTTTTTATTTGTTCTATAGTAACTCCAGGATGAGTAGAAATCAATTTCATTTTCTTAGATTCTTTATCAAATCCATAAACTCCAAGTTGCGTTATAATTCTATAAGGGCCACTATGCCTTGGTAATCCAATTTTTTCTCGTGAATCATAACCGTTTAAATATCCGGGTGTGGTAATAAAATCTAATTTTTTAACAAATCGATATTTATCTTGTCTCATTATTATAATAGTTTTATTACTTAATGATCCTACATCATTAGCACCACCACTACCAGGTAGTCTGACTTTTGGATGTTCGTATGGTCCAATAACTGTTGTGTTGATATTTCCATACTCATCTATTTGTGCTGCTCCAAGAAATCCATAGTCTATATAACCAGCTTGAGCCATTGACATGGAATCATGCATACTTGAGGCTGCAATAGCCATATGGAAAGTCCTTGAATCTCCAACTGATATTGGAAGTACTGGTATTTCTGGACCTATGCTACCTGCCTCAAAAAATAAAAGTAAATTTGGAGCGTGGGTACGCTGAGCAAGCATAGAAGCAATCATCGGAAGACCTGTTCCAACAAAAACAGATTTTTTATCATCAAGAATATTTGACGCTACACATGCAAGCATTTCTGTAGAAGAATATTTTTCTTTCTTTTTACTATGTATTTCTTTCTTTTCAATCCATGGTGCAACCATTGGTTCTTCTAGATGCTCTATTCTTCTAAGCTGTTCTATTTTTTTTGCGCCTCCAATTAACTTTAAATATTGTTTAAAATCATCAATATAGTAAACATATTTGTTAAGATAATTTTCTACTCCTTCATCAGTTTTTGAAACTGATAACCATTCACTAATATGATTTTCATCAAAAAAATATAGATATGGCATCTGACAAGGATGAGCACCAAAAGGAACTTCTACAACTGCATCAACTAAATAAAAAGGTATAACTGTTTTGTTAGGTTCTTGTCTAATTGTTTTATTATCAACAATTTTTTCAGTTGTTATAATTACACGTCTTGCAGCACGTGATAGCTCAAAGTCTTCTACCATGATTCCATCTATTTGTGCATTACCATATTTATCACATCTAGGAACATGTATTATTCCAATATCTGGGTAACAAGCTGGAAGAAGACATATAGGTTTTTTACTAAATGGGTCTTTAATAACTTTAGCTGAACTTTGTTTAAAAGTATCTGTACCAAGTAAAACCCGAGTTGGTATAAATGATAAACCCATCATAGCTGCAAGAAACCGCCATTGATAACCAGCATTACTTATCTCACCTGTAATCTTGCATTTTCCTGTCTCAACAGCTCTTCTAGATGCAGGAGATAAACCTCTTAGTTCATGACCAAAAGAATAAGCAACTTCAACATTATTTACGCAACCTGCTCCGACAAGAAGATCAAGGTCATGAACAGCAGTTTTTCCAGCCATAGTTAAATTACGTTTTTTTTGTCTTATTATTTCATATATTACAGACATAGAAACACGAACATGACCAAAACCACCCATAGCAATAAAATCTCTATCTTTAACAAATTTTTTTACTGCTTCTTTTTCATTCATTCTTTTATCGTTAAATGCTTTTGATTTGTTTTTCATGATCCACTGGCGATTTTCGTCTGGATCAAACCATCCTATAAGTTTACCCAGTCCCTCATCTGTAATATTTATCAATTTTTCTCTCCTTATTATCTCCCCAAATCTTAATATGAAATAGATAATAATTCAAAAAATCATCGGAAAATTTTTAATTTTTTTTTAAGAAAATCTAAAATAGTTTAATTTATTTACCGTACCTTACCAAAAATGGGGGTTAGATTAAATGAAAAAAGAATTTAAAGAAGGTAATATCATAATAACGATTGATTACGATAAATGTACAGGTGTAGGAGAATGTGTTACAGCATGTCCCGTTGAGATGTTTGAAGTTAAAGATGGGAAAGCAATAGCGAAAAACATAACTGAGTGCATTGAATGCTGCGCTTGTGTAAATGCTTGTCCAAATAACGCAATAGAGCATAGTTCTTGTTAATTTATTTTAATCTGTAAGAAAAAATTCGAAAGTTTTAAATACAGTTTTGTAATATTTGTTAATTTGTAATGATTACAAATTAACATTTATTGTAAAACTAATGGTGAAATCTTTGGAAAAATATGTAGAACTATTAAAAAATAATAATCTAAAAATAACTCATCAGAGACTAGAGATATTAAAATATCTAGATACACATATGACACATCCAACAGCTGATGAGATATTTTCTGAATTAAAGAAAAAAAATCCTGCACTTTCTAAAACAACAATATATAATGCGCTTGAAACTTTACAGAAAAACAACTTGGTTCAAAATTTAACAATATCTAGCTCGGAGCAAAGATATGAAATTAAGGAAAAAATGCATCATCACTTCCTTTGTAATAAATGTGGTAAAATAGTAGATATTGAAATTACCTGCCCAAATATTAATAAAATATTAAAGCAAGGGCATCATGTAATGGAAGTTCATGGTTACTTTAAAGGTTATTGTAAAGAATGTTTAAAAAAAGATAAAAAGGTCAAAAAATGAATCCAAAAGTCCTACACAAAATTTCATATGGTTTATATGTAGTTTGCTCTAAAAATAAAGATAAAATAAACGGTCAAATTGCTAATGCAATTTTCCAAGTAACTGCAGAACCAAAAACAATAGCAGTAAGTATTAATAAACAAAATCTTACCCATGAATTTATTGAAAAAAGTAAAGTTTTTTCAGTATCTATTCTCTCTGAAAAAACTCCAATGAAATTTATAGGAACATTTGGTTTTAAATCAGGAAGAGAAATTAATAAATTTATTGATGTAAAGTATAAATTTGGAAAAACAAAAACACCTATAATTTTGGATAATACTCTCGCATATTTTGAGGTTAAAATAGAAAATAAAATTGATTTTGGCACTCATACAATATTTATTGGTAAGGTAGTAGATGGTGAAATATTAACAGAAGAAAATCCCTTGACTTATGAATTTTATCACAAAGTAAAGGGAGGTTATTCACCAAAAACAGCACCAACATACAGTGGAGAAGTAGATAAAAAAATTTAAAGAATATGGAGGTAAAAAATGGACAAATATGTTTGTGAGGTATGTGGATATGTTTATGATCCCGAAAAAGGAGATCCAGATAATGGTATAGCACCTGGAACAAAATTTGAGGATTTACCAGATGACTGGGTTTGTCCTGTTTGTGGAGCAAGCAAAGACGCTTTTCATAAGGAGTGATAGAACTGAATAAGATAGAAATAAAGCCAGATATTTACTGGGTCGGTGGAATAGACTGGGATCTAAGAAGTTTTCATGGATACAACACTCCTAAAGGGACTACTTATAATGCGTATTTAATTATTGATAATAAAATCACACTTATTGATACAGTTAAACATTATCTGTTTAATGAAATGCTAAATAGAATTAAAGAAATTGTTGATCCCTCTAAGATAGATTACATTATATCAAATCATGTTGAAATGGATCACTCAGGTTCTATTACAAAACTACTTGAATTTTGTCCAAATGCTAAGATAATAACGTCCACTCGTGGAGAAAAAGGTTTGCATCTGCATTATAAAAAAGAATTAAATTTAAAAGTTGTAAACTCTGGTGATAAACTAAATATTGGAAAAAAAATTCTTACATTTTTTCATATACCAATGGTTCATTGGCCTGATTCAATGGTTACCTATATTTGCAGTGATAAACTGCTTCTTCCAAATGATGCTTTTGGTCAGCATATAGCTTCTTGTGAAAGATTTGATGAAGAATTAGAATGGGGTATTCTAAAGCAAGATGCTGCGAAATATTATGCAAATATTGTAATGCCTTATGGAGACCAAGTAAAAAAAGCTCTAGAAATGCTTACGAAATTGGATATAAATATGATTGCTCCAAGTCATGGTATTATTTGGAAAAAATACTTATCAAATATTCTAAAGGAGTACTCAAAATGGGCAAATTTTGAAACTGAAAATAAAGCACTTATTGTTTATGATTCAATGTGGGGTTCTACAGAAAAAATTGCTTATGCCCTTTATGAAGGATTAGAAGAAACAGGCATCAAAGTTACAATTAGAAATCTAAAAAATACACATATTTCAGATATTATAACTGATGTTCTTTCGTCAAAGTTTATTCTTTTAGGTTCGCCCACTATGAATAATACCATGCTTCCTACAATGGGAGGTTTTCTAACTTATCTAAAAGGTCTAAAACCTAGAAATCGTATAGGATTTGTTTTCGGTTCTTATGGGTGGGGTGGTCAAGCTGTTGGTGAAATAGAGAAAATTTTAAGAGAGTTATCTTGGGATTTGCCAATAAAGAGTTTAAACATTAATTATGTACCAAATGAAAATGATTTAAAAAATACAAAAAAAATTGGAGAAACATTAGTAAAAAATATAAACAAATAAAAATTTGAGTTTTAAAAGGAGGTATTAAAATATGGTAAAAGAAAAAAAGAAAAAGATTGATATAAAAGCAAAAAAAACTGAGAAATCACCCACAAAAACAACAACTCCTGTTATATGGAATCCATTTGATATAATGGAATCTATGGATAGATTTTTCTGGGATGATCCTTGGAGACCTGTATGGCGTAGACGTTGGGGATCCATGGTTCCAAATAATTTTTTATACGAAAGATGGCCAGAACCTGATTTGAAACAGATATCTATAGATTTGATTGATAACGGTAAAGAATACAAGATAGTTGCTGAAATGCCAGGTGTTGATAAAAAAGATATTGAGATATCTTTAACAAATAATAATATAAATATTTGCGGAAATGTTAAATCAGAAATAAAAGATGAAAATAAAAATTATATAAGACGTGAAAGAAGTTACTCGACGCTTTGTAGAACAATGTCTTTTACTGATGAAGTAAACCCTGATAAAGCAGAGGCAGTTTTAAAGGATGGTATACTTGAGATATTTATACCTAAAAAAACACCAACTAAAGGAAAAAATATTTCTGTTAAATAATTATAAAAACATGGAAGAGGTGAATTTATTTGGAAAAAATAAAAGTATTTAGATGTAGAATATGTGGCGATCCTTATATAGGAGTTGATGCACCAACTAGATGTCCGTTTTGTGGTGCACCTCAACGATTTTTTGTGAAAGCTGAGGATTGGGATATTAATGAGTTTAACGTAGATTTAAGTAATATATCTAAACAAAATCTTGAATCAGCTTTAAAACTTGAGCTAGATAATGCTGCTTTTTATGATTGTGCAAAAAATGCCGCGGACAAAGCAGGAGATTTTTATAGTTTTGCAAAATTCAAATCATTGATGAAGGTCGAACGTGAACATGCATCAGCTATTTCAAAATTCTTAAAAATAACTGCACCTGAACTGGAAAAGCTAATTTGTAATACAGATTCAAGAAAAAATACTCAAGAAGGATTTGAAAGAGAAGACAGAGCAATTAAATCATATTTAAAATTTAAAGATGAAGCAACAGAGCCGCGCATAAAAGAATTTTTTTCATCTTTAGTTGAAATAGAAACAGATCATCTAAATTTGCATTCAGAAAATTTGAAAAGAATGAAATAAAAAACATTGAAAACAAGGAGGTAATAAAAAAATGATAGGTAAATTAGATTATGAGGAATTAGATGCAGTACTTGAAACGTTGCCTATAGAATTTTCAGTTTTAGACAAAGATGATAAGGTTCTTGCATGGAATAAACACGAAACAAGAATTTTTAAAAGACCAATTGGTGCTGTTGGAAGGGATGTACGTAAATGTCATCCACAAAAGAGTCTTTCAAAAGTGGAGCAAATAATTTCTGAGATGAAAGCAGGAAAAAGAGACAAAGCAGAGTTTTGGATTGATTTACCAATTGGCGATAAATCCGAGAAACATAAGGTATTAATAAGATATTTTGCTGTTAGAAATAAAGATGGAAAATATCTAGGCTGTCTTGAAATTTCCCAGGATATTCATGATATTCAAAAAATACAAGGAGAAAAAAGATTGTTGGATTAAGGAGGGATGTTATGAATTTAAATGGTTTTGATTTAGAAGAACTTTTACTTGTTGCAATAAAAAGTGAAATTGAAAGTAGAGATTTATACCTAAATATTGCAAACAAAACAAAAAATGGGCTGCTATCTGACAAACTGAGATTTATTGCTAATGAAGAAAAAAAACATGAACTGTTTATAGAGGATATTTACAAGAATCATTTTCCTGGAAAAAATATAATTATTCCAAATAAAAGCTCAGTTCCTTTACCTAAGATATCAATTACCGATGATATGCCAGTTAGTAAACTCCTAAAAATTGCTATGGATGCTGAACTTGCAGCATCTGATTTCTATAACTCTTTATCAGACTATTTTGAAGAAGGAAGTAAAATGCACAACACATTACTTTATTTATCAGACATGGAAAAAGGGCATTATAAAATCCTTGAAGTAGAAAAAGAAAGTATGGATCGTTTTGAAGAAGCTGATGTTTATTGGCCTATGATACATGCAGGTCCATAATAAAATAATTGGAGGAAATTATATGAAAAATCTAAAAGGGACAAAAACTGAAAAAAATCTTCTTGCTGCATTTGCAGGAGAATCACAAGCAAGAAATCGATACACTTTTTTTGTATCACAAGCAAAAAAAGAAGGATATGAACAAATTGCTGCTTTATTTCAGGAAACTGCAGATAATGAAAAAGAGCATGCAAAGGTTTTTTTTAAACATTTACAAGGCGGAGATGCTGAAATTATTGCTGCATATCCATCAGGTATTATTGGAACAACTGAACAGAATTTACTTGCTGCTGCTGAAGGTGAAAAAATGGAATGGGGAACATTATATCCTGATTTTGCAGAAACCGCTGAAAAAGAAGGTTTTCCAGAGGTGGCAATGAGTTTTAAAAACATAGCAAAAGTTGAATCTTATCATGAAAAAAGATACAGAAAGTTACTTGAGAATGTAAAAAATAAAAAGGTGTTTAAAAAAGATAATGTTGTTAAATGGAAATGCAGGAACTGCGGTTATGTACATGAAGGAAATGAACCACTAAAAGTATGTCCAGCTTGTAAACATCCTCAAAGTTATTACGAGCTTTGGATGGAGAACTACTAAGACTGGTGAAATATAATGCTAGACATTAAAAATGTTAAAGATGCAATAAAAACAGCTATTCAAATGGAAAAAGATGGTTTATCTTTTTATCAGAAGGCAGCAATGCAAACTTCAAGTAATATGGGAAAGACAGTCTTTGAAAGTCTTGCAGCAGATGAACTTTTACATCTTGAAGTTTTTCAAAAATTATTTGATGAGAAAATCAAAAAAGATGAATGGTATAATCTTGTAAATACTAGCAAGAAATATGCTGATATTCAAATTTTTCCGAAAGATTTACAAAAAATTGAGGGAGCCAATCCTGATACAAATGAAATTGATGCTTTAAGAATAGCAATGGATAGTGAAAAAAAAGCAATTGAGTTTTATACTGCAATTATAAAAAATATTTCTGATAAAGAAGTTAAAAAAATAATAGATGAAATTATTAAGCAAGAAAAAAGTCACTATCTAATTTTAGAAGGGGAATTTCATCATATAAATAGCACTGGATATTGGTTTGATTTAGATTATTTAGGACCACAATAGAAGGTGAAAAGTCTGTCTGATATTAAAGTGGATGTAGAACTTGACTGCATAGGATTTTACTGTCCGATGCCTATTGCAATGGTTAAAGAAGAAATTGAAAAAATACAAATTGGCGAAGTATTAAAAGTAGAAGCTGATGACCCAGCAGCAGAAGAGGATATAAAACGCTGGGCAAAAAGAACAGGTCATAAAATATTAAAATTTGAAAAACAGGGAAATATTATGACCTTCTTTATAAAAAGAATGAAATAAGGTATGAAAATATGAAAGATAAAAATTCAATACTATATGTAATAACAACAGATAATCCAGAAAAACAATACGCGCCTTTGGTTTTAGCACAGACTGCGAAGATGATGGATATTAATCCCATGGTGTACTATCTTGGTACTGGAATAAAGGTTCTTATCCCTGGGGCTGCAGAGAAGATAAAAATGGGAAGTTTTCCAAGTGTAGCTGAGATGATAAAAAAAACCAAGGATATGAAAATCCCTATTTATGCTTGTGAAGCATCAAAGCAGATGTGCGGATTAGAAAAAGAAACATTAATTTCTAGTGCAAAAATTGTTGGTGCAGCAACATTAAATGACCTTGCTCTTGAAGCCGGAGCAACCATGTGGTTTTAAAAGGATGAAATATGGGTAAAATATATTTGGATTATGCATCTGGAATGCCTATCGACCCTAGAGTTTTTGAGTTTGCTAAACCCTATTTAATAAAAAAGTTTGGTAATCCTTCATCTTTATATAATGATGGAGTTGAAGCAAAAGGTGCAGTAGAAGAAGCAAGAGCTAAGATTGCTAAATTTATTAATGCAGAAAATGAAAAAACTATTATTTTTACAGGTAGTGCAACTGAATCAAATAATCTTGCAATTAGAGGAACAGCACTACGTAATATTGGTACAGGTAAACAAGTAATTACTAGTGCTATAGAACACATTTCTGTAATTAACTGCATGAAAGATTTACAAAAAAATGGTTTTACTTTCAATATACTCCCAGTGGACTCATTTGGTGTTGTAAATACAAAGAAACTTGAGGACATTCTGACAAAAAATACAACAGTTACCTCGATTATGTATGCAAATAATGAAATCGGAACCATAGAGCCAATAAGAGAAATTAGTAAAATCGTACATGAGAAGGGAAATTATTTGCATGTGGATGCTGTAGCTGCTGCTGGTCGTATACCTATAGATGTTCAAAAAGATGGAATTGATCTACTAACCTTATCCTCAAATGATTTATATGGTCCAAAAGGCGCTGGTGCTTTATATGTTAAACAAGGAGTTAAAATTCAATCAGTGCTATTGGGTGGTGGGCAAGAAAGAGGTTTAAGATCTGGAACGGAGAATGTTTTTGCTATTGCTGGAATGGGTGAAGCCGCTAAAATAGCTATGAAAGAAATGAAGACCGAGAGTAACAGACTTTTGAAAATCAGAAATAAACTTATCTCAGAAATTTCTAAGATTAACCAAGCATATCTTACAGGCCATCCAGTAAAAAGACTTCCACATCACGCCAGTTTCCGTTTCAGTCATATAGAAGGTGAAAGCATACTTTTAAATATGGACATGTATGGTATTCAAATTGCAACAGGTTCAGCTTGTTCCCATAAAACTTTAGAACCTTCGCATGTACTAATTGCAATTGGATTAAAGCATGAGGAGGCTCATGGCTCAATGGTTATGACTCTTGGTAGATCTAATAATTTGAAACAATTACCAATAATTGTAAAAGCGGTGAAAGAAACAGTTAGTAGATTAAGAAAACTTTCACCACTTGTAAAATAAAAGGTGAAAAAAAAATGGCACAAGTAGGTTATAGTAAAAAAGTTATGGAGCATTTTATGAATCCAAGAAACGTGGGTGTTATTAAAAATCCTGATGGTTATGGTAAAGTTGGAAATCCTGTTTGTGGTGATCTTATGGAGATCTTCATAAAAGTAAAAAATGATATAATAACTGATATAAAGTTCAAGACCTTTGGCTGTGGCTCAGCAATTGCAACAAGTAGCATGGTAACGGAGTTAGCAAAGGGTAAACATATTGATGAAGCTATGAAGTTAACACGTGGTGATGTTGCTGATGAGCTTGAAGGTCTTCCACCTCATAAGATGCATTGCTCTAATTTAGCAGCAGATGCTTTGC
>WOR8_10002024_pt1 | contig 20264 bp, 19 predicted proteins | sample DeeMarSeWOR38_10_FD_19890 | JGI IMG/M metagenome (IMG submission 19890)
GGGGAAAGCGGGACGGGCAAAGAAATGGTTGCGGCGGCACTCCATCAATTAAGCAAAAGGTCCGCCGGTCCCTTCGTGCCCGTCAACTGCGGGGCCCTTCCGGAAGGAACCCTGGAAAGTGAATTGTTCGGACATGTCAAAGGAGCATTTACCGGCGCTATACACAACCGCAAAGGAAGATTCGCCCTCGCGGAAGGAGGGACTGTCTTCCTGGACGAGATCGGTGAAATTTCGGCAGCGACCCAGGTAAAGCTTCTCCGGGTAATTCAGGAAAAAAGCTATATGCCTGTGGGCGGAGAAAAGAGCGTCCGGGCCGACGTCCGTGTTATCTGTGCAACTAACAAGGATCTTAAGGAGTTGACGCGCCAGGGACGGTTTCGGTCGGATCTTTATTATCGCCTGGCCGTCATGCCCATTCATTTACCATCATTAAAGGATCGTGGCCGCGATATTACACTGCTGGCAAATTTCTTCCTCGAGAAGTATTCCGCGGATACCGGCAGAACCGTGAGAGAGATCTCTCCTGAAGCGTTGGAACTGCTGAACAGGTACAACTGGCCGGGAAATGTCCGGGAACTTGGAAATTCCATTCAATATGCCATGGTAAAGTGCCGTTCCGGTCTTCTCGATGTAGAACATTTACCTCCTGAAATTCGGGAATATTCCATGCCCCCTGCTGCATCTAAACCCGGACGCCCGCCCAAACTTGACCTGGATACAGTCCGGGATGTGCTGCAGACCACAAGGGGCAATCGCGCTGAAACTGCGAGATTACTTGGAGTCAGTCGAACGACCTTATATCGCTTTCTCGAGAGGACCGAACTGTTACAAAATACAGATATGTAACAAAATAATTATGAAACGCTTTTTTTACATACAATAATTATGTATTTAATTGATATAAAATGATTTATTAATTATAAGCTTTATCCCTCCATTTAAATCTGTTCCGAAATATCTTGAAAATTTTCAGTTGTCCAGTCGGATACAATTTTGAGACATATATTATTATCCAATTGATAACAAAGGATATACAGTTTTATTTTCCTAAGAATCCCTTATGGCACACTTTATGCATTGAATAGTATATTATGGCATATTTAGGGAATTTAAAGTGACGAAGCCCTGCAATAAAAATATTATTAAAGTTCTGCGCTTATCCCGCGACATGATGCTCCTTGCCGACAAGGGAGATGAAAGCCGGCAGGATCGGAGCTGCGGTGTGCTGTATGGCACTCTCCGGGATTCTGCCTATAAGCTTCGCAGCCTGGCGGAACAGGAGATCGATATCCACAAAGACACGGGGCTGTGGGATGTGGACGAGAGCAGCACAGGTTAAAAGAATATTCAGGAGTCAGGAAATGCCCGAACAGAAGATGATTAAAAACTGCAATCTCCGACTCATTCAACAGGATATTACCGATTTCGAGATAGAAGCCTTTGTATTTTATGCACAGCCGAATCTTGAGTTGGGAGCGGGATTTGGGAGCGCCATTACCAGGAGGGGCGGACAATCCATAAAAAAAGAACTCGATGAAATCGGATCTCTTTCCGTGACGGAGGCTGCAGTAACAGGCGGCGGTAATTTAAAAGCCAAGTATATCGTTCATGCTGTCGGACCGACCTTCCAGGAAGAGCAGCTTGAGGAAAAGCTGCACGCCACTATACTTACCGCTTTAAAAAAGGCGGAGGAAAAGGGAATCCGACATATTGCCCTTCCTCCCATGGGAACCGGTTTCTATGGTGTTCCCCTTGCTACAAGCCTGAGTATTATGAACCGGGCTTTCGAAGAATACGTGTCTCAAGGCGGCAAAATGGAAGAGATCGTAATTTGTGCAAACGATCCCCGGGAATATCGGGCGTTTCAGGGTGCATTTGGATAGGACTTTCACCCGGATACGCTGAAACATTGATTTTTATTATGAATGGACTGGATGCTAATGAGTAAACTGCTGCATTTTTCAGAGAACGAGCTTCAGGAATTTGCGCTTCTGTTTATGGCTTGCGTGTATATCCTGCGTATTATCTGGCTTCTCCATTTTAAAGCAGGACGCGAGCGTCAGGCGCCTACAAGTCAATTTCGTACGACCCAGACCAGGGGTATTTTCTATTCCTGGATGAATATCGCGATGCCCTGGGCGATGGAGAGTACACGGACGAAGTCCTTCTTTTACGCTCAGTTCGTTATTTTTCATCTGGGTGTAGTTGCTGCAATCGGCCTGTCTTTTATTATTCCCTATGCTCACGAACTGCTGGAATCCGTTACCCTGGTGTATGTACTGCAAGTGATCATTGGAATGGCTTTCCTGGTATCATTGCTTCGTTTATATCGTCGTATTACCAACAAGTATATGAGGGCCATTAGTTCTCCGGACGATTACTTCTCGCTCGCTTTACTTTCTGTCTGGTTTTTATTTGCCGTTTTTGCCGTTCCCAACAACTATCAAGAGGGAGAAACGGTTCTGCTGGTTTATTTCATGCTGACGGCTTTCTTTCTGATCTATGTTCCTTTCAGCAAGATTTCCCATTATCTGTACTATCCATTTACGCGCTATTACTTTGGAAAGACGATGGGATATCGCGGTGTCTATCCGCTGGCAAGATCAAAACGCTGAGCCAGGAATGTTGTAGGACGGTAAGACAGGATCTATGCCGACTGCCGATTCAGATGATTGAATACGATACGAGGAATTTGAAATATTTTGAGGGAGAATGACGTGACTGATACCCGCCAGGAAAAGCGATCCCATAAGGCCCAAAAATTATTGGAAAGGATGTCCAAAAAACTCAACCGCCAGATGGTAGGTTCCATGGCTGCTTGCGTACATTGCGGCATGTGCACCGAAGCGTGCCACTATGTACTGACAAATCCGGACGATCCCACCTACGCGCCTGCTTACAAGGCCGACCGCATCCGCAAAATCTTCAAACGGCACTTCGACTGGACCGGACGCGTGTTGCCCTGGTGGGTAGGCGCCAAAAGCATCAAATCGGACGAAGAGCTTGAAGAGCTTAAAGATATAGTTTTCGGGAAATGTACAAACTGTCGAAGGTGTTCCATTAATTGCCCTATGGGTGTCGATTACGCCACTTTTAATCGCATGGCCCGGGGTCTGCTGGTTTCCGTTGGAATTATGCCGGAAGGTGTAGCGGTGGTCAGCAAGGATCAATGGGAGATAGGAAATCAGATGGGGGTGTTGAAAGAGGAATATATCGACACCCTGGAATGGATGTCCGAAGAGTTAAGCGATGAGATGAACGATCCTAATGCCATAATTCCTATCGATAAAATGGACGCGGATATCGTCTACTCCATCAATCCCCGCGAGGTAAAATACGACCCGCGCACCATCGCCGATGCCGCGAAGATCTTCTATCTGGCCGGAGAAAACTGGACAATGCCCAGCGAAGGCTGGGATATGACCAATTTTGGCCTTTTTTCCGGGGACGACGACCTGGGCGGAGCTGTTGCACTTCGGCTCTATGAAAAGGTCGTGGAATTACGCGGCAAAAAGCTGGTGATCTCGGAATGCGGTCACGGATATCGTTCCACACGGTGTGAAGGACCGAACTGGGCCCAACATACAATGCCCTTTGAAATGGAAAGTTCGGTTCTGACCATGTTGCGGTATATCAAGGAAGGGCGCATCAAGGTAGACAAGAGCAAAAACAATATACCCGTGACTTTCCATGATTCCTGCAACAATGCACGAAGCTGCGGCTTGTTTGATGAACCCAGAGAATTGTTAGGCAATGTCGTAACCGATTTCCGTGAAATGTATCCTAACCGTACAGATAATTATTGCTGCACAGGCGGCGGCGGCGCCATGTCCATGTCTGAATATACCCCGCAGCGTTTAAAATCCGCCAGGGTGAAAGCAGACCAGTTGAAGGCTACGGGTGCAAAGATAGTCGTGACTTCCTGTCATAACTGTGTAGACGGACTAACGGATCTGATTCGCCATTATAAACTCGGAATGGAAGTTACCCAGTTGGTCAATCTTGTCGCCAATGCTGTTGTGGTACCCGAACAGATTTCAGAGACCGAAACTGTTGAAGCACAAAAGGCCGAATAGGCAACTTCAGTGGGCTGATGGCGAAATAATTATCCCCGCAGGCACGTAATGTGCTATAAATGTGCTTTGGTTAATAATTAATCCATTTAAAAAACAAAGGTTTTAAGGCACACGTCAGCAGTAGCCGAGAATGCTGAAACTTCCCTAACCTTTAATATTTCAGTATTAAAAGCATTACAAGGCAGCCAAAACCTGTGTAGAGCATATCGGTTTGAACTTTGTGTGAATTTGTTTATCATCTACATGAACGAATCACATTAAGCTGAACGGGTCAGTGAAAATGTGACCCAAGTCGGAGGATTATAAAATGGGTAAAGTAGCTATCGAAACGCTAGCGGAAGATATGTTCCAGCTTGTTACCGAATGCGCCGGCAAAAAAAATCTCAAGGCAGGAGACCTTATCAAAGCAATGATAGCAAAGCATGGTGAAGATGCCTGCGATAAGGCTGATTGCAAAAAAGCGATCAGAATACTTATGGACTCCGGCAGGTGTGTCTACAGTTATATGGGCGGATCGTACATTCAACTTCCCCCAAAAGAGTGATCCATCTAACCCCTTTCAAGTACTCCGGTGGCAGATCGAGGAGGACTTTGGGCTCATGTTTAATCTATGCTTTTTAGTTCAAAAGAGACGGGAACCGTATATCTTGTAGGAGCAGGTCCAGGTCACCCCGGATTGATCACCCGATGGGGTTATGACCTGCTGCAGCAATGCGACGCCGTCGCTTACGATGCCCTTATCCCAATGGAGTTGATCACCAGCCTGCCCGAGAGAGTTGAAAAACATTATGTAGGCAAGCGTGCGGGGAAGCACTCTCTCCCCCAGCCTCAAATAAACGAGCTGCTGGTGATCCTGGCGAAGCGGGGATTGAAGGTTGTTCGTTTGAAGGGAGGGGATCCTTTCGTTTTCGGCAGGATTGGAGAAGAAGCTGCACATCTAAACGCCGCGGGAATCCCTGTAGTCATGGTTCCGGGCGTAACCGCCGCATCTGCGGCTGCGGCAATGTCCGGATTTTCGCTGACCAGTCGCCAGGAGTCTTCCTGGATTTTTATCGCGACAGGACATCCTGCAGAAAATTCCAGCACTCCCATACCGTGGGACCAGGTTGCAGCTCTGCATGGCGGAACACTAGTCATATACATGGGAATTGCACGCCTGGATCGTATCGTGAAGCAGTTGCTTGAATCGGGAATGGCGCCCGAAACGCCTGCAGTTGTCGTTCATGCAGCATCTACCGGTCTGGAGCGGTCCGTACAGGCTCCCTTAGATGAAATATGCAGCGAATGCAGCCGTTTACAGATTACGCCGCCTGCTCTGGTGATTATTGGAGATTCAGTACATTGTCATTCCGATAATCTGATAGCAAAAAACAAGCCCCTTGCAGGAAAGAAAGTGCTGCTGACAGGCCCTTCCCGGAAAACGGGATTATTCTGTTCATCTCTCAGGGAAGCAGGTGCTGAACCGTTGCCGTATCCGACTACAACCTGTCGAAGACATGATGATGCGGAGGGATGGAAAAGTTTTACGGATGCCATCGGCTCGGGCGGCATATGTCTTTTCCAAACCGACGTCGATGTCCACCTGTTTTTTGAAGAATTGGTACGTCACGGTCAGGACATACGAAATCTGGCGCATTTTAAAGTTATTGCCCTGGGGGAAAATACGAAAGCAGCACTGCTGCAATACGGCATTCGAGCAGATTGCATTGTCAGGACACTGGAAGCCGCATCGCTGGCAGAGCCCATCTCCAAGCTGCTGCAGGCCGCAGGTCTCCCGTTGATTTTGATTCATGGAAATCCTGCAGCCGGTATCCCGGAAAAGAACATTCAAGCTTTAGGAATAAAGGTAGTTCATCTGACAGTGGAAATGGAATCCGCCGCTGAATGGGATTCACGCTGGAAAGAAGATTTGGTAAGCTCGCCCCCGGATTTTACCGTATTTACAGGCACCTACGAAGTTAGAAGGCTGGTGGAACTACTGGGAAAGGACGCCGCTTCAGACCTCACTCGTCGGTCCTGTGTCGTCTCCATGGACGATTCCATTGAGGACATTCTTAAGAAATTCGGGCTTTTTTATAGGATAAAATTGAATTCACTCAAGACTGAAGATCTGGTTAAAGCAGTGACGGATTATCTAAAATAGCCCGTTTCTTCAGCGTGTTTGAAGCCGGATTTTGACTTTTATCATAATCCGAATTCCATTTTACCCAATCGACAGTTTTCTATAGTTTTGGAATCACAGCGGTGGTCATGCTATGATTCTCGACATCGTATCAGTAGCAGGGTTGGCCTCGTTCATTTCGTTAGCGGAAACAGCAGGCTATAGAACAGATTATATACATATACCGTCCTCAGGAGGTCATAATGGATCACAAAGCAACGTTAACCATCGATGGAAAGGTCCTGGAACTACCAGTCATCGAAGGGACGGAAGGGGAGCTGGCTATCGATATAACCCAGTTGCGTGCTCAAACCGGCTATATTACATATGATCCGGGCTTCGGCAATACGGGATCCTGCAAGAGCGCTATTACTTTCATAGATGGAGAAAAAGGTATTCTTCGCTACAGGGGTATCCCAATCGAGGAATTCGACCGCCCACAACCCGATTTTCTGGAAACCGCAATGCTCATTATTTTTGGAGAGCTCCCAACCCAAGAAACAAACCAGCGGTTCCGCAATGTCTGTAAAGCCACCGCCAACCTCGATGAAAGCATGAAGCACCATTTTGACGGTTTTCCTATCGGTGCTCCGCCCATGGCTCAGCTTTCCGCAATGATCAATGCGGTTTCATGCTTTTACCCGGAGTATTTCATACTGAAAGATCGCGAAATATTTGAAGATGCAGCCGCACGAATTATCAGCCAGATACGGACGGTAGCAGCTTACTCCTACCGGCGTTCCCGGGGTTTGCCGCTGATCTACCCCAACCCTTCCCTGAAATACTGCGAGAATTTCCTGCATATGATGTTTTCAATGCCATATCAGGACTACCAGGCCGATCAGGATATTCTGGATGCTCTCAACCTGCTTTTTATCCTACACGGAGACCACGAACAGAACTGCAGCACATCGACCGTACGCATGGTAGGCTCCAGCGAAGCGAATATCTACGCTGCCTGCGCTTCGGGTGTCTGTGCACTCTGGGGGCCTCGCCACGGCGGTGCCAACCTCGCTGTCATAGAAATGCTGAAAGAGATTAACGATGGAAACAGAAGTCCGGAAGATTGTATCGAAATGGTCAAGGACAAGAAAAACAACTTCCGTTTGATGGGCTTCGGCCATCGGGTGTATAAAAATTACGATCCCCGTGCCAAGATCCTTAAAAAAGCATGTGACAAGGTTTTACAAAAGATGGGCATCCATGATCCGCTTCTCGAAATTGCAAAACGCCTTGAAGAGCTTGCGCTGAAAGACGAGTATTTCATACAGAAGAAACTGTACCCGAATGTGGATTTTTACAGTGGCATTATCATGCGATCAATCGGCATCCCGACAAGTATGTTCCCCGTTATGTTTTCCATCGGGCGTTTGCCCGGCTGGATCGCGCAATGGAAAGAGCACCACGATGATCCGACCATGCGCATTTCCCGTCCAAGACAGATTTATATCGGGCATAAAGAGCGCCACTATATTTCCAAGGAGGATAGGAAGTAGTAGGCGAACAGGTTTTTCCAGTCGAAAATGGGAGTTGTGAGGAATGCGCGTTAAAGGCGCTTATCCGAGCAAGTATCGGACAGCATTCTCCCCTGCGATTCTCCCCGAATTCAGCGCAAAACCGACCAGGTGGCCCGTAAGTCGATAACAGTAGCTCTCCGATTCCCAGCATCCGGCAGTGGAACCGGCAGCGTAAAGTCCCGGAATTGGATTATCCTCGTTGTCCAGGGCTTCCATTTTTTCATTTATTTTTATCCCGCCGTACGCGTCACACAAACCCAAATGCCCTCTTACGGCGTAGTACGGCGGAGTTCTCAGGGGCAGCAGATACTTCCGGTCTTTTGCAAAAAGAGCATCATGCTTGTCGTCGCAGGAAAAATTATATTCTTGTATTGTAGCCTTCAGGATAGCCGGTTGCGCCCCCATCCAAGATGCGATCTCATCCCAGGAATCGGATATTTTCAAATCGCCCTTATCCGCCTGTTTTTGTACTTCTCTCTCCAATCCGGGCAGTGGAGTCGCCGCCGATACAGGAAGCCAGTTTGCGCGGGATGCGGCGCCGGGTCTGACCAGCCCCTGATTCTCAATCTTCCGCAGTGTGCTGCTGTCGAAAAGTGTGTAGGTGATGCCGTCAGGCTGCAGGGCAACCGCATTTCCGAAGGCAAAGAAAGCGAGTTGATAGCCTTCGTCAATAAACCTCACTCCGTTCTTATTCACCCAGAGCATTTCCGGTTCCCAGGCAAGAAACCATAATGTAATCCTTATCGGCGATCCGTCAATCCCTTCGGCATCCATTTTCATTGCATGGGAATCCTTTCTGGGCTTGAGAAAGGGCCCGTGCAGATTCACCGTACCCAGACCTGCGGTCGCGGCGCCGATTTCAGTCGCCATCCTGATCCCGTCACCGGTATTGCTGGGCGGCCCATCGTACGTAATGGTGTCATGATAATTCGCGCAATACTTTTTCAGCATCTCCCGGTTGTTGCCATAACCGCCCGTTGTGATGATGACGCTTCCTGCCTCAACGGCAAGATCCCCGTCTCCGGTTCCGGCAATGACTCCGGTAATTTCACCATTTTTATTACGCAATAATTTCTTACCGGGCGTACGTGTAAGAATTTGCACACCCTTATCCCGGCAATTTTCTCTCAGGGCTTTCATCAAAGCATTGCCATGCCCTTTCACTGAATGCCGCACCAGAGGTACCTGGTTGGGATAGTATTGGATAAGCTCGAACTGCAATCCCATATTTTCCAGCCATCCGATTGTATCCCCGGATTTATCGATAAAAGCTCGGACTATCCTCGGATTAATCTTCGTCCAGTGCCCCCATTCCATAGCTGTTTTAAAGAGTTCGTCTTTGGGGGCATCAATCCCCAGCCGCTTCTGGACCGGGCTTTCAGCGCCGAAAATGTCATGAGCCATGGCGGTGCTACCGGCCGCTGAACCGGCCTTTTCCAGTACAATTATGCTCCTGCATCCATTTTCTGCAGCAGAAAATGCAGCAGCCAAACCGGCGCCACCGCCGCCGATAACCACCAGTTCTGCCCTAAGGCTTTCAGCCGTCATAGCAACATACCTCCTTTAAAACAGTTTCATCCGGTTATTGTTTCCTGAGGAATTGAAATGTCCGAACATCATCCTTGCCTGTAGAGATTATACAAGCAAGCATTATTTAATTTGATGGTATATTAATTGAAATTTCGACAGGAAGAATTCAATGGAATGGACATACGATAGTATTAAGAAATGGTTTGATGCCTACTTTGAAGATGTATGCATAAGTCAGGGGGATCTCGAAACTGTAACGAATCTCAAAAAATATTTTTCTGCGGACTTGGAACTGATGATGTACACCGCACCATCATCACCTCCCGCGAGATTGATGTCCCGGGATGATCTGTTAATCTCTTTCGTTCATCCCGGTCTGCAGGAAGATATATTGCCTCTGCACATTGCCGTCGACGCCAATCAAATGATTGTTGCGGTTCAATTCGAAATCCGTTTCACAGACAAGCCTTCGGGAACAAAGTGGCAGCCTATTCAGGCGAGCGCCCATTACCACCTACTGGTCGATGAGAACAGGGACCTGAAAATCAGAAGAATATTTTATTGGACTGAGGCTCTCCCTATGGACCTGTTCGAATACTGGGCACATCACCGGGAGAATGCGTTAAGACAGCATGCTTTGAATTATTTGAACTCAGAATCCTGAACTTGAGCGCGCATGAACGCTTCTGAATATATCCTGTCGACCGCAATACTCAGGATCCGTTCCTCAAAGTAGATTTGCGACTTGCCGCCGTCCTGGGCCAGTTCCGGATACCGAAGCAGTACTGCATACGCCCGAATCCGGTCAAGACAAAGGATTGCCATGGCACGGACCTGTGAATCCGGATCCAGGAGGCTTTTTTCAATATCTTCAAGTCCATCCTCAATACTTCCGGGGGCCGCTTCCCCTATCAATCCCAGAGCATATAGGATGCCGGGGAGAAACGCTGGCCTATCTTCGGGCTCCAGGTTTAGTAGAGAGACGGTCATAGGGATAAATTCCAGGAATTCCTCTGGATTGGAACGGACGATTTCGCCTATAACTTCCGGGGCGTGTGGGGCAACAGCACCGGACTCATCGCTCATCATCCAGAACAACCGCCGCAGATAGTTCCTGAAAATCTTGGGCCGGTCAGCAGACAGATCCGCAGCACAGCGTCCAATGGCGTCTATTGCCCTCCAGCGGATGAGAGAATCCTCGGAATAGGTTAACGTGATAAGGGCGCTGATGGTCCGATTGTTGCTCCTGGCAGCATCCAGTACTTTCTGGAAATCAGCGAAGGCAAGCCAGGCCCGTAAATCCGATTTCACAGGTATCCCTTTTTTACCGGATTGAGATCGGCACAGTTATAATGTTCTTTTAACCAGCAGCCTGAGGTAACAGTGAAGAACTCCGACCTACGGTAGGAGCTTTCCTTTGGAAAAAGCCATGGGGGCTTCGCCCCCCGGTTGCCATTCATCCCAGGCCATAGGTTGGACCAGGCCATAGGTTGGACCAGGCCATAGGTTGGCCCAGGCCATAGGTTGGACCGGCCATAAGTTGGGGCATTCTGGCTTTTTCCCGTAAACCAGGCTGCTAAGACCAGGTGTCCTGCAGGCTGCGGAACTTGGAACCCTCAACCAGCAATGCTTTCATGATTGCGACAATATGGTTTTTTTCAGCTTCAATAATCTGTGACAGCAGCGCACTGCTCCCCTGCACTTCATCAACTGCTTTATAGAAGCCGAGAGTCGCCTTTTCAAAATCGAGAGCTTTCTGTAAAGCATCATCCCGATCTTTGACTGTATCGACGTCCTTAAAAGGTCCCTGGTATCTTGAAAAGAACAGAGAGTGAGACATTGCTCTCAGGTAATCGTTCATTTCAGAGGATTGACCGTCCGCCGCTTCCTCCGGTGCTTTCGCCTTCAATTGGGAGAATTGCTGTTTGTGAACCAGTTCGTCTTCAGAAAGCCTGGTAAACAGTTCAGCGATCTCCGGGCTATGGCTGAATTTTTCCGCCAGCCGAGCGTAATTCTCAGATCCGAATTCTTCCGTTGCAATTGCAAATTCAATACATCCTTTAAGCGTCAGATCCTCTATCATGCATTTCCTTTCCTATGAATGTTCAGCTCAACACCCGCGGTTCTGCCGACCTTGCGTCAAGCCATCTCTTTGAACGACGGATATAAACGAACGCAAGTTTGCAGGCTTAAAGTGTATGGATAATCCGCACCGGGCATCGGTTAAGCATAAAGCCAACACGCGCCAAAGGTAAGTGTGGCCCGGAAATACTTACCCCAATAAGGCTCGACCTATTTTTTACGTTTCAGACGATCAGCCCAAAACGGTCATTTTTTTCTTGAAGTCATCCAATCCCTTCAGTATTAGGTCGTGTTTTTCTTCATCGACAATCAAATATTCCAACAAGGCTTGCTGGACAAAGAATTGGCATTCTTCCTTGCATTCTTTCGCCATCTCAATGGTTTTTCTTTCCACTTTATCATGTGCTTCAATTTCATCCCAAATCTGGGCCAGTTCTTCGTGGGAAAGATTTACCTGCTGTTTCGTGAGACTGTCGATAATAAATTGCTGCACTCTATGATGCTGAACAGAATCATTCCTGATAATCTCCATAATCTGCCGTATCAGAAGATTATCGGTTTTTTCCATGATCTTGGTCGTTGTTTCAATAGCATGCCGTTCGATTCCCTGCCAGTCCCGTAAAGTTTTCAGCAGTTTCTCTGTACGTTCTTGCCCCGTTTCAGGCGCCATAAATCTTCTCCTGTATTTGTGTTTGTGGTTTTGCCGCGTACGGCACTATTATCCATTTCCTGCACTAGAATACCATAGTGACAAAAAGTGTGTCAGGTTAGAATTCCCCCAATTTTTATGAAAACCAATTCCTTTTAATAAAGGTGAGGGCTTATAAAAATGCAGACCGGGAGTCTTCAGGAATCGGACGTCTCTTTCAACCATAAAAGCCAATCGTCCAGGGTCATTTCATACACAGGGAAATCGATATTTTCAGGCCTGCCTGCCTCAAGAAATTTTCTGTAAAGGGTGTTCCGTTCTCCGGAATCTGCACCCTCCCCGCGGACGGCATCGCGAAAACGCCCTCCCGCTTCGACCCATTTTCCCATTCCCCGGGCGTAACCTCCCAGTAAGGTCCGGATCTCCGCCGCCATAAACGGTGCAATTCCGCCTGTACTGACGGCAATGGAAAGGGATTCTTCACGCCATACGGCAGGGAAGATTACAGTGCTCAGTTCAGGATCGTCTACAACATTGACCGGAATGCCAAGTTCTCCGGCGTCTTCAGAAATCCGTTGGTTGACTTCTCTGAAGGGAGTTGCCGCGATAACAAGCTGAAATCCATTACAATCCCCTTCCTGGTATTCTCTTTCCAGCCAGCGAACGGAATGATTTCGAACTTCATCTGCGGCGTACCCGGAAATGATCGGCGCAATCAATGTTATTTCGCAGGATGCCCTCAGCAGGATTTTTATTTTGTGGGAAGCTACACGGCCTCCACCGACTATGAGGCACGGGAGGCCGTTTTTAAAAAACAAGGGAAGGAACATCACGGAAATCCTTTCTTTAACAATGAGACATGACGAGGATTATAGTTGCTGGATTGCGCTTCATAACCTGTACGCCTATTCTTTGGATTCGCCTCCCTATATACAACATTGAATCACTGAATACTCTTAAGGATTTCCATCAGGAATTTCCAGAATTTTCCTACACTGTCGATATAGATCCTTTCGTCCGGTGAGTGTGCCCCTTTAACGGTCGGGCCGAATGATATCATGTCCATGCCCGGGATACGTTTTCCGATAACACCACACTCCAGTCCCGCATGAATCGCTTTCACCTGAATCGATTTTCCGTAGAGAGATCGATAGGCACTCCTTGCCGTCTTCAGTATCGGGGATCTCATATCCGGCTTCCATCCCGGATAGCCATCCGTGTAACGGACTGAAGCACCGCCCAAAAAAAAGACGGCGGATACGGTATCCACAATCTCCGTAAGTGCAGAAACAACAGAGCTCCTTTGACTTGTAGCAATAGAGAGAGAATCTTTTGCAGTACTGACGACTGCAACATTGGTGGATGTCTCCACAAGCCCTGTAATTTCTTCACTCATTTTGATTACACCATGAGGAAGAGCGGCGATAGATCGCAAAATCTTTCTTTGCGATGCCCTTTTTATGACCTTGCCATTCTTCCTGCCGCCGTAGTCGGCCACAAATTCGATTTTTAAGTCCGGATCCACGAACGCCAGTTCACCGCTTATGGCTGTAGAGAGTTCCCCAACGATATTCTCGGCCGGTTCTATTTTATTTTCCGGGATAAACAGATGCGCTTCGCATTCACGGGGAATCGCGTTATGTTTGCTTCCCCCTTCGATACAGGAAAGCCGCGCCCCGATGGAATCAAGGGATAGAAGAATCCGATTTGCGATTTTTACGGCATTTCCCCTGCCTTTGTCGATCTCCAGGCCCGAATGCCCGCCTTTCAGGTTTGTGACCTTGACCTGCACGAACACCGACCGGACCGGGGGCCGATCGAATGCAACTTTCCATGTACCGGTCGTATCTTTGCCGCCGGCACAACCCACATAAAGAGTCCCTTCCTCTTCGGAATCAAGATTCAGCAGTGTTCTGCTTTCCAGGAAGTCCGGTGCCAGATTCAGAGCTCCTGTCATGCCTGTTTCTTCATCAACCGTAAACAGCAGCTCCAGGGGGCCGTGTTTGAGAGAACAGTCTTCCATGATGGCCAGGTTTGTCGCTACTGCAATTCCATTGTCTGCGCCAAGGGTTGTGCCGTTTGCAGCCAGGATATTGCCCTTACGAACAAGTTCGATAGGATCTTTCAGAAAATCATGATCCTTGTCCTTATTCTTTTCACATACCATATCGAGATGACCCTGAAGGATCACCGGCCGGATATGGCTATGGCCCTTCGAAGCCGGTTTGCGGACCACGACATTTCCTGCCTTGTCCGTCTTTGCCTGGAGTCCCAGCTTGTGTGCAGTATCCAAAACGTATTGGATTATGGCCGATTCATTCTTGGAGCCGCGGGGGATACGGGATATTTCGGCGAAGTACTTCCACACCCCTTCCGGTTTCATGCCTTTGACTACAGTTGTCATGTGAAATCCCCATTTGAATATTATTTAGAGGACCGGATCGATCTTAACCCGGTAAAGGGCTATTATAATAGCAGGTTCTATTTCTGGATAAGATGCTTTACTGAATCTCATAATCTCCGTATGCTTTAAATCCCATGTTACTGATTGCGGCTGCACTGCAGGAAGAGTTGAAAGTTGCCTTATCCCACTACCGGAATCCCGAAAAGATCCGTCGGCGTGGCGTCGAGTTCTGGCAGGCGGTCCGGAACAATGAGACGGTTTATTTTCTGAAAACCGGCATCGGCCCGAAGCGTTCGGCCGCATCCATGGAGCGGGCACTGGAAGTCATGGAAGTCTCTCAAATTCTGGTTTTGGGCTACGCCGGCGCCCTGGATCCTCAGTTAAAACTGGGAACACTCGTAGTTGTTGAGAAAGCATTCGCCTGCAGCATCGATAAAGCCCACCCTGAAGTGGAGCACCTGAAACTGGACAGGATATTTGTACTGGCGCCGGGTAATGCCCTAGTAAAGGTTGCGAAATCGTTGCATCTCCCTTTTAGCACCGGGAACACCCTTACATCGTCTCATGTTTGGGGAAATCCTGTGCATAAAAGGATTCTTCTGGAAAAATTCCGGGCTTCTGTAGTGGACATGGAAACAGCCGCCCTTGCAGGCGTCTCTGAAACCAAACGTATTCCTCTTCGCTGCATTCGCGCCATCAGCGATGAAGCGGGCGATTCATTCCTGGAACCGTTTTCGTACAATCCTTCACCCGCCGTTGCAAGGCGTGCGGGGCAACTCATTCGCAAGGGGAATCCGGCAAAAATCCTGCGAGAATGGAAATGCAATACATCGGTTGCGAGGGTAAGCCTGGACCGGTTCCTGGCTGGATATCTTTTTCCTGAGAATAACGTATTACGGCTCTGACCAACAGGGAGTAAAAATGGCTTTAACAAAAGCCCCTTCGAGAAAATCATACAAGATAGTCCTGTCTTTGGCAGTCTTGATCTTACTACTGTTTATTTTACAGGGTGTTTTTCTTGCAGGGAAAATCCCATCCATAGAAATCGAGACGGCTTTGCCGGCAATCGGGAAACAAACTCCTTTCCGGATAAAAGCGTCCGAGTTACGACGTGGCTTAACTTTTGTAAAAACGGAATTTATACAGGGAAATACGTCTGTTACACTGATAGAAAAAACGTATTCTGTTAGTTCGCAATTGTTCCCCTGGGGATTCAAAACCGTTACGGACACCCTCACCGGCACAGTCGGTGTCGGAGACATGCCGGAGCTTCAGGAAGGTTCAGCCGTGATCCGAGTGACGGTTGGCAGAGCTTCAACGTGGCTTCTGCACCCCGACCCCGAAATTCGCGAAATCAGCCTGCCTGTTCGATTAAGACCACCGATTCTTCAGGTAACATCGACATATATGTATGTTTCACAGGGAGGATGCGAACTTGTGACATACAGGGTCGGCCCAACAGCCGAGCGGGATGGAGTTCAGGTCGGATCCTGGTGGTTTCCCGGCTATCCCCTGCCCGGAGGGGGAGAACAGGACAGATTTGCACTGTTTGCGGTACCCCATGACATGAATACGCCCGATGTTTTGCTGATTGCCGTGGACGATGCCGCGAATAGGGCTGAAAAAATTTTCATAGACAGGTTCAATAGAAAATCTTTCAAATCGGACACCCTCAACATCAGGGATTCATTCATGGCTAAAGTCGTCCCTGAGATTCTGGCTCAGTCTCCGGAAATCGAAGATCGCGGCAATCCACTGGATAATTACCTGGCAATCAACAGGGAATTGCGTATAAAGAATGCTGAAACAATCAAAGCCCTGGCTCAAAAATCCCAACCTGAGTTTCTCTGGTCCAAGCCGTTTTTAATGTTACCGAACAGCAAGGTAATGGCCACGTTCGGGGAAAAAAGAACATACAGGTACGAGGGTAGGACTATCGATCACCAGACGCATCTCGGATACGATTTCGCGTCCACAAGCAAGGCTTCGATCCCCTCGCCAAATGACGGGATCGTAGTATTCGCCCGTTTCCTGGGCATATACGGCAATACGGTTATCATCGATCATGGCTGCGGTCTTATGAGCATTTGCGGGCATCTTTCCTCTATTGCCGTGAAAGAAGGCCAGCGTGTTTCCAGGGGAGACAGTATCGGCAAGACAGGAAGTACGGGCCTGGCAGGGGGAGACCACCTGCATTTCTCCAATCTTCTACAGGGGCTGCCGGTGAATCCGATTGAATGGTCTGACGCTCACTGGATCGAAGACAGGATCACAAGGAAACTGGACGAGGCGAGGGGGCGTTAACCCGCAACCCGGTTGCAGAGGACTCCGATACCCTCGATTTCCACCTCCACAACGTCCCCCGGCCTGGCGGCAGTTGTGTTTCCGGGAGTGCCGGTATAGACAACGTCACCCGGATAGAGAGTCATGTATCCGCTGATGTAACTGACGATTGTGGGCGGGTCGAAAAGCAGTTCACTGAATGGCCCTTCTTGTACTACCTTTCCATTCACGCGTGTCGTAATCCTGCCCCCGGACCAGTCAAAATCCCCCGCGATTGCAGGACCCAGAGGCGCGAAGGTATCGCAACCTTTGGCGCGCCACCATTGGAGGTCATTCTTCTGCCAGTTCCGTTCACTTAAATCATTTCCGCATGTAAAACCGAAGATACGGCTTTTTGCTTCAACCGGTGTTACATTCCGGGTTGTTTCCCCTACGACTGCAACCAGTTCTCCTTCGTAGTGAGTTTCCTCTGCACCGGTCGGAATTCGAATCTCTCCACCAGGTTCCAGCAGGGCGGAGATCGGAACATTGAAAATCGCCGGTTCTGCCGGAGGGGTACGGGTACCCAGATGGCTCTGATAGTTCAGTCCTACGGCGAGTATTTTGGTCGGTTCACATGGGCATAGTAACTTTACCTTTTGCAGATCCCTTATTGTGCCGGTCTCGCTGCGACCTCCGAATAATCCGCCGCTGATTTCCCTGACAGTTTCTCCTTCGAGAATTCCGTATGAAACTGTGTCCTGATAGCGATAGCGTATGTATTTCATGTAGCCACACCTCTCTTTTTGTATTGCTCCTACTGTGAAACTTTCAGGATGAACTCAGGCCCCGAATTCAAAACCCGGACAAGGTCTTTCGCAATGCCGATAGCGTATACCGGATCATTTCGGGCTTCTGGACAAAACTCAATACCAAATGATCCGGTTTCATATCATAAAAGTAGCCTGGATGAATCAAAATCCGATTTTCATTTAAGAATTTTTTAGCCGCACTTTCTTCATCGATTCCATTTAATTTCAGTGTGACGTAAAAACCTCCGCCCGGTTTTGAGTAACTGCAGCAATCAATCGAATCGACATACTCCTCTGCGATACCCCAGCATTCCCTGATACGCCGGGCAAAATCCTTACAGACGCTTTCTCCCTTCCGGAATATTTCCGGTGCCGCAGCCTGCACCACCTCATTGACCGGCAGGAAGGTGTCTGAAATCAATTCCAATGACCGCATAGCCTGGCGCACCCGGTCTTCTTTACCGGACAGAGCCATCCATCCGAATTTCATTCCCGGTAGAGCGAACATTTTCGAAAAACCGTTTAATATGAAGACCAGCGGAGCCGTGCTGCCGACAGGGCTGGGCAATACTGTGGGCTGGAGCAGAAACTCGCTGAAAACTTCATCACTCACAATCGCCAGGTCGTGCCGGAACGCGATATCCGCCAGCCGGCAGATTTCATCGGACGATGCAATATGCCCTGTCGGATTATGCGGAGAGATCAGCACTATGGCCCGCGTTCGCGTGGATATATCGGCTTCCAGGCACTGTATATCTATAGCCCAATCATTTGCTTCATCGAGACGGTAGGGAACAAGTCTTACACCGCTGAGCAGGGCGATATAGTCGAAAAGAGGATAGGAAGGCTGTGGGCAGAGAATTTCATCTCCCTCATCGGCCAGGAGCTTGGAGCAATACCAATAGGACATGCTCGTTCCAGGGGTCAGCAGTATGTTGTCCGAGTCGACGCAGAAGCCCCGGCCACGGTAGTATTCCGAAACAGCTTCACGTGCCGGCTTTTGTCCAAAGGAATCAGGCCGGTAAACCCGGCTTTGACGGGATGCCTGAACAAGGATTTCCTCCAGATATTCCTGTGGAAATTCATACCCCAGTTGATTGATATTGCCCGATATCAGGTCAATAATCGAGTGCCCCTGTTTTTTTAGCCTATCAAGGAGGCCGTAAAGGTCATTGGTTTCGCTATGAAGCTGATATGCAATGCGGGAAAACATGAACGCCTTTATTCGAATTAAAGTTTGAAGTTTGAGGTTTGAAGTTTGAAGTTGGGATTCTTCAGTCTTCCATGCCCTCCCGGAAATGCCACCAAAGCGCATAATCGGACGTTCCAATTCTAGTGATCCGGGACGATATATTGCAAGTGCACCTTTTGAAAAAGCCGTATGTGGAGGTTTGGAGTTTGAAGTTTGAGGGTTTGAACTTATAACTTCAAACCATACAAATTTATTAACATAACCACCAAACCCTGAACCTTAAACCCTGAACCTTGAACCTTGAACCTTGAACCTTGAAGAAGTTTGGAGTAAAGCGATCCACAGGTCGATTCATAAACCGGGACGCCATTGTGTTATGATCACGGGGACCGGTTACAGACGTTCAACGCGTACGGAAAGTCAGGGATGAATATGCGCGATATAACTATAAATGCTGATTTTGTTGAGACCGAGTTGAGTGTTCGCTACGCGGAAACTGACAGGATGGGAATCGTTTACTACGCCAACTATCTGGTCTGGTTCGAAGTTGGCCGGGTTGCGTGGTGCAAGGCTAAGGGTTTCCATTATGCAGAAATGGAAGCCCGGGACAGGTGCTTCATGGTGGTAGCTGAATCCGGATGCCGCTATAAAGCTCCTGCCCATTTCGGGGAGGACATCGTTATCAGGACCTCTCTGGCAAAAGCCACAGACCGGGTAATCCGTTACCGGTATGAAATTCGAAGGAAAGACAGCGGCCAATTACTCGCAACCGGGCATACGGCCCATGTCATAACAGACCCGGAATTTCGGCCCGCGCGTCTTCCCGAAAGCTACAGAAAATATTTCTCCCTGCCTCCAAGGACATAAGCGCGTTGCCTCTTTGAGGCTGTCGGTGCAGGTAGTATATTGAAAACGAGAGTCTTTCAGGCAATTGTTTTAGCCCTGCATTCAGAGGCGCCTTACAGTGAATCCGGTTTCGAAGGTTAGGAAAAATTATGGACAGACCCGTAATACTCATAGTCAGGGACGGCTGGGGAATCAGCAATGTCGTCGAAGGAAATGCGGTCCTTGCCGCCAACACACCCAACATGGACCGCTACGGCGGCAAATACCCCCGAACTCTTCTCCAGTGTTCGGGAGAAGCCGTCGGACTGCCGAAAGGATACCAGGGCTCAAGTGAAGTGGGGCATCTGAACATGGGCGCCGGGAGGGTGGTTATCCAGGAACTGAAGCGAATCAACGATTCGCTCTCCACCGGAGAGGCTTTCAAAAAAGAAAAATGGCAAAATCTGATCCGGAATTGGCGCGACAACAATTCCAGGCTGCACCTCATGGGTTTGATTCAGGATGAAGGCGTCCACGCCCATCAGGACCACCTTTTCAGTTTTCTCCGGGAGGCACGGTCGGCATTCGGGAATGGGGAGATCATCGTTCACTCATTTCTGGACGGCCGAGACACACCCCCCAGAAGCGCTGCCGGATTCGTCGACGGTCTTGTGAGACATCTGAGAGAAGCAGGAAACGCCCGCATCGGCACAATCATGGGCAGGTATTACTCCATGGACCGTTCCAAAAGGTG
>WOR8_10005779_pt1 | contig 20263 bp, 21 predicted proteins | sample DeeMarSeWOR38_10_FD_19890 | JGI IMG/M metagenome (IMG submission 19890)
CAAGACGTTAAACGGGGGGGAGCGGGTCGGCATATTTCCGCCAGTGGGAGGGGGCTGATGTGCGTCCTTTCTGAAATAGCACCTTTTTGCGGATGAGAACGAGTCAACGACCACCCGCAAAGCGGATGGCTTGGGTTTCCGGCCCGAGGCCGGAAAGACAAAAGCACCTCGGCGCTTCAAACGTTGCGGTTGTAACCGGGTGCAGCGTCCCGCCATGGCGGGATTTGAAAACAACCAATTAAGACTACCTCTGAAACAAGGAGAACCAGCCTGATGGAGACACGCAAGCTATTTGCCTTATCATTCGTGTTCCTGGCAGCGTGGCTAGGCGCCTGTGCACCCAAACCTTTTTTGAAGGTTCAATATCAGCTGCCATCGACATCGGCAGCCTTGACGGGCGAGACAATCTCGGTGACGATCTCCGATCGCCGCAAGGATACGGCGTTTTTAAGCAGCAGTGCCGAAAAGTCGCTAAAAAATTTCAACGGAACTTTCTCTTTGGTTGTCTTGCGCGATGATGGCAGCGGGAATTTGATCGGCGCTTACGACATGGATTCCCTGATGAAAGCGGTTTTCACACAACGCCTGAAAAATGAGGGTGCGCAGGTTTCTGCCGCCGCCGATAGTGACGGGGCCAGGCTCGAGATTGAACTTAAGGAATTCAAACTCGATATCGTCGATCGCAAATGGGTGCTGCGCATGAGTTACCAGGCCGGCCTGACCAGACAGACCGGGGTTGTGGCAGAGGAATCGGTTAACGGTTCGGCCGAGAGGGGGAAGCTAATGGGCAAAACCGATGCTGAAAAAATTCTTGGGGAACTTGTAACCGACATGGTCAACAAGCTGGATGTGGCAACGCTGTTTCAGAAGACCCGATGATATCCAGAAAGGAATAGCGTATGAGCAACTTTGAATCACATATCGGCCAGTACAGGGTGACGGCCCATCTTTTCAATTTCATAGACAGCCTCCCCCTGGACAAGCAGTTCATCCTTTACAAACAGCTGATCAAGGGCAGTGTCAAGACCGAGCTGTTTAAATTGATAATTGATATGCCGGAGGGCGAGAAACTCAACCTGTTGGAGCGACTGGGAGAGGTTCTATATGAGGAAGAAGCGGTTAAAACGCTGAACCTGGACGAAACTGAATCGTTTATGCGGGAGAATCCCCGCAAGGTATGTCAGATACCGGTAAAGTGCAAAGTTGAAGATCGTTTGTTTAAAAGTTATGTCGTCGACATCAGCGCAGTGGGCGCCTTCATTGAAAGCAATGACAGCTTTCCGGTCGGCCAAAAAATATTAATGGCTCTCAGTTTACCCAATCAACCCAAAGCCCTGGAACTAACAGGCCGCATAGTCCGCAGCGGCCCAAAGGGGATTGCCGTTAAATACCAGAACCTGAAGCGGATTCACGAAGAACTCATCCGATTATTCATTAAAAATATTCAATAAGTAATTTTTCTTCGCCGGTCCTTTTGAACCCGCCGGTCCTTTTTGGTGGAAAGGGTTACAATCACACCGTCCCTGACGCTCTTCCGGCGATCCTTCTTGTTCTTGCGCCGATCATTTTTTTTCTTTTTGCTCGAAACGTTTTCCCGATTTTTTCTTCGGGATGCATCTTCATTGACCGATCGTGTACGACCGATGACAATATCCATGATCCGTACCTCCCTGCCGATTAGAGGCTGTCTCAAAAATTGGATGCTGGTTCAAAGCTGCGGCGGCATCGTGTTTTCCAGCATAGCTGGATGACGCACCGCGTCTTAATTATCAAAGGGGTGCCTTTTGAGATAGCTTCCTGGTTATAGCGCCAGTAACACCTCCACCTGCTGCTGGTTTTTACCTGCCTCGGCGATGATTCCTTGCAGGTCGTTGCCATTTAGGCTCAACTGGTTCAGCACATCGCTGTAAAACCGGTAGGAAAGACCGTCGGCCCCGGTACAAACACCCATCATCATGCAAATAAGGTCGGCCAGATATACCAGGACGGTCTCAAGATCCTGCCGGGCGGATTCATCAGAAAGGTGGTGGTGGCGCATGACATAGATCAATTTTTCACTAAAATTCCATCTCTTTGCCACCAGTGCACCCAGCTCTTCGTGATTCATGCCGATGATCGCATGCTCGGCATCGTTGAAACTTTGTCCCTTAGAATGAACCAAAATGTTGATTTGTTCATAGGAAAAGGCCACGAAACGTCCTAAAATCAATTTGCCGATATCTTTTATCAAGGCGGCCGTAAAAATCAGATGCTTGGTCTGAGAAGCCCCGAAACGGTCGGCCAGCATCGCAGCCACATGCGCCGATGAAACCGCATGGCGCCAGAGCTCACGTTCGCCCAGACCATACCCTACCAGTTCTTTGTTAAAGTTGGACGACAGGCTGTTAAACAGGACAAGTTCAACAATTTGATCCAACCCCACCAGAGAAATCGCATCTCTGACAGAATCGATCCGCCTTGAAAGGCTAAAAAAGGCTGAATTACATATTTTTAACAGATTCGCCGTAAGGGCCGGATCATGGATGATAAGCTCGGAAATTTCCGTCAGTGAACTGTTCGGATCGTCTGCCAGGGCCAATATCTGAGCGGCAACCGGCGGCACCGGTTCCAGCAGATCGATCTGCGCTATGATGTCTCGAAGATCGGTCATACTTTTACCTCGGGTTGGCCGAAAATCTTGATGCAGCTGGATCCTGTTCCGATCTCGAGGCTCAGCGTTCGGCTGCTGGTGCCGCCGATGTCTTCATGCTGGATAGTCAAGTCATACTTTGCCAGGCCGTTTTTCAGCGCCGCGTAATTTTCCTGACCGATATTGAACATGCCGGTCTGGTCCATGATATGCGCACCGCCCGCGGCGACCAGTTTGACTCTATCCGGACGCATCCCCTGTTCAAACAGAGCTTGTACAAAAAACGGCACGCCGGTGTCGGCAAACATCAGCGGAACTTTAGCAGGATCGACACCTGCTGCCCGGGTGGAATCGGGCAACATGAAATTTAAAATGCCGCCGACACCGCAGCCCGGGTCGAATAGCGCCACCCCGATTCCCGAGCCAATCGAAAAGGCTACCAATGTTTCCGCCGGGTTGCGGCTGATTTTCATCTCAGAGAAATTAACAGCGGTCATCATGGCCACCGCATTTGATTTCAACTGCCTTTGCTCCATTTTCCTTCCCTCTATCCACCGATATCGAATTGAATGACGTTACCGAGCAAGACCCCAAGCGACAACCGACGCATCCACATAATATATCGGCATTTTCAACCCGTTACTTGAGCCCGCAAGCGCTTTATTTGAAGCTACTAACGACCCGCCAGGAGTCAATGATTTGATTGCTAAAGATCTTTGCGAAAAACAAAAAGAGGAAAACAGGCACATTTAAATGCCTGGGCACTATGTTTATTTTTACATCTTGAAATTGGTTTGTGTTGGTCTTATGTTGGTTATACTTTGCAGCAACGCTCCTGTAATCGGAGTAAAATCAATTGGGAGTTGAATCGAGCATTATCTCTAAGGCCGATTCGAGTTTCGAAAGCCTTGCATTGGAGGGAGAAGCATGATCAAAAGAATTCTGCTTGGCCTGGGGGGCACACCTTTTACCGATGTTGCAATTCAGCGGGCCGTCGAGCTTTCAAAATTGCATGGCGCATTGATCACCGGAGTTACCGTGGTGGATACCAAAAGCATCAAACAGGTTGGGCCGGTTCCACCGGGAGGATCCGCATATGCCGCCAAACTTCGCGAGAAGCGTTTGGCTATCAGTGAAGAACGCATCGATGGCGCAATTGACCAATTCAAATCGAGTTGCAAAGAAGCAGATATCCCCTTTAAGGTCGAACGTGAAACCGGCGATCCTTTTGAGGCGATGATCGCGCATTCCAGGTATAATGATTTAACGATATTCGGCTTAAGGAGCCTGTTTGATTACGGCTTCACCATGGAACCGAGGGATGCCCTCATTCGTCTTGTATCGCAGGGTGTCCGTCCCATCATCGCGGTGTCGCCCGAATTTCGAACCATCCGCAAAGTACTCATTGCTTACAGCGGCTCAATGGAATCCGCCAAGGCCATGCGCCGTTTCGTACAGTTAAATCTATGGCCCGACGTCCAATTGCGGATCGTTCATTTTGGGAAGCCCAACGACAACACGGATCAGCTGCTTGCGGATGCCTGCAGTTACTGCAGCGATCACAACTATCCGAATGAAACCGATCTGGTTGAAGGATCTCCTCGTACGCAGCTAATCGAATATGCCCGTGAGCACGACCTGGATTTGATTGTAATGGGCAACAGCATTCGTAGTTTGCTGATGAGACATATATTAGGGGACACGGTGCTTGATACGATTCAACTCTCCGATCGACCGCTTTTTCTTGCACAATGATGCAGCGGTTGATATTTGCTGTTCAGAGTTACGATAGATAAAACATACTGCATAGTACGGACTGACGATGGACGCTGAAACAGGCAAGCCCTCCAGAATCGGGCGGATATCGGCTGCACTTCCCTTTGGTTTGCTGGTGGCGCTGGTTTTTGTGCTGCCTCAGGTGGCGACCGGGCATGTTTACCGCATCCAGCTGCACTGGATACCCAGTCTGGGCATAACACTGTCGATTATGATCGACGGGTTGAGCCTGCTGTTTGGACTCATCATATGTTGCGTCGGTTTTTTTGTTACGCTTTATGCCGCCGACTACCTGCCGGATACATCCGACCGAGGACGATTTTTCGTTTATCTGCATGGTTTCTTACTGGCCATGCTGGGATTGGTCTTCGCCGATAATCTGATCGGCCTGTTTGTTTTCTGGGAATTAACCACCATCATTTCCTATCTTCTGATTGGTTTTGAAAACGAATCTGCGGCAGCACGCCAGAATGCCCGCCAAGCGTTGCTGGTGACCGGTACTGGCGGGATTTCACTTTTGGTGGGTTTTTTACTTCTCGGCACCATTGCCGGGACCTATGATATCGTGCAGTTATCCCGGCAATTTGTTACTGTCAGGGAAGATCCCTTGTATCTGGCCATTCTGCTCATGGTGTTATTTGGCGCCTTTACCAAATCGGCCCAGATTCCGTTCCACTTCTGGCTGCCCAACGCAATGACCGCCCCCACACCGATCAGCGCTTTTCTGCATTCGGCAACCATGGTCAAAGCCGGAATATATCTGCTGGCCCGGATGCACCCGATCCTGGGCGGCACGTTTGCATGGATGGGAACCCTGGTTGTCGCAGGCGGCATAACAGCCCTTCTCGGTGCCGTTCTGGCAATCAAAGCCTCCGACCTGAAGCGGCTGTTGGCCTATACCACCATTTCGGCCCTGGGTATTTTGACGATGTTTCTGGGGGGCAAGACAACGCCGGCCCTGACTGCTGCCATGACCTTTCTGCTGGTTCATTCGCTGTACAAATCGTCTCTGTTTTTGGTGGTTGGCATCATCGATCATCAGACCGGAACACGGATAATTAACCGGTTGGGAGGACTTTTGAAATCCATGCCCGCTACCGCTATTGCAACCGTAACGGCAGCGCTATCCATGGCCGGATTCCCGCTTTTCTTCGGTTTTATCGGCAAAGAAATCATGTACAAAGGGGCTCTGACCGAAGAAGCCTTTCCGGTCTTTGCTACGGCGGCAGCCGTATTGGCCAACTCGTTGTTGACGGCCGTTGCGGGCATCCTGATTATTAAACCCTTTTTGGGCAGGCAGTCAACCACCCCCCTGATACCACGGGAAGCATCGCTGGCAATGTGCCTGGGCCCGGCATTCATGGGTTTTCTTGGACTGGTTTTCGGGGTCGTGCCCGACTGGGTCGGCCGCTGGCTGATCGAACCGGCCGTGAGAGCGGTCCATCCTTCCATGGAGGAAATCCAACTCAAGCTCTTTTACGGCTTCAACGAACCACTTTTGCTAAGCATCTTGACGATCAGCCTGGGCAGCCTATTTTATTTGATCCGCCAACCGCTGCAGCAGGCTGTGGGATCCATACTGATGCATATACCGCTGCGCTTCGAAAATATCTACACCGGCGCAATCGACGGGATTGCCGCTGCCGCCCGTGCTCAAACCGCGTTTCTCCAGAACGGCTCCCTGCACCGTTACCTGTGCATTATCATCGGCTCCGTGATTATCGGCGTCGGGCTGCCCTTTGTGACCGATAATCAATCGGTCGTATCAATGCAACGTCCGGACGCAACATTCGTCAATTGGCTGATGATCGGCATCATCTGCCTGGCAGTAATTGCCGTCATTGTTGCCCGGTCACGACTCCTGGCAATCTGCTGTCTGGGGGTTGTAGGGGCGGGCATTGCCCTGCTGTTTCTAACCTATGGTGCTCCCGATGTTGCGCTGACGCAATTACTGGTGGAAACGTTGACGGTTATTATCGTCGCCCTGGTTTTGTTGCGGCTGCCCGATTTGAATGCTCGCCGAACCACACCTCTAAAAGTCAAATTGAGCAATGCGGTGATAGCGGTTTCAGTCGGCACGTTGGTCAGCCTTCTGATTCTGGCTGTAAATTCAACCGAGCTGGATCTTACGATAACGCAGTTTTTCGAGGCCAACAGTTATCTCGCAGCCCACGGGCGCAACATTGTCAACGTAATTCTGGTTGATTTTCGCAGCCTGGATACGCTGGGCGAAATCGCGGTGGTCGCTCTGGCGGGATTGGCCGGCTATGCCCTAATTCTAAAAAGAAAGGTTGATTGATGCCCTCATTGATACTTAAAACTGCAACTCGTCTGCTGATCGGCTTGATCCTGACCTTTGCTGTTTTTTTGCTGCTTCGCGGTCACAACGCTCCCGGCGGCGGATTTTCCGCTGCTCTGGTCGCCGGGACTGGATTTGCGTTATTCGCCATTGTCGAGGGCCCGGCAGTGGTTCGCCGAGCAATTCGCGTGGCGCCATTGAACATTGCCATGAGCGGCCTGGTCCTGGCGGCTGCGTCAGGGCTGGTGGGTGTCCTGAGCGGTCGGCCTTTTCTCACCGGAATCTGGTGGATATGGCAGGCGGGCCGGCCGCATGAGTTGGCCATTGGAACACCCCTGTTTTTTGATGTCGGTGTGTTTTTTGCCGTGCTGGGAACTATCCTGGCGCTTATTTTAGCATTGGAAGAAGACTGAAATGCAAACCTTATGCGCAATTCTGGCAGGCATCATCGTTGCCGCCAGCGTTTACCTGATTTTAGACCGCCACCTGATTCGTTTCATTTTCGGATTGGTGTTGGCCGGCAACGCGGTCAACCTGATGATATTTACCGTTGGCCGTCTGGAAAGCCGACGCCCGCCTTTGATACCCGATCAGGTGACAGCGATGACGGTCCCATATGCCAATGCCTTACCGCAAGCTTTGATTTTGACCGCCATCGTCATTGGGTTTGCCCTGCTGTCTTTTGTGTTTATCCTGTTTTATCGTGCCTATCAGTCCCTGGGTACCGTCGATACCGAACTGATGAAGGTTGCTGAAAGCGACCCCGAGGCCGACAGCCCGGCATCAGGAGCCGGCGATGGGGGACCGGTATGAGCCAATTACTGATATTACCGGTTATAGTGCCTTTAACCGCCGGCGCCGTTGCCGTCATGCTGCGGAAAAAGCCCGGGCATTCATTTGTCCTCGCCTTTGCCAGTGCCGGATTGCAGCTGATCACCGCAGGTCTGCTGCTGCGATATGTCTATTCGAACGGCATTCTGGCAAGCCAAATCGGCAGCTGGCCGGCACCATGCGGCATTACGCTGGTTGCCGACCGTTTGAGCGCCGTGATGGTGCTGATAACGGCTGTCATCAATCTGGCGGTAACCTCCTACTCCAAAACCGATATCGATATCAACCTCGTGCGCCGCGGTCACTACTGTCTGCTGCAGGTGCTGGTGGCCGGCGTTAGCGGGGCATTTTTGACCGGTGACGTCTTTAACCTGTATGTTTGGTTTGAAGTTATGCTGATGGCATCCTTCGGACTGCTGGTGCTGGGACAGCGCAAATCACAGCTGGACGGCGGTGTAAAGTACGTAACCATTAATCTGTTTGCGACCCTTTTGTTTCTGACTGGAATTGGGCTGCTGTATGGATTGACGGGTACCCTGAACATGGCTGACTTGAATCAAAAGATTCCGCAGATCACCGATCGGGGTTTGCTGACGGCTCTGGCGGTTATATTCCTGGGCGCTTTCGGGATCAAGGCCGCCTTATTTCCCCTGTTTTTCTGGCTGCCGGCATCCTATCACACACCGCCGGTTACGGTTTCGGCCATATTTGGGGGGCTTTTGACCAAAGTGGGCATTTACGCCCTGATCCGTTTTTTTACACTGGTGTTTGCCGTCGATATGGCGTATTTGAACTACCTTCTGCCCGCCATGGCTGCCTTGACTATGGTCACCGGTGTTCTGGGAGCGGCCGCGCAAAATGAATTTCGCCGCATCCTGTCTTTTCACATTATCAGTCAGGTCGGTTACATGGTGCTTGGATTGTCCCTTCACACCCGGCTGGCGATGGCGGGAACCATATTTTATCTCGTGCACCACATCATCGTGAAGGCCAATTTATTTCTGGTCAGCGGCGTGGTCAGGCAGCTGCGGGGTTCCTATCAGCTATCAGAGCTGGGAGGGCTTTATCGAAGCAACGGATGGGTCGCATTTTTATTCTTTATTCCGGCCTTTTCCCTGGCCGGCTTTCCGCCGCTGTCCGGCTTTTGGGCCAAAATGATTTTGATTTGGGCCAGCCTTGAAAGCCACCAATATTGGCTGGCGCTGGTCGCCGCTGCGGTTGGTTTGTTGACGGTCTATTCAATGACCAAAATCTGGGCGGAGGTCTTTTGGAAACCGGCGCCGCAGGTGACTCAAACGGTTCAAGCGCCCCGGTTTCCCAACCCATCGGTCTGGATGCTTGCGCCGGTAGCTGTTTTGACAGGCCTGACCCTGGTCATCGGCCTGGGGGCGGAATTTGTGTTTAAATTTGCGGCGCAGGCCGCTGAAGACCTCACCAATCCCGCTCTTTACGTGAATGCCGTTTTGGGGGATCAAAATTGAATTTATTTCTAGTGAACATATTTTTGGCGCTTGGCTTCAGTGCCGTGATGGGCCAGCTCAACTTAAGCGGTTTTATCGCCGGCTTTGTGGTCGGCTATCTCGCCCTGTGGCTGTCGAAACCGCTGTACGGTAACACCCGCTATTTCGAGCGCCTGCCCAGGGTTTTAGGCTTGATTACTTACTTTGGCAAGGAACTGCTGATTTCCAATTTAAAGGTTCTGTGGGATGTCATCACCCCGAAACACATCAGCCGCCCCGGAATCATTGCGCTTCCACTGGATGCCCGAACAGATGCGGAGATCATGATGGTGGCCAACCTCATATCGCTAACTCCCGGAACGTTGAGCCTTGACCTATCGGAAGACCGGCGATTGCTGTACATTCATGTCATGTTTCTCGACGATATTGATCATACCCGCCGGCAGATCAAGCAGGGTTTGGAAAAACGGGTATTGGAGGTCATGCGCTGATGCCGCTTACTGCGTCTATAATTGAAATAGCGGGGCATTTTGCCCTGGCGGTGCTGCTGATCAGTATGGTCCTGGCGCTGTTTCGACTGATCAGGGGTCCGGCGGCGGCCGACAGAATCGTGGCGCTGGACTTGATCTCGATTCTGATCGTCGCCTTCTCGGCGGCTTACGCGGTTTTCTCCGGTGAGACATCCTTTCTGGATGTCGCCATCGGCTATGCCCTGATCGCGTTTTTGGGCACCGTTGCCCTGGCGCGTTTCTTGATGCGCACGGCGATAAAAAAAAATATCATAAACAGCAAAACCGGCCCATCTCATGATGAATGAACTTATCACAGCCTTGCTTCTTGTTATGGGCAGCCTTTTTTCTTTTGTTGCTGCCCTGGGAATGCTTCGCCTGCCGGACACGGTGATTCGAATGCATGCGGCCACCAAAGCCGGCACCCTCGGGGCCGGTCTGATTCTGCTCGGAGTTGCATTTTTCTACGCCGATTTGGGTATCACCCTGCGGGCCTTGGCAACAATTACTTTTTTGTTGCTAACCGCACCGGTGGCGGCACATCTTATCGGGCGGGCAGCCTATTATAGCAAAATAAAGCTGTGGGAAAAAACCTGGATCGACGAGCTGGCCCAGCACTACGCCGCTGGTGATGATCCCCATCACGACGGCGATACGACCTAGCTTTGGAACAGGGCGTGTCGAGGTGCGGAGAAATTGGAGTGGGATAGGACGCGTGCTGATCGATATTAACTACAGCATAAACAGCGCGAGCATGATGACCGTTGGTAACAGGGCAAATTTGAGAATGCCACCCGGTGAGACTTCATCGTCGAAATATTTTTTCAGGATGGACAAACCGGCCGGGTTCGGTGCATTGGCGATCACCGTCAGACCGCCACCGGCCACGGCTCCAGCCACGACGGCATATTTGAGGGCATCGGTAAAGTTCGGCACCAATGTGCTCAGGAAGGTGATGGCCGCATTGTCATTGAAGGCCGTCAGAATGGTTGCTCCCAGCATCAACGGTATTTCAGATAGGTTTCCCAGAACCGGAGCGATCCACCAGCCCTGAACCCCGCCGTGAATGACCAGGCCTCCCAGGAAAAAGCCCACGAGCAGGGCCGGCTTTAAATCGATCCGATTCTGAAAGGGCGCTGTCACCTGCGCAAATCCCAGAAAAAACAATAAACCAGGTATAAACAGGGACGGATAGTGGGCATTGACGATCGTCCAGGCCATAAATCCGAGGTGCACGATGGTTACCCAGGCCGGTACCGGATCATCGCGTTTATCCCAATCCGGATCGCGATAAGCCACGCGCTGCTGTTCGGACAGCAGGCCGGGCAGAAACTCACGCAGTCTTGAAAGTTTGATCTCCTCAAAGCGCCTGTCAAAAGCATCCTGGACCAGCTTTCGATCGACACCTTCCTTGATAATGCTGGACATATGTTTTTTGCTCAGTTGCGCTTCGAGGCGCTTTTTGATTCGAGGGATCACCTTGTCGAAATGCGCTTCGAAAACCCGTTTGATCCCAACTTCATCTTCAACCACCGCAACCGCTTTTGCAAACTCGCTGTCGAGTTCCCGGCGTCTTAAATATTTCCGCTGGATTTCATCTTCGATCAACCGCAGCGCAAATTTGTACTGCAGCGCTCTGAATTCCTTTCGAAAAAGTAAAAAATACAAACCATTGGAGATAGCAATACCCAGAACAGCTTTCCAGCCAAAATTCACGGCCATAAATGCCATATCCCATTTCCAGGGAGCAGCAACCATCAAAATCGGCGGTGCAGCGAAGTTGGAGAGGGTGCCGCCGACGGATATATTGACGAAAAGCAAGCCGAGGGTCGCGTATTTTAATTTGGCGCTCGGTTCCAATTCATAGAACTGGTTGGCCAGCAGCAAAGCACAAATGGTCATGGCAGCCGGTTCGGTGATCAATGAACCCAATATGGGGCCTGCGGTTAAGACGGTAAACCATCGAGCGGTCAAGGAGCCGCCGAATAGTTTGGCGATTTTTAAAATAATCGACTCGGAAAGTCTTAATATCGGACGCGTTGAGGCCAGGGTCATAATTACCACAACAAATTCGGCCTCCACAAAATTCACATTGTAAACGATATAGTTGGTAAGCGTGCTCCAGTCATAGAAGAAAAAGATAGCGCCCGCCAGTGCGATCGCCCAGAGGCCAAAGACCGCCTCGACTTCACCGAGAAAATGGAAAAGCTCGGCCCCATGGTGAACCGAGTGCCTGTCCACCAATCCCTGCTTTTTCTTGTCTTCGTGGTCATGGTCCCATCGGTGGGAAAGGGCCATAAATTTGCCGGTCAAAAAGGTATGAACAATCGCACAAAAGAAGATAATGGTCGCAATCAGATTGAACGGTACCTGGCGCACCCGGTTTTTCAAAATAGCCATGAGATTCCCAGCCATAGCCAAATGCTTCTGTTCCGATTCATTGCCCGGTATCTCCTATCTCATGCATGGGTTTGTGATCGTCCATGAACCTAATACAGGGATTTGAAAAAGTAAACAAACAAAAGCGATTTGCTGAGGGTTTGAGGGCAGAAGAAATCCTGCCGTGTGAAAAGCGGTTGTAAAAGCGGCCTGGAAAATTGTATAGAGAATGGCTAACTCAACGGAGGTATCGAAAATGAAAATCGGTGTTATGAACAATCCTTCTCACGTCGTATACGATGAAACCATCGCCTTTGGCGAAGCCGGCTTTGATTTTATCGACCTGACCATCGAGGGCCCTAAAGCCCTATACGTCGATACCGATAAAATGAGCTCCCTTCTTGAAAAATATGATCTGGCGATAACCGGGCATACAGACCCCTGCCTGCCGTGGGCTTACCCGATCCCGGAAATCCGGCAGGCCTGTCTTAATGAACTGGAGCGTTGCGCCCGGATCTTCTCGGCACTTGGTGCCGGCATAATGAATATCCATCCCTGTTATGTCAGTCCACCGGCCATGAGAGGCTCAATCATCGAACTGAACATCGAAGCGCTAAAGCCCATTGTGCAAATGGCCTCCTGCCATGATCTGACCATTGCATTCGAAAATTTTACGGCCCCCTTTGACCGGGTAGCCACTTTTCAGAGGATGTTCAGTGAAGTTGAAGAATTGCGGCTGCACCTTGATTTTGGGCATGCCAACCTGGGCCGGAATAACCACGAGGTTTTTTGTCAACAACTGGGAGATTATATCACCCACGTCCACTTTTCGGATAACCGGGCAACAGCCGACCATCACATGCCCCTGGGCGTGGGTAACATTGATTGGAAAAATGCGGTCAACAGTTTAAAGGCCACCGGTTATGACGGCACCATAACCCTGGAAGTTTTTTGTGGCGATTCCCGGATGCTTTTTAAGTATCTGGATCTCAGCCGCAAATATGTGCAGTAAAAGCAAGTTGAATAGTTGATTGGTTGATTGGTTAAATAGTAGAAACGGAATTTAATCTATTTGACTATCTGAAATTTCGGCAGAATCGTTTTGGTTCGGAATCTAAGTTTCCTGACCTCTTGTTAATTAGATGTTTCCTCTATTTAACGAATCGACTATTTCTCTATTTGACTTGCTCCATTGTGACAATTGCTAACAAAGTCCCCACAACCCTTCGATAAGCCGCTTAACTTCATCCTCTGTGTTGTAGTGCACCAGGCTGACCCTGATGACACCCTCGTCCGGGTCTTCCAGGCCCAACGCCTCCACACAGCGCCGGGCGTAGAAATGCCCGTTGCGCATCACTATTTCGCTGGGCTTCTTTTCCCGGGGTGTAAAGGCGATGGTGGCGGCCCGCCGGCCGACCGCAGCCTGGGGCTGGCCGATAATTCTCACCCCCGGCATCTCCTGTAACGCGTTGAGCAGCTGGTTGGCCAGGCGTGCTTCATGCCCGGCAAACAGGTCGTAGATTTTGGTGCCGCGCTGGTGCCGGTTGAGACTCACGTCCGTGAAATGTTTTTCATACAGGGTATCGAAATACTCCCCTATTCCTGCCAGCGCCGCGATTTCAGCATGCAGCGGACCGGCCGGGTTTAAGCGATAATGGGGTTTGTCGGAGTTGAAATAATGTCCCTGGCTTTCCAATTTGGCCAGGACTTCTTTTTTTCCCCACATGACACCGATGTGGGTCCCAAAGGTTTTGTAGGTGCTGAACAGATAAAGATCAACACCCAGTCTATCGACGTCCGCCAGCTGATGCGGGGCGAACGAGACCCCGTCAGCGATGGACAGGGCGCCGGCATCGTGAACGATTGCATTGATTGCGCTGACATCATTCATGGTCCCCACAATGTTGGAGCACAGGGTAAAGCAAACCAGGCGCGTGCGGATACCGATCAAATTTTTTAAATCCTCAATATCCAGCTCGCCGCTTTGCGGATCGATCTGCCATTCTTTTATGACGACACCGAATTCACTCAGGCGGCGCCAACAGCCTATGTTGGCCTCGTGGTCCTGGTTGGTCACGACGATCTCATCACCGGGCCTGAGGGCGGGCCGGAACGCCTGGGCCAGAACATAAAAATTCAGGGTGGTCGAAGGGCCGAAGGTCAACTGGTCCGGATCTGTGTTGAGAAGCTCGGCCACACAGCGGTAAGCCGTCTCCATGGCCTCCCCTGCCGCCACCGATGAATCAAAGAGACCGTAAGGTTGAACTTTGGTGTATTTAAAAAAATAGTTCAACCGCTCGATGACCTGGCGCGGCACGTAGGACCCGCCCGCATTTTCAAAAAAGGCCCACTGAGCGGTTTCCGGATTCTGAAATACCGGGTACTGGTGGCGCACAAAATCAATGTCCAGTGTCATGGTTTGCTCCTTTTTAAGATAGAGTTGAGTCCCTTTATTACCGCTAAGCCGATAGGCTTTCAATATAATTATTTGACACCGCCCGGATGACGCCGCATCGGGAATATATTGACAAATGCGGTTGAATCGATAAAATTGGTCCAACCAATTTTAATTGGTTGAATGCACTTCTATTCTTCTTAAGGCTGATGGTATGGCGGATATATTTATCGTTAAGTGGATACTGGCTTTTTCACCGATCCTGACGGTTCTCGTTCTCATGATTTTTTTTAACTGGAGCGGCTCACGGGCAGGTGCGGCCGGCTGGTTTGTGGCATTGATCGCCGCTACCCTTGTTTTCGGCGCACACCCCAAACTTCTGGCCTACTCCCAGGTCAAAGGTGCCCTGCTGTCGTTGAACGTGCTCTACATCATATGGGCCGCCCTGCTTTTGTATAACGTCGTCAATGAAACCGGCGCCATCAAAGTCATCGGCATGGGCATCCAAAGATTCAGCGGGGATAAATCCATTCAGATTATCATTTTCGGGTGGATATTTGCTTCTTTCCTTCAGGGCGTTGCCGGTTACGGCGTTCCCATAGCCGTGGTCGCACCCCTTCTGGTGGGTCTCGGTTTTTCGCCCGTAGTGGCCGTTGCTGTTCCGGCGATCGGGCATTCATGGTCGGTGACCTTCGGCTCAATGGGGGCTTCGTTTCAAGCGCTCATGGCCGTCTCCGGTTTGGAATCTTCCTATCTTGCGCCCTGGTCGGCAACCCTTCTCGGGATTGCGGCCTACCTGTGCGGTATTTTTGCCGTCTACGTTTTCGGCGGCTGGAAAATGGTAAAACACAGTCTCATCGCAATTCTTATCGTTGGATCTGCTATGGCAGGCACCCAATATGCACTCGCCGTTTCCGGGATGTGGACCCTCGGCGGGTTCGGGGCAAGCCTGGTAGGGCTTGCAGCCGGCCTGGCCGTGGCTAAACTAAAAATCTACAACCAGACGTCTCCTTCCCCATCCCATATGGAGATGGGGCTGTGGTGGGCCCTGTCCGCCTACCTCATTCTTATCGCTATTGTTTCCGCCGGGGTCATGATCCCATCGATCAAAGCATTTCTCGGCCAGGTCAAACTGACCGTTAATTTCCCGGAGATCATATCCTTAAGAGGCTGGGTCACCAAGGCCGGAACCGGCAAGGGTATTAATGTGTTTGGCCATGGCGGCGCCCTGCTGCTGTATTCATCCATCGTAAGCTATTGCGTTTATCTATCCAAAGGTTTTTATAAACCCCAGGCCCTGAAGGCCATCCTGCAAAAAACAGTTCAAAGCGGTGTTCCGACAAGCCTCGGCATTGTCAGCATGGTGTGTTTTGCCATGATAATGGATCACTGCCAGATGATATACATCCTTGCCGAAGGAATCAGCCGGGTTTTCGGATCCCTTTATCCCATGATTTCGCCCTGGATCGGATTGCTGGGCGCTTTTATGACCGGCAGCAACACCAACTCCAATGTCGTCTTCGGCGTCCTCCAACAGGAAACCGCCCAGCTGGCGGGGCTCAGTGCAGCCCTGATTCTGGCTGCCCAGACCACCGGCGGAGCCCTGGGTAGCATGATCGCGCCGGCCAAAATTTTAGTGGGCTGCTCCACTGTGGGCCTTTCGGGCAAAGAAGGGCCGGTCTTAAAGGCCACGCTGCGCTACGGTCTCTTAATCACCGGGATTATCGGCATTATCACCATAGTGGCGTCGTTTATCACGTAAAGGCACCAATAAGAATGGAAAATTTTTTAAAAAAGCACGGCACACGGCTGAAAACCGCGGCATTGATATTAATGCTGTTTATACCGTTTTTACTTTATGCGGCCGCCTCGTTCGGCTCCCTTTTTCAGGTAAAACTGATGCTGGTGATGATGGGCGCCAATATGCTCTATGTCATGATCAAGGGATAGAAGTCAGACGACAGAGGACAGATGACAGACTGAATCTTGAGCGGCCGTTTGGATGTGGGAGCGGCTTCCAGCCGCGAGGTAGTGCTGGAGAAAAAGCCGCTCCAACCAAATATTTCATTTTTCCCATTTCGAAACAATGCATAGCGTTTGCTTTCGAGAGGCAACAAATGGAAAAGAAATCACGGAACAGTCTGACCGGCAATCTGCAGCCGGTTAGCAAAACCAAATTTCACGAACAGATCGTCGAACAGGTTCAGGCCCTGATTGAAAAGGGACGGCTGAAACACGGTGACCAGCTCCCGGCCGAAAGAGAGCTGGCGAGTATTTTTAAGGTTTCCCGCCATTCGGTGCGGGAAGCGATTCGGGTGCTGGAGCAGCAAAGGGTTCTAAAAAGCAAGCCGGGCAGCGGAACCTTCATTATTTTGGAAAACGAATCGTCTGTGGTCGAATCGCTGGCCGGCGCCATCATTCGGGAAAAAAATACCCTTGCGGAAATATTTCAATTCAGAGAGTTGCTTGAGCCACAGATTGCCGGGCTTGCCGCCAGCAACGCCAGAAAAGAAGATATCAGGATATTAGAAGCGCTTGTTGAAAGACAGCAGAAAGAGCTCGATAATATCATGGTTTCCAAAGAACTGGATGAAAAATTTCATCTGGCCCTGGCCCGCGCGACCGGCAACGCCGTTCTAATGCAGCTGGTGGAGCTTTTTGGTCACATTGTGCTGAAAAGCCGGCATGAGAATTCCCGCAGCCTGCACCGCAATCGACTGTCCGTCAGAGGGCACAAAAAGATTTTACAGGCCGTTAAAAAGAGGGATGCGCAAGCTGCCAGCATGCTGATGGCCGGTCATCTGCAGACAATTCGAGACCTGGTCATTTCCCATGGCAACCCCCAAAAAGGTCGGGGACTATCCGAAAGACAGTAGGAGGGCAAACGAGATTGGATCCAGCAACTGCAAACAACCATGTAACGATCGGAGCTCAAAGCAATGATCATTCGGCCCGTCTGGTGGGAATCTCCACCCAGCGCTTCTTCACCGATGCCTTCACTTTTGCCCGGGTACAGCTGCTGATCAGCGAATACTACCGACTCGATGCGCCCATCACTTTCTGGGATGTCTACAATATAGAAGCTGAAGCTCTGGGGCAAAAAGTCGATTATGATCCGGAAGGTATACCCGATGCAGACCGCACCAGGCCCCTGATCAGCGAACCGTCAGATCTGGACCGCCTCGCCCCGCCCGATCCGCATAAATCCGGCCGCATGCCCTGGGTTCTGCAGGTCAATCGTGCTTTTATGGAAATGACGGGCAAACTTGACCGCGCTTATTTCACCGCCCCCTTTAGCCTGGCGGTAAACATCAGGGGCTATGAAAATCTCGTTGACGACATGTTCGAAAGACCGAATTTTGTTCATCGCCTATTTAAATTCCTCTGCGACGAGGTCCTGTCTCCTTTTATCGAAGCGATGCGAAGCGACATCGCAATTCCCGACCTGTTAATGGACGGGCGCGATGCCTGGGCCTCCCCGCCCATGATCACCCTCGATATGATGGATGAATATGTGGTCGCCTATACCGAAAGGCTTAGACGTAATCTGGGGAAAACAGTGGTGACAAGAGGCAACTGGGGAGATGCCAAGAGCCTTGATCCGGAAAGATTCTTTTCGCAAAAGTTAAAATGCAGTCCCGGAACCTTGAGTGTTCTGGATCCGGACCTACCGCTGGAGTGGATGCCACCCTCCTCCAAGAGGGACCGGTGGACGCAATCGTGGAGCGTATCAAGCTCTATATCGACAAGATGGCCAGAGACGGGCGCTGTATGATCCATTTGAACCAGATTCCAGCTGAGACCCCACCCGATCATATTCACGCCGCAGTGGCAGCATGCCATACCTATGGTCGCCATCCCATTCCCGAAAATTTAGCCGACGTTCGATTCCACCTGCCCAAACGAGAAAGCTTTGCCGAATTCATGCAAAGAAAAGGGGAAACGATCGGTATCTGACCGAAAATATTTTAACAATTTGAAATCATTATATTTATTCGATCAGATCATAAATGGGCTTGATCCGGTGGCCGGTTTGAGGGTAGGATTCAGGATCGCAGAGAATAAACTGATCGCCTCAAATTTGATATGAACTACGCCACTATTGCTAATGTACTGGGAAAATTATTGATCGTCACCGGCAGTTCGATGGTGTTTCCGTTGATCTGCTCGCTGTATTACGGAGAAGACGATCTGTATGCCATCGCCGTCACCGGGGCAATCACTGTCGGTTTGGGACTGGCATTGTGGCGGATGTTTCGCAGCTATCACGAGTTGAACTTAAAGGACGGCTTTTTCATGGCCGTTTTCGGATGGATTCTGATTTCGGCGCTTTCCGGCCTACCGTTTATGATCCATGGATCAATCCCGGCTTTCACCGATGCTTTTTTTGAAATGATGTCCGGCTACACCACCAGCGGTGCGACTATTCTAACGGATATCGAAGTGGTTCCCCGCGGATTGCTGTTCTGGCGCAGCCAGACCCACCTGCTCGGTGGCATGGGATTTTTGACGCTGACCGTTATCTTTTTGCCCCACGGAATGGGAGGCTTGCGCCTGTTCCGGGCCGAGTCGAGTCCCGGTCAGGTAATTACGAAAGAAAAATTCATCCCCCGCAACCGGGATACCATGATCTGGCTCTGGGGCATTTATATGGCCCTGAACCTGCTGGAGACCCTTTTGCTGTGCCTGGGCGGCATGTCGCTATTCGACTCCCTGTGTCATTCGTTCGGCACCGTGTCGACATCCGGTTATTCACCCTGGAACGCCAGCATCGGGCACTATAACAACGCCTACTTTGACTGGGTCGTTATCGTCTTCATGTTTCTGGGCGGCATGACGTTCATGCTCTTTTACCACATGCTGATGGGCAACTGGCGCGTCATCAGAATCAATACCGAATTCCGCTGGTATGTGGGCTTCATGCTCTTTTTTTGCGGCATGGTGTCATGGATCCTGTGGAAAGAAAATACCTACGGCAGCCTGATCGACTCGATCCGGTATGCAACTTTTCAGGTAACCTCCATTCTGACGACCACAGGATTCACCACGGCCGATTATGAGCAATGGCCCCAGGCCGCACAGATGTTCCTCTATGCGGTCTGCTTTATCGGTGCTTGCGCCGGATCGACCACCAGCGGCATCAAAGTCGTCCATTATGTCCTGATATGGAAATTCGGCGTGGCTGCCATCAAGCGCATCTTCTTCCGGCCGATGGCGGTGGTTACGGTCAGAATGAATCAGCGCCCGGTCGAGCCCCAGATCGTCGATCTGGCCGTTTGCTATTTTATCGTTAACATATTCCTGGTGCTCGGCGGAGGGTGTTTCATGGTGTTGGTGGATCAAATGGACTATCTTACCGCCATGAGTTCGGTGATCGCAACGCTGATGAACATTGGCCCGGGATTCGGCGGTGTGGGGCCGTCTGAAAACTACGCCTTTATCTCAGATGCGGGCAAATGGTTTTTATCCTGGAACATGCTGGTCGGCCGACTGGAAATGTTTTCGGCATTGGTCGTATTTTACCCGTCCTTCTGGAAACGTTAAAAAGCTACATCAAAAATGCATCTTACAGTCAATGACTTCGTTGCGATTCGGATTAAAATGCTCACGTACTAACGTGTACGCTCCGCTTTTAATCCGAATCGACGCCTTGTCCTTGACCGTAATCTGCAATTTTGATGTAGCTTTTAGTGTATTCCAATTTCCTTTTAGAAATGGTGGATTTGGCTTCCAGGCGAGGCTAGAGGTCGATTTAAACCGCAGGCATACTTCTAGTATGTCGAGGATTTAAATCGACCGATAACGAAGCATGGGAGCCGAAGACGCCGTTTCTAAAAGGAAATTAGGCGAGAAAGAGCTTCTGGACGTCCTTGAGATGCGGTGAGGAGCAAACGACGATGACGCGCTCTTCGCTTTGGATGTGGGTGTCACCGACCGCCACCTGCCAGCCGTCGTCCCGGTAGATGCCGCCGATCAATATTTTTC
>WOR8_10002256_pt1 | contig 20261 bp, 12 predicted proteins | sample DeeMarSeWOR38_10_FD_19890 | JGI IMG/M metagenome (IMG submission 19890)
TTAAAAGGCCGTTGCTCTACCGACTGAGCTACACTCCCGGCATTTTCTGGAATCCCATTTCGCAAAAAGATTACGAAATGGGAATCCTTTAAGTTTCGACAATATAACAACTTCCCAAACGTACGTCAATTGCTATTTACTCAGAAAAGTCCGAGTGTGCCAATTGTACGTCAAATTGGCTTTGTTTTTTCGGGCTCGGTAGGGCGGTTAGTTGTCATATATTCCTTTCGAATAATACTTTAAACTGATTTGGCCAGGCCAACAAATTGGCTCCATTCGATGGAATTTATCCCTTCGAGTTCATCAGGGCAGGCTCTGAGCGTATCCGAACGGATTTGGAGTCTATCCCGAGCTTGCCGAAGGAACAAGCATGTTTTTTCAACTTATATTCTTTTGGACACGGATTTACACTGGTTGATACTGAATATTTGTTTTTTTGTCATTCACACGAAGGCATGCCCTGAGTGAAGTCGAATGGGGCTAAAGGCTAATTCGGGACGGCGTCTGCGGTTATTTTAATAGATCCCTCCACTCGGCTGCGCCTCGGTCGGGATGACAAGGAGTCCGGCTACGCCTCGATCGGGATGACTAGGGATCCGACTGTGCCTCGGTTGGAATGACAAGGTGTCCGGCTGCGCTCGGTCAAGATGACGGAGCAGGGCAAAGTAGAGCAATTTTCGATTTATTATTGCTTGTAGATTACCGCAGTTGCCCGCACCCAAGGTGCAATACCGTAAGGCATCCCCAAGGGAGCTCCTTCGCAATGACGCGAGGTGCGTTCAAACGCACCCTACGAATTCTCTTAGGAATCATTAGCATTCCCTTGTGGACAAGCTGCAAAAGTCCAGTTGTTGATGGAATCAAAAAGCGTATCGGCCAGGTCAACATCCAGCTTAGATAGCTGTTTGTGTGTCTGCAAAGCAGACTCTTTGTCGCCGTCAATCACGTATCTGTTGCCAAGCAGGAAATGTGCGGGCGGAAAATCAGGATCTATCCGAATAGCTTCTTTGTAAGATGTTATAGCTTCCCGGCTACGACCAATGGAGTCGTATGTAGCGGCCAGGGCATAATATGCCTCTGCATCCTCCGGCTTAATGAGAATAGCCCGCTCAAAAGCTTCTATTTCTTCTTTAATTTTGCTTTCGGCTTTATGTGAATCAATCGGGGCCGGTCGGCCCGCCTCGGTGCTAAACAGGCTGTGCAACCATTTTAGAGCGTATCGTAAAGCTTTCATATCAAGGCCTCCTGCATTGCTAAGTTCTTTACTTTTCCGGCTGCATCACACCGAAACAACTGTGCCGGAGAGCTATCAATATATTAAAGGCAACAATTCAGCCGTCGGTAACAAAAAAATACCTCCAGGAAAAAATAAAGGGGCAATACGATAGAGTACTGGAGATTTTGATTTATCCATAATAAAATTTATAGTATCTTAACTTGAATCGACATATTCGTCAAATTTACATGCAAAAGTGAGTATGAACAAGATACAAGGTGGAGTAATTGAGGCCTGTGCCTGACATGCAAAGGATTACAGATACATCCAGAATACTTATCGCAGATGACCAGGCTGATGTGCTCAAAGCCCTTGGTCTGCTGCTCAAACCGGAAGGATATGAAATAAAAACAGCCTCATCGGTTGAGGAGATCATCGATGTGGTTAACAGCAATGATTTAGACGCGGTCCTTATGGATCTTAATTATGTCCGGGGCGAAACTTCGGGCAGGCAGGGTTTAGACTTGCTCAAAAGAATCCACCAAATCGATGAATCCCTGCCGGTTGTCGTCATGACGGCCTGGAGCAGCATTGAGCTTGCCGTTGAGGTGATGCGTTACGGCGCTCGTGACTTTATTCAAAAGCCCTGGAAGAATGAACGTTTGCTGTCTGTGCTGCAGACGCAAGTTGAGCTGGGCCGTGCCTTACGCCAGAGCAGGAAACTGTCGCAGGAGATTGACTATCTCAAAGATGAGAGTCAAAAGATCCTGATCGCTGAATCGCCGGCGATGCAGCCGGTGTTGGAAACCATAACCAAAGTGGGGCCCTCCGATGCTAATGTCCTGATTACAGGTGAGAATGGTAGCGGCAAGGGCGTTGTGGCTCAGGCACTGCACGCAGTATCGCTTCGCAGGAACAAAACGCTGGTAACGGTCAATGCAGCCAGCGTGCCGGAGACCGTTTTCGAAAGCGAGCTGTTTGGACACGTGGCCGGGGCTTTTACGGATGCCAGGGCAGATCGCATGGGACGATTCCAATTGGCGGATGAAGGAACGCTATTTCTGGATGAGATTGCCGCAGTCCCCGTGAATCTGCAATCGAAACTGTTACGTGTGCTTGAAAGCGGCGAATTTGAACGCATCGGTTCATCCAGAACCTGTCATGTGAATGTCCGTATCCTTTCGGCTACGAATGCTGATCTTGACCAGGAGGTTACTTCCGGCAACTTTCGCCAGGACCTGCTGTATCGTCTCAATACTGTCCGTATTCATGTACCGCCATTACGAGACCGAATCGAGGATATTTCTCTGCTGGCAAATCACTTCTTACAGGAATATGTTACTAAATACCGAAAGGCGATTACCGGTTTCAGCGACGTTGCTTTAAAGGCGTTACTGGATTATCCCTGGCCGGGTAACGTAAGGCAACTGGACCACGCCATCGAGCGTGCTGTTCTCATGACGCGGGCGTCATTGCTGGAGCCGGCTGATCTTGGTCTGCATCCAGGTGAGCCGTCGAGCCCTCATTTTGAGAATATGACATTGGATCAGATCGAACATTGGGCTGTTCGCAGGGCTTTTAATCGGTACGATGGAGATATCAGCAAAGCGGCTCAGGCCCTTGGTCTCAGCAGGGCGGCCTTGTACCGTCGGCTTGAAAAACATCAGATTGAATAATATGAGATTTGAACGGAAGATTACAGTCCTCTCTTTGTTGGGCGGTCTGGTCGGTATTCTGATGGCTCTTGTGCTTTTATGGACGAGATCTATTCAATTCTCCACTAAACTGAGTCTGACAATTTTCATGCTGGCCTGCTGGATAGGATTTGCCCTGGCTGTCAAGAACAAGGTAGCCTTTCCCTTGCGAACGATTTTGAACATCGTGGGTGCCTTGCGCGAGGGGGACTATTCCATGCGTCTCCGGGGTGCCCGCAGGGACGATGCGATGGGTGAGCTGGCCTGGGAAGTTAACCGTTTAGTCCAGTTCTTACAGCGACAGAGGTTCGATGCAGTTGAATCGACTGCCCTGCTGCGGAAGATCCTGGCGGAGATCGACGTGGCCCTTTTCGGATTTGACTCAGGCGGTGTTTTACGATGGGTCAATGACAGCGGCCAGCGATTGCTCAAGCTGAATAATGAGAAGATAATAGGCTGTCACGCCGAGGAATTCGGACTTGATATTTGTCTGAAAGGAGCAGTGCCTCGTATAGTTGATCTTTCACTTCCGGGCGGTGCGGGACGGTGGGAGCTGCGCCGCGCGACCTACCGGGAGAAAGGTATATCACATCAGTTGGTTTTTCTGTCCGATATGACCCGTACTCTCCATGAAGAGCAACGACAGGCATGGAGGCGCCTGATTCAAATTCTGCGTCACGAGATTAACAACAGCCTGACGCCCATTCAATCCGTAGCTCAGAGTCTGCAAACGCGTCTGAAGCAGGAACCAAGCTCTCAAGACTGGGAGGATGATGTGCGTGAAGGCTTGAAGATTATCGCTGAGCGTTCCGAGGTGTTGGGAGGTTTCATCGCCTCTTATTCCAGACTGACACGCCTGCCTGATCCGACTTTTGCTGAGATGGACGTTGAGACATGGATACATCATGTCGTTGGTTTGGAGACTCGCTTATCCGTGGAGATTTCACATGGTCCTGAGCTTACGATTCTTGCTGACCGCGGCCAGCTCGACCAGCTTCTGATCAATATCGTGTCCAACGCCGTGGAGGCCAGCCTTCAAGCAAAACAGCAAGCGGACGGACAAGTAGCGATTACCTGGAGAAAAGCCGGCTCTTTTCTTGAGGTTTGGGTAGATGACGATGGCCCCGGATTCGATACGACTAAGGATCCTTTTGTGCCGTTTTTTACGACGAAATCCGAAGGTTCCGGCATTGGTTTGGCACTGAGCCGCCAGATTGCCGAAGCTCACGGGGGCTACCTGGCGCTCACCAATCATCCGGACCGAGCAGGTTGTCGGGCGCTGTTGAGATTGCCCATCGAACGCCTGCCAGAGCGTGCTCCCTGATAATGTGAATCCGGAAAAATCTGTCCGATATCGGGCGCATTTTTTCTGAAATCGGACAGTTCATCGAGTGGGCGTGTTATCAAATCCGCATTTTTTACACAATTATAGTCGATTCGGCAATAAATAGTCCTGGCACACGACTTGTATATAAGACTCAGCATGGATATACCAAGAAAATCTCGAAAAGTCAGACGTATCGTAATCCGCATTATTATTGCGATAATTACAGTGATGGTCATAGCTGTAATTACGCTGGGTCTGTCACGTCTTGAACCAGCAGCGCCAACTGTTGAACGGCAAACGCTGCTTATAGATACTGTCGAGCGAGGAGATATTATCCTTGAGGTGCGTGGTGTCGGCACGCTCGTATCGGAAGATATGCTTGTCGTGCCCTCACGAGTTAGCGGTCGTGCATTGCGTATTTTGGTTAAGGCCGGAACTCCCGTTGAGCCTAACACCGTTATCTTTGAACTCGGTAATCCCCAGTTAGAATTGAACTGGAAAGATGCTCAGACTCAACTCGACTCGGCTCAGGCGCAATTTGATGCTTCAAAGGCCCAGTTACTGAATCAGGAGTATACATACAAAGCTGGCATTGCAGCGACCGAAGCTCGCGTTAGCAATGCCAGACTCACGTTCGAAGTAGACGAAAAGCAACATGAGGACGGCTTGATTTCCGACCTTCAACTGAAGTTATCAAAGAGTAATGTTGAGCAACTGGAAAACCAGTTAGATGTCGAGAAGAAACAATTTGACGTATGGCTTAACCAGACCAGGCCGGCTCAGTTGGTACTGGATCAGGCTTCGCTTAAGCGGGCGAGGTCTCAGTATAATCTTGCAGAAGAAGACTATAAGTCATTGAAGGTGCGAGCAGGAGCAACAGGTGTTCTTGCTCCGATTCAGGTTCCCATTGAACTGGGTCAACAGATCTCGGCAGGTCAGATTGTGGCCCGAATCACAAATCCAGACAAGCTCATGGCGCGTCTTCAAATACCTCAGGGTCAGGCTCGGGATGTGCGGATTGGATTGCCAGCAGAGATTGACACTTATAACGGAATTGTATCAGGTCGCGTCTCGCGGATTGAGCCGACCGTAATGGAAGGTAATGTAACCGTAGACGTGTCACTGGATGGTGAGTTACCCAAAGGTTCCCGGCCGGATTTATCAGTGGTCGGGACGATAGAAATCGAACAGCTCATCGACATATATTACGTGGGCCGTCCAGTGCTCGCCGCAGCAGACAGCAAGGTCGAGCTGTTTAAGCTTGTTGAAGACGGCAGATTTGCAGTACGTGTCCCCGTACAGTTCGGCAAGACCTCAGTTAGCACAATCGAAGTACTCAACGGTCTGGTTGTTGGCGACCAGATCATACTATCTGATGTATCTCAGTGGGATACGGTGGATAAGATACGATTAAAGTAGTTTTTCATTACATACGGAGAACAAATAATGACAAATTCAAATGATGCATTAATTAAGATTGAAGATCTTCACAAGGTTTTTGTCACGGAAGAGGTGGAAACCCATGCCCTTTCGGGCGTACATCTGAAGATACGTAAAGGTGAGTACGTTTCGATTGCCGGGCCTTCAGGCTGTGGCAAGTCCACGTTACTCTCCATCATGGGCCTGTTGGATTCACCAACCAAAGGGGATTACTGGCTCAACGGCTCTCCGGCCGCGGAGCTGTCGGCTTCTCAAAGGGCTCGTATTAGAAACAGAGAAGTGGGCTTTATATTCCAGAGCTTCAACCTTATTGGGGACCTGACCGTGTACGAGAATGTAGAGCTGCCCTTGACATACCGGCGTATGCCCAAGAGCGAACGACAGCAGCGTGTACATACCGCACTGGAGCGCGTTGCCATGTCGCACCGCATGAAGCACTATCCCAGCCAGCTTTCCGGCGGTCAACAGCAGCGTGTAGCCGTAGCACGCGCATTGGCCGGCACGCCCGCGATTTTGCTGGCCGACGAGCCGACAGGTAATCTCGACTCGGCCAACGGCAAGGCCGTGATGGACCTGTTGGCTGAGCTTCACCGAGAAGGCGCGACAATCTGTATGGTTACCCATGACGAACGCTACGCCCACTACGCCCAACGAACAGTTTACTTGTTTGATGGGCGTATTGTGGATGAAGCGCAAGCGGCGAAGGAACAGATAGCATAAAAATACAACACAGATAACAGTTGGATGAATAGACCAGAAAATTCTTTGTTGTGATCCGTGATCTTCGATCTGTGAACTACAAACTCAAAGGAATATTATGATGAACCTAATTAAGGACATCAAATATGGGCTTCGCCAATTGCGTAAGAGTCCCGGTTTCACTTTCATTGTTGTATTGGTACTGGCCATCGGGATCGGGGCCATTACCTCTATGTACAGTGTCGTCAATACGGTTCTTCTCAATCCCTTTCCGTACCCGGATTCGGATCGTTTGGTTAGGGTGTTTACGACCGACCCGGCAAGGGAACGATTTCGTGACCCTGTATCCATTCCCGATTTCCTGGATTGGCAGAAACAGAGTCAATCCTTCGAATGTCTGGGATTGGTGAATTATGTTGGGTATCCTCCAAATGTTATGCTTGGGGAAGGGGCGCCCCGAGTGAAAACGTTCGTAGCCTCCTCAACCTTGTTTTCTGCATTGGACGTCAAACCTGTTTTAGGGCGGATGTTTACTGCCGAAGAGGACAAGCCTCATAGTGACTTGACGGCACTTTTGTCGTACGATTTATGGCAAAGTCAATTTGCGGCCGATCCGGATATCATAGGTCGTCAAGTCGCAGTAGCCGGTGGCTTAATAAGGGGCGGCTTTGTTCAGTGTACAGTAATCGGCGTTCTACCGGCGGACTTCCAACCCTCTTTTTGTGAAAGCCGTTATAAGGGGACTCAATGTTGGTTGTCTCTTAGCATAAAAAAGGATCGATTTGCCCAGCGAAACACTCATGGATCAACGGTTGTGGCGAAACTGAAACCGGGCGTTACATTGTCCCAGGCCCAAACGGAGATGGATGGAATTGCCGCACACATAGCGACTCAGTATGGAGGGGATAGGGGTGTGCGTATTGTTTCGTTGCGGGATGATCTGGTTAAGGATGTAGATACAACGGTATGGATTTGTTTCGCCGCCGTGGGATTTCTGTTGATGATCGTGTGTGTCAATGTCGCAAATTTATTATTGACTAAGATATCGAGTCGAGACAGAGAGGTGGCTGTCCGTGCTGCTTTGGGAGCAGGAAGATGGCGACTCATGCAGCAGGCGTTTATCGAGTCGTTACTATTGGTGATCTTGGGAGGTACATTAGGGATTTTACTGGCTTTTTGGGGGAACCAACTGTTGTTCGTCTGGCTGGGTGACCATATTCCCTGGATGGTCAAGCTTGCTATAGATGGTCGAGTTCTGGCTTTTACGGCTTTGGCCTGTTTGCTGTCCTGCGTGCTGTTTAGTTTGGCGCCGGCGATTCGTTTGCTGGGTTGCGAAGTCCTGCCGGTACTTCAGCACAGTGCGGGACGATCCACGAGTTCCCGTTATCGAGTCCTTCAGGATGCCCTGGTGGTGATCCAGATTTCCATGGCCTTGATGCTATTGATTGGAGCGGGTTTACTTGGACGAAGTTTTGTTTCATTGATGCGAACCGATCTTGGTATGAAGCCGGAGAACGTTTTGACCTTTCAAGTTGATTTGCAGGGTGAGCAGTTCCAGGAGAATCGAGCACGCAGTGCATTCCTGAATCGTATGGAGTCTGAACTGCAAGCTCTCCCGGGAGTGCGTGCAGCCGGATCAACCAGTCTTTTGTCCTTTACGACCAGTTGGAACAGGACTGGCTTTTTAGTAAAAGACGGTCTTCCGATACCAGCCGACGTCGAACGCATAGCACGTTTCCAGACGGTTTCCCCTGATTACTTCAAGACCATCGGTACGAAACTGGTCAAGGGACGTTTCTTCAATGAACTCGACACACAGGGAACGGTTGGGAAGATGATTGTCAATGAAACCATGGCTCAACGTTTCTGGCCCGATCAGAATCCGTTGGGAACGCGCCTCGATATCGATTCTGGTGTCGGAGGAAACACTCCCTCTTCTTATGAAATTGTCGGAATTATTGCCGATGCCAAACAAATGACCATTCAGGAAAACATTGGGCCGGAAATGTGGGTCCTGAATGCACAGTTTCCACCCTTTGGGGCGATGTTTACAGTTAAAACTGATGTTGAACCTCTGAGTCAGGTCAGAGCAATCAGAGAACTTGCAGCGAACCTGGACAAAACGGTTTCGATTCTAGATGTACGCACCTTGCAGGGACGCATTAATGACACAATATGGCGTGAGCGGTTTTCGCTGCTTCTATATGGTTTTTTCTCTGTGACGGCTTTGTTACTGGCTTCGCTGGGTGTGTATGGCGTGATGGCTTATGCAGTGAATTTGCGTCAGCAGGAGATCGGTATCCGCATCGCTCTGGGCGCTCAACGCGGCAATGTGCTTGGCTTGATTCTTAAAAAAGGATGCCTGCTGGCCGGCATAGGTATTGCCATTGGTATCTTTGGGGCATTGGCTGTTACCCGGATTATAGAGTTCATGCTTTACCATGTAAAACCCCTTGATCCGGTGACCTTTGCCGTGGTTCCGTTGTTGTTGATGGCTGTCGCCTTGCTAGCCAGCTACATCCCGGCCCGACGAGCAGCGAAAATCGATCCAATGGAAGCATTAAGATACGAATAAAAAATTATGATTGATTAGTTAAGGACGACAATGAAGACTTTATGGCAAGACATTCGTTATGGTGTTCGGATGTTAACGAAACGACCCGGATTTACCATAACGGCGGCTCTTGTATTGGCATTGGGGATAGGTGCCAACACGGCCCTATTTAGTGTGGTTCACAGCGTTTTATTAAGTCCGCTGCCGTTTAAGGATGCCGAGCGCCTCGTTTTTGTGCAGACACTCTGGCGCTCAAGTGGTAGCAGGGGAAGCGTTTCCGGTCCGGATTATATCGACTGGGCCGAACGTAATCAAGTCATGGAAGGATTATGTGCATTTACCGCCTGTCAATTGAATCTCACCGGTTCGGGCGAACCATTAGCCTTGCATGGTTTTCGAGCTTCAACTAATTTTTTCGATGTTCTGCAGGCTAAAATGGCGCTTGGACGTGGATTCGGCGCCGATGAATCGCAAGCGGGAAACCACTATGTAACCGTATTGAGCCATAATCTCTGGCGGGACCGCTTTGATTCGGATCCGAATATCGTAGGCAAGACAATTACCCTGGATGGTGCTCCATATACAGTCGTTGGTGTGGCGGCACCTATGATGGGTTTTATTGAAGAGATGGTTCGCATCTATGTTCCTCTCCAGAAAGATCAGTTGATAAAAGGACACCGCGGCAGCCATTACCTTAATGCCTTGGGGCGTCTCAAACCGAATGTGACAGTCGTTCAGGCCCAGACCCAGATGGACCAGGTTGCCTTACAAGTCTCCAGAGAAAATCCTAACACAAATGTTAATAAGGGAATTCGTATCGATCCGCTTCATGAGATGTTAGTTGACAGTGTCCGCACGGCCTTTCTCATTTTATATGGAGCTGTAACGGTCCTGCTTCTGGTTGCCTGTGTGAATGTTTCCAATTTGCTTGTTGCAAAAGCCTCGGCGCGCAGCAGGGAGATTGCCATTCGTCAGGCATTAGGGGCAGGCCGGATTCGGCTCATGCGGCAATTACTGACAGAAAGCATTTTACTCGGTATAATCGGCGGTATCATCGGGCTCATTTTGGCATTTTGGAGTCTGGACATGCTTCAATTGATTGCCCCCAAGCTCCCGCAAATAGGTGGGGGTGGAATCCCCGGATTCGAGGAAATCCGAGTTAACCTGCCTGTGCTGGGATTCACGATCGGCCTGTCGCTTATTGCCGGCTTGCTCTTCGGTATGGTTCCGGCCTTGCAGGGTTCACGTCACGGCCTGAGCAACACATTAAAGGAAACGGGCCAGAGTGTCTCTCGTGGCCGCTCACGTCACCGCACACTGGGTACGCTTGTTGTAGCACAAATCGCCCTCGCAATGATTCTGCTAACCGGGGCGGGCTTGCTAATAAAAAGCTTTATCAAACTACAACGGTCTGACCCCGGATTTAATGACAATAGACTCCTGGCTTTGCATGTGGTTCGTCCCGACAATGCAGAAAATCGTGATCAACGAAGCCGTTTTGATTATTACAACAGAGTCATCGAGAAGCTGACTGCTATGTCTGGTGTGGAAGCTGCCGGAGCGATCGATATGCATCCAATGAGTTCGTCAAACAGCAATAGCACATTCCGTATTGTGGGCAAAGAGATCTCGCCGTCTGCCGAACAACGTATAGTGAGCTGTGATTACTTCCACTGCCTGGATATCCCCCTGATGCAGGGGCGGACCTTTACGCCGAAGGATTTCGACCAAAGTCAGAAGGTGGTGATAGTTAACCGGGAACTGGTCCGGCGTTATCTGCCCGACCGGGATCCAATCGGACAGGTGATCAACTTCTGGGGTCGTGAAAGGACGATTGTAGGTGTAGTTGGGGATGTAAAAATTAGAACCTTAAGAACCGACGATTACCCACCTTTTGTATATATGCCCCTCGCCCAGGAATGTGGGCACCAAATGACTTTCTTCATTCGCACGACCGGTGAACCTATCCAATGGGCCGGCGCTGCTCGAAAAGTATTGTGGGATATTGATCCGAGTCAGCCGATTCTTTATGTGGAAACTATGGATCAACTCGTTCTGAATTCTATCTCGGTTGAGCGTTTCTGTGCGATTCTTTTGACTGTAATGGCCGGCGTGGCCCTGGTCATGGCTCTTGTGGGGCTCTATGGAGTGATGGCCTTTGCCGTTACGGAACGTCGTAACGAGATCGGTATCCGCATGGCTCTCGGTGCACAGGATGCAGACATTCTTCGCCTGGTTATCAAGAAGGCATTTCTTCTGACAATCATCGGCCTGGTTATTGGCCTGATCTGTACTTTGGCCGTCTGCCGTCTTATGACCAGCATGCTCTACAATATCAGCGTATACGACCCGGCGACGTTTGTGCTGATTCCTGTTTTGCTCTTTGCTGTAGCTATGCTGGCTTGTTATTTTCCAGCACGCAAGGCAGCGCAGTTGGATCCCTTAGAGACGCTCCGCTATGAGTGAGATAATCAGAATACAGAAAGAAAAAAAATGGGCACATTAATCAACGACATCAAATATAGTTTTCGCCAACTGTCAAAGAATCCGGGTTTCAGCGTGACAGCATTGATCGTATTGGCACTGGCTATCGGAGGGACCACTGCCATGTTTACGTTGATGAATGCACTGCTGTTACGGCCTTTACCGGTTAAGAATCCTGATCAACTTGTGCGTTTGTACGCCAAAGAAAACAAACCAGGTGGCAGCTATCGTGCTTTTTCCTATCCTAATATGTTGGATATTCGCCAAGCAAATGACATATTCAGCCATGTCACCGGTTTTTCGATTACCCTTTTGGGTATTACCGAGGGCGACGTCACACGACGAACCATGGCGGCCATGGTGCCTGCCAATTATTTCGATACGTTCGGGGTATCCATGGCTGCGGGTCGGGGATTTCTATCAGAAGAAGAAAATCCCGGCAGCCAGATCCCTACGGTTGTCATAAGTTATAAATTCTGGGAGAAGCGGGGCAAAGATCCCGGGCTCATAGGTCAAACAATCCGTCTTAATACACGTGAGTTCCAGATCGTAGGTATTTCACCGAAATATTTTACAGGTCTAAGTATTCTGGTGTCGCCCGAGTTCTGGTTGCCGCTGGGTATGTATGAAACCATGAGGAGCGATTTAATAAACGAAAAAGACGATCGTCTCAGCGCCAGAGACCAGCAGCATCTGTTTGTCTTTGGACGGCTCAAACCGAGTGTGACCATGGAAACCGCTAAAAGCCGCATGGCTGTTTTGGGTAGTCAACTGGTCCAGGCCTATCCCGTAGCAAATAAGGATCTCATGATCGAGGTCGGACGCCTGTCCCGTGTCTCTATTAGCAGCAATCCGGTCAATGATTCTTTTCTGTCTATATTGTCGGTTCTGCTGATGTCACTATCGGGTGCAGTTCTGCTCATTGCAAGTTTGAACATCGCCAACATGCTCCTGGCTCGAAGCACGGCCCGAAGCAAAGAGATCGCAGTGCGTTTGGCACTGGGAAGTTCGCGCAGGCATATTGTTCGTCAACTCCTCATCGAGGGCTGCTTGCTTTCGGTCGTGGGAGGTACTATGGGATTGTTTTTAGCTTATTGGTCTACAAATGTTATGATTGCCTCATTGTCTCAAAAGATGCCGATGATTCAGGTCGTTATTAATATACGTCCCGATCAGCGGATTCTTTTAGGAACCCTTGGCTTCTGCGTGCTGAGTGTACTCTGCTTCGCTCTCGGACCGGCCTTGAAACTATCACGTACAGATATCGTCTCCAATCTCAAGGAACAAGCCGGCGTCAGGCCTCCGCCTAAATTCCGTTTGGGTGTATTCTCACCGCGTAATTTACTGGTTGTCGGACAGATTGCAATATCCCTAGTCTTGTTAACAGCCACAGGCCTGTTCCTGCGCGGAGCTTTTAATGCTGCTCGTGCGAATCCGGGATTTCCTCTCGAAAACAGTATACTGGCGGAAGTGGACATGAGCCTGACGGATTTCGATGAATCCCAAATCCGCCGTTTGTATACCACTATAGTCGAAGACCTGCGTGCCTTACCCGGTGTAGAATCAGTGTCCTATGCCGACATTGTACCTTTTGGTATGATGATGTCTGGTCGCAAAGTCTCCATCCCGGGCAACTCACCAAATAATTCCGGCTCCGACGATTCGAACATTTCCACGTATGCTAACTTTACAGTAGTGGCTGATGATTATTTCAAAACGCTGCGTTTACCACTGCTGCGCGGTCGTGAATTCAACAAAATCGAAGTTGAGTCAATGAATAACTCTCCTGTTGCAATCATCGACGAACCTCTGGCCAGGCAGCTTTGGCCCAATCAAAATCCAATCGGTCAACTCATTCAATTTGACGACGACAATGAGGGCGGGAAGATCATGGAAATCGTCGGCGTTGTACCCGGAGTTCGAGATAAGGTGTCGGACCGCCAGCCGCGAGCACATATATACGTCCCGTTCGGACAAAAGTATCGCAGTTCAGTAACTTTCCATCTCAAAACCAACCAACTCAATCGTCAGGTAGAGACAGGTCTGCTCAGGACCATTGCCGAAACAATCCGCAATATTGATCCGACCATTCCGGTCCTGTCAGTACAGACCTTCCAGGGATTTCACGATAATGGACTGATGGTCTGGATAGTCGGTATGGGCGGACGACTCTTTGCAGTGTTTGGCGGTCTTGCCTTGTTCCTTGCTGTGATCGGTCTCTACGGTGTACGTGCTTATGATGTTGCCCGTCGCACGCGACAGATCGGCATACGGATTGCCTTGGGTGCTACAAAGAAAAACGTATTATTAATGTTCCTTCGAGAAGGATTGATATTATCATGCCTGGGATTGGGCCTTGGTTTGCCCTTGGCCTTAGGTGCAGGATTCCTTCTGAGCAGCCTCCTTGTGGGTGTTAGCGGCACAGACCTTACCACATTCATCGCCGTACCGGTATTTCTAACAGTAACAACAATAGTGGCCTGCTGGATTCCGGCGCATAGAGCAGCAAAAGTTGATCCTATGGAGGCGTTACGCTACGAGTGAGAAAAAGAGAATAAACAACACAGAATACAGAAGGAAAGACAAATGAAGACATTATGGCATGACATGCGCTTTGGGCTTCGTCAATTACGAAAGAACCCTGGTTTTACTGCTGTGGCGGTTGTATCGCTGGCATTGGGAATAGGTGCGAATACAGCAATCTTTAGTCTGATCAATGGCGTGCTGCTCAAATCCCTTCCTGTGCGTGATCCGCATGAATTACGCGTGATCAACTGGGCCTGCTTTGAGTATAGCCTCAGTCACTTTTCCGGAGCTACGAACCGGAGTAAATCCGGCCAGTTCTATTCTGGTTCCTTCCCATATCCGACCTATTGCGATTTCCGCGATCAGGCAACCGGATTCTCGGAGGTCTTTGCTTTTTCAGGACTGGGCAGTATGACAGTCGTTGCGGAAGGGATGGCCTTTACTGCTGATGGTCTTATGGTCTCCGGCAATTTCTTCGAAGGATACGGGGCACAAACTTTCATCGGACGGCCCATTCTCTCCAGAGACGACCGTCCCGATGCTGAACCCGTGGCTGTGATTACCTATCGAGCATGGGAGCGGCGTTTTGGACTTAATCCGAATGTTCTTGGTCAAACTGTTATCTTGAACAAGGCGGGCTTCACAGTTGTTGGTGTTCTGCCTCGCCAGTATGCCGGGCCGCTGGCAGGCGACCAGGCTGACTTCTATGTCCCGATGGCGGCCCAGCCACAACTCAAATCCGGGTACCCACTGACATCGCGAAATCATTGGTGGCTTGAAATCATGGGTCGGTTGTCCCCGGAAGTGAGCGAAACACAGGCCCATGCTTCGCTTGAGGTTCTCTTCGACCAAACCCTGGCCGTCTCAGACTCGAAATTGAAGGAACCGGGCATCCTTTTGGAAGATGGCAGCCGCGGCCCCCTGATGCAGCGTAAATGGGCTGCTCAGCCTCTTTTGGTACTGCAGGGTGTTGTTGGGCTGGTTTTACTGATTGCCTGTGCGAACATGGCGGGAATGTTGTTGTCTCGCGGCGCCGCCCGACAACATGAAATGACAATCCGTGCAGCCATCGGCGCCGGGCGCTGGCGGCTTATCAGGCAATCATTGGTCGAGAGCCTGGTCTTATCGCTTTTAGCCGCAGCTTGTGGGCTCATTATTTCATCGTGGATCAAGACCAGTGTTGTGAATTTCATAACCGGTTCCATTGGTGAAATCCATTTTAATATAGCGCTTGATGCGAGGATTTTGCTTTTTACCTTGGGAGTTGCCGGAGCCACGACATTGCTGTTCGGCTTCCTCCCGGCCCTTCGTATTTCCAGAGTAAATCCGGCTACAGGTTTGCAGATCGCTCGTTTGCAGGGAGCATCACGCGCACGACTGGGTAAAGTTCTGGTTGTGATGCAGGTTGCCCTGTCCTTGTTGTTGGTCGCCGGTACAGGTTTGCTTGTTCGGTCGCTTGCGAATCTGAAAAATATCGATCCGGGTTTCGATAGCGAGAACTTGTTGGTCTTCCGCCTCAACGCCGGTGATGCTGGATACAATGAAACTGAACGCATAAACTACTATGAATCTGTAAGTCGCTCCATCGCAGCTATCCCCGGCGTGAGCGATGTAGCGTATTCAAGTACCAGCCTCTTGGCCGGACGAGTTTCATCCTCCGGTTTCTCCTTGCCCGGCCGTCCTACAAAACCGGATGAAAACCTGCAGGCCAATGAGCTTACCGTAAGCGAGGCTTTCTTTAGCACTATGGGAATCCCTCTGCTCCGGGCCCGTACGTTTGCCGGAACGGACACACAGACCTCTACCAAGGTCATGATAATCAACGATGCTTTTGTCCATGCCTTTTTTGCAGATGAGAATCCTATTGGCCACTATGTAAAGAGGGGAGAACATGAATATCAGATTATCGGGGTCTGCGGCAATACTAAATATAACAGCGTCCGCAGTGATATCGCACCTACTATGTATTATTCGTATCGACAAGCTCCGTCAGGTAGCGTATCTTTTGAAGTGCGAACGGTCCTGCCCGAATTATCACTGGTACCTGCGGTACGCAAAGTTGTTTCAAGTATCGATGAAAGCATTCCCATTCAGGAATTGACGACGCAGGCCGACTTATTCAACCGCTCGATCATAATGGAAAGACTCTTCGCTACTCTGTGTGGTTCTCTTGCTATCCTGGCGGTTGTGCTGGCCTGCATCGGCCTGTACGGTTTGCTGGCCTACCATGTTGCGCAGCGCATGGGTGAAATCGGTATTCGCATGGCCCTGGGTGCCCGACCGTTAGATGTGGCTTGGCCGATTCTCCGACAGGCCGTGTCGCTGGCAGCTATCGGAGTAGTCATTGCCATGCCTGTTACCCTGGTTCTGTCAAGGGCGATGCAAAGCGTCGTTTACGGCATAAAACCGCACGATCCTCTTACCATGATTGGGGCCGCCGTACTCATGATAACTGTAGCGGCTCTGGCCGCGTGGCTCCCCGCCCGACGTGCGGCTAAGATCGATCCGATGGAAGCGTTGCGATATGAATAGAAAGATCATTAATCAAATAAGAGAAGGTTAAACATAATGAGTGCTCTAATCAACGATGTCAAATATGGCTTACGCCAATTGAGAAAGAAACCTGTCTTTACCGTAGTGGCGATTCTGACACTGTCACTCGGCATCGGGGCCAATACGTTGATGTTCAGCATTGCCGATTGGTTGCTGTTTCTTCAGCCCAGACATGTGAAGAACTACGAGCAGTTGGCGTGCTGCGATGTCCGCGCCGTGTCTGATTATACAACTTACATCACCATCCGTGACACCGTCTCGGCCTTCAGCGATGTCATGGCTCAGAGTCGTGACGGTATGGTAGGAGATGTCACTGTAGTTCATGGGCAGACGGCCTTGCACGGCCAGGTAACGTATGTTTCGTCGAACTACTTCTCTTTTTTGGGAGTCGCGCCGGTCCTGGGGCGGGGCTTCCTGCCCGGCGAAGACCAGCAGGGCAGCGCTGCTGTCGTGGTGCTGAGCTATCCCCTCTGGCAGCGGCTGGGGGGCAATCCGAAGCTCGTCGGCGAGTATGTGAACGTCAACGGCGCTGTTTGTCAGGTTGTCGGTGTGGCGCCGCAGGGATTCACCGGCACCTCGCTCCTGGGGTCCGGCCTCTGGGTGCCGCTGTGCAACTGGGTACAGATGGGCAGCATCGGAATGGTTCGGATGCGGGAACAGACTCGGCCCGCCAACGCCGGAGTCGCTTGGGGCTATCCCTGGGCGCTTCAAGCCATCGGACGACTCAAGCCGGGCGTGAGCATGTCGGTTGCTCAGACGCAGTTGCAGGCCTTGATCCCGCGCTTTCGAGCAGAGGATACGGAAAAGTGGCCGGCGACTGCTTCCTTTTCTCTTTGCCCGCCTGACCGGCTCTACCTTGATTCGATCAATCTTCCGTATCTCACCAAATACAGTCTGATCCTGATCGCCGGGTCCGTGGTCACTCTGCTGATCGTCTGCTTGAACCTGGCGAGCATGCTGATCGTACAGGGAGCCTCGCGCCACCGTGAGGTCGTCATCCGATTGGCAGTCGGCGGAGGCCGCCTGCGGATCGTTCGGCAGTTGCTCGTCGAGTCTGCGTTGTTGGCGCTGCTGGGAGGAGTTCTCGGTGTTCTACTGGCTGTCTGCGGGATGCGGATTCTCAATGTATGGTTCGCCGGCGCCGATTGGAAAGTGATGAGAGCTATGCGAGTTGGCCTGAACATTCGCATTTTAATGGGCACACTGGGTTTCTGCCTGATAGCGACGCTGCTGTTCGGGCTAAGGCCAGCACTGAGGTTGTCCCGGCGTGATCTTGCCGAGGAGATGAAGGCCTCCGGCGGCAGTGTGCTGGGTGATATCCGTCGAAGGCGAAGCGGTCTCTCGGTGACGGGCCAGATCGCCTTGGCCGTGGTCCTGGTCCTCATCGCTGCGCTGCTGACGCGCAGCGCTCTGGAGACAGCGCGGCCGGACCCACGGTTCCACCTGGAGCACACGCTGGTCGTTCGGATCGATCCGGAATCGGCCGGCTATGACAAGGTCCGGAGCATGCAGGCATGCGAGACCCTGGCCGATCATCTGGCGTCCCTGCCGCCGGTCGAGGCCCTGGGGACAGCACCCAGCCTGTCCTACGGGGGTGGCGGGTACCGAACGATACGCGAATACCGGCCGGGGACAGAAGAAGGCCAGTCCGGGGGGCCTCGCGCACGGTACGCTAATATGCTCGCCATAGGCCGGGACTACCTGCCGGCGCTGGAGGTCTCGCTGTTGCAGGGGCGCCTCTTCGACCGGCGAGACAGTGTCCCCGACGCGGAGAAGGTCGCGATCATAAATGAAACCCTGGCGCACAGGCTACGTCCCGACAGCAGTGCTCTCGGCTGTCTGGTCCAATGGGGCGTGGTTGAGAGGTTTGGCTACTGGTGTCCCGATGTCTACCGGGTGGTCGGGGTCGTAACCGGCCTGCCGGGAATACAGGACCGGGAAGCGCATCCTCAGATGTACGTACCCGCCGGACCGGATGACTTAACTTCTTACTTCTACCTGCACGTCAGGGATCGTGAAGCCCTCGAGACTCTACGGTCGCAGATGGTCAGGGAGATACACCGGGTCGATCCGCATATCCCGGTTCTGTCGGTGACGACTCTGGCGGAGATACGCGATAACGATAGTATAATATATGGCGCGAGATTCAACGCTCGCCTGGCATTGACGGCCGGGGTGGTGGCTCTGTTTCTGGCGGCGCTGGGCATTTATGCCATCAAAGGTTATATGGTCGCCTCGCGCACCTCAGAGATCGGTATCCGCATGGCCCTGGGGGCCACGCGTGGGAGCATCATGGCCATGATTCTGTGAGAAGGACTGGTGCTGACGGCGGTGGCGCTGCTGGCAGGCTTATTGCTGGGTTTGGCTGTGGCGCGGGTAGGGGCCAGCCAACTCTATGGCGTTAGCCCGGCCGATCCAGCCAGCATTGTGGTAACCGTGCTCCTGCTCGGAGCCGCCTCGCTGCTGGCTAGCTATATCCCGGCGCGGCGGGCGGCAAAGATCGATCCGATGGAGGCTCTGAGATATGAATGATGATTATTGGTTTTTGAATAAATACTAAAGGGAATGCTATGACGACCATTATCAATGACATTAAATACGGCATCCGTATGCTGGTCAAGCGTCCTGGCTTTACGGCAATTGCGCTGCTCACGCTGGCCCTCGGCATCGGGTCCTGTTGCGCCCCGTAAACGCCAAGGACCCGAGCCGTCTGTTTGGTTGCTACGTGCGCGGCAAGGATGGAGGCAGCCACAGACAGTTACCTTACTCTTACTATCTCGATGTGCGTGACAATAATTCAGCGTTCAGCGACCTGATGGCCTATGGTCTAAAAGTAGTCGTCCTGGAACAGGGACAGACCGCGCGCCGCGTGATGGCGGCGTTCGTCTCGTTGAACTACTTCTCGGTTCTGGGCGTACCGCCAGTCTGTGGACGGACGATTTTGCCTGAGGAGGAACGGTCGGGTGCGGAGCCGGTCGTTGTTCTTAGCTATCGAGTCTGGACGAAGCATGGCGCAGATCCTGAGATTGTCGGAGAATACGTTCGTGTCAATGGCAGGTTCCTTCGGGTTGTGGGCGTAATGCCGGAAGCATTCACAGGTGCATCTCTCACAGGTCCTGACATCTGGATGCCGTTGGGTGTTTACGGCCTTGTGAGCAGTTCCCCAAGGACTGATGTGCCTGAGTTATCCATAGATGACAGTTACCCACCGCTTGTGCTTGTAGGGCGAATCAAGTCGAATGCAAGCATGTCCAACGCACAAGCACGGCTCGATTCCTTAGCGAGCAACCTGGCGGAAAGCTCGCCGCAGCGCTGGAAGGATATGAAGTTTTACCTGTCCCGTCTGCCCAGGGCAAACATGTACCCCGGTCCGGATGACAGGCGATATCTGTTTCCCTACTGTCTATTTCTCATGGGTATATCTGGGGTTGTATTGCTGATTGCCTGTCTGAACCTGGCAAGCATGTACTCTGTTCAGGGCCTGTTGCGACACCGGGAGATCGCCATTCGCATGGCGGTCGGAGGAGGACGAGCGCGCATTGTACGGCAGTTGTTCGTCGAGTCGCTTCTGTTAGCAGTAATTGGGGGTCTCCTGGGATTGGGCTTTGCATGCGCAGGCGCCAAGATAATAACAGCGTCCATCACTGCAATGCCCTATCCTATTGAGGTGGGACTCGGATTTGTCGTAGGGCTCGATGGCCGTGTGCTTGTAGCTACCCTCTGTTTCTGCGGTATCGCCACGGTGCTGTCAGGTTTGAAACCTGCCCT
>WOR8_10005783_pt1 | contig 20243 bp, 15 predicted proteins | sample DeeMarSeWOR38_10_FD_19890 | JGI IMG/M metagenome (IMG submission 19890)
CTGGCTGGAAGGTGAGCTTGAACATTGACCGTTACATCCGCTACGGCTATTTGCAGCAAGACGACAATGACCAGCTGTATCTGGACTGGAGAACCCGTGCGGAAGTGGACGAGAGAGAGCTGATTAATCTGCTTCTTAACGCTGAAACCAAAAAGAGTCAAGCCAAATCCTCCAATGCTACGGAAGAAGACACAAAAGTTGACGAGCCAGAAAACGAGTAATTTTAAATATTATCTTCTGTTGATTATCACCTGAAAAAACAAAATCGTGTCAATCAATATTTCTTGTCAAAACCTACTGCTACGAAGTCTTCGCTTCTCATGGCTGTAGAAGTCAGTTAAGATAAAACCTTTTGGTTGAAATATTTTATTTAACGATTTGCCAAGACTTTCCCGATGTTTTATCGCTCAGCTACCCAAAAGCTGGCTATGTGATGCTGACATTTTGGATGTCGAAGTACCGTTTTGCTAAAAAGCGCAGGCGTTCAGCGTTTTTGCCGTTTTTACCTATGGCAACCCCCTTGTCTTTCGGGTTAACTGTAACAACCGCCATCTTTTTTCCGTCCGTCCGCTCAGTGACACGCACTTCTCTAACTGCTGCTGGTTTCAACGCGTTCTTGATAAATTGCACTGGGTCTTCAGCGTACTCAATTATCTCATGCTTTTTCCCCGTCATTCTTTCAAGCGTGTGAATATTTCTGCCGCCTCTTCCTATGGCAACGCCAACTTGACCTTGGTTCACAATAAATATTGCACGTCCTTGTTCCTCGTCGATTATGCAGTCTTTGACGCCGGCACCGCTGACGCTTTCAAATAACGCGATATAACGCATTTCGTCGCACGTAATTTTAATGCCGCTAGTCATTAAGTTCCTCCACTATGTTCTTGCAACTCACTGTCCTCTATAACTTTGAGTATCTCTGAGTCGCCCGTTTCTCTTATACTTAATGCTGAAATAATAAAGAGTCTGTTGCAAACAGCTGCCAAATCCATTGAAGTGCCTTTATACGCCATAGTAGGAACCTTGGAGATTTTACCATAATATTCTACTTGCTCTTTTATGTCTTTTGGACAGTTAATGGCTAAAACTATCACTTTAGCCTTGCCAGTTTTGGCATTTTGCAAAGCCGAGTTGACTCCAAAAGAGACTTTGCCGGTTTTCACAGCTGTTGCTATGGCTTTATCTACATCAATCAAGTTTCAGTTTTTCCTCCGCTCTCTTCTTGTTTTTCAAACGTGGACATATAAAGTTCTACCAAACCCGTGCCTATTGGAATTGACTGTCCAACGATTACGTTTTCTGTTACGCCTTCCAAAGGGTCGCTTTCGCCTTTGACTGCTGCTTCAACAATGTTTGGAACTGTAATTTCAAATGCTGCTCTAGCCAGAACACTTGCTTTCTTGCCACTGATTCCGTGCCTGCCTATCTGCTGTACTTCACCGGTTGAGGTCATCATGTCTGAGACTAGCAGGACGTGGCGAACGTCCACGTCTAAGCCTTGGTCTTCCAAGACTCCCTTCGCCTCATTGGCTAAGGCGCTTCTTGCTGCTTCTATTCCAAGCGTTTTAGCTATCTCGTGAACATTGTTTGTTGTTGTCCGCGAAGTATCAACGCCAGAAACCTGCAGAACCTTGGACAGGTTTGAACCATCTGTTCTTATAACCCATTCTCCGTATTCTTCAGTGACTAGCACACGCTTTATGTCTTCAACTTTCTTGGGCGTAATCTGCACCGTCTCGTCCGTTATTTCCATTGTGGCATTTTGAATCTGCAACTTGTCCTTAAGTTCATCCATGGTTATTGCGCGGTCTTCCATCATGGACCTGTTTAGCTCGACCACTATCTCTTCGCGGATTGGATCCTCGTAGATCGCTGAGGCTATGTCTTCCAAACCCGTGTAGATTATGTTGCGTGCAATTTCTACGGCGCCTTCTTTGCTTTTCCTGTAATTCCCTGTCAAGTATATTGTCATAATCGGAGTTGATGGTATTCTCCTAGCGTCCACTATTTCAATCAGTCTCGGCAAGCCTAAGGTTACGTTTTGCTCCTTGACTCCCGCGTAGTGAAAAGTCCTTAGAGTCATCTGTGTGCCTGGTTCGCCTATCGACTGAGCAGCCACTATGCCCACTGCTTCACCTGGCTCCATCAACGCCTTTTTATACTGTTCAGCTGTAAGCGTAGTTGCTTTCTCAACCCCTTGCTGGCTGAGCTTGGCTTTGGCTAAATCCTGTTTTAGCTGGTCCACAAGTATCGGCGTGAGTTGCCCTTCAACAGCTGTCAACTGCTTTTTAATGTAATCCGCTGATGCTACTTCGCCTTTTTCTTCTCCAATTTTTATTTGGCTGATGAGGCGACTTACGTTAACAGCTTGTCCATGGTCACTTTTTGCTGGATCTACTCCGTCTTCGCCGTACTGGAACTGGATTATGTCTCCAGCTGAGTCTCTAACGGTGCCGTCATACTCCAAGCGGATGTGCTCCAAAGCGTTAATGAGCCTTCTTTGCATATAGCCGCTTTGCTGTGTTCTGACCGCAGTGTCCACCAAGCCTTCTCTCCCTCCCATTGCGTGGAAGAAGAATTCGATAGCGTCCAACCCAGTCTGATAAGAATTGTAAACGAAGCCTCTTGCTCTAGGGCTGGGGTCGCCTTCAACGAAATGTGGCAAAGCTCTTCCGACGTATCCTCGCAGTATTCTCTTGCCACGAACCGACTGCTGGCCGACGCAGGCAACCATTTGACCTATGTTTAGGCTTGAACCTCTTGCGCCTGTTCTGGTCATAACTATGCCCGCGTTTTCTATTGTGAAATCTTGGTCTGCGATTCTTCCTGCTTCATCTCTGGCTCGGGCAAGCTCGTGCATGACGTAAATTTCGAATGATTCTTCGAGTGTTTGCCCAGGTAGCCGCGGCAAAGTGCCATTGCGGTAGTTTTCAATATGTTCATCTATTTTTTTCTGAATTTTATCCATTGATTTTTTGATTTTGTTCTCAGCCTTAGACGATAGCACAAGTTGCTCATATGAGTAACTGAAACCGCGCATGGTTATGAAAAGCTTCAACAACCGCGTTATCTTGTTAAGAAATTCGCGTCCCGCTTGAGTTCCATAATCTTTTATTATGCGATGTAGCAGGCTTTCAGACTGCTCGGAGCCTATAGAACGTCGGTCTATGATGCCGGAAACGAGCTCACCATTTCTAATAACCACGTATGCGTCGTGTTTGCAGTCTTCTTCTTCGCATTTGGAACATCCTTGGCAGAGATTTGCTTTCAGGGAGTAATTCAAAGTATTTGGCAGGAAAAGGCTGAAGATCTGTTTACCTGACCACATAGGCTGGGGTTCCTTGACTTGAGGCTCTGGCAGTAGTCCAACGTATCCTGTTGCCGTTAGTAATCGGTTAACATCATCTTTAGGCAGAAGATTTGCCTTTCTGGTGAAGTAGTATGCTCCTGTGATAAAATCTCGTATTGCGCCAATTATGGGTCCTCCGAACCTTGGAGAGAGTATCTGATCTTGAACCTGCATCAGCAATAAAGCTTCTGTTCGCGCTTCTTCACTCTGAGGCACGTGGAGGTTCATTTCGTCTCCATCAAAATCCGCGTTATAGGGCGGACAAACACAGAGGTGTAATCGGAATGTTTTGTATGGTAAAACGCGCACGTAATGTGCCATGATTGACATACGGTGGAGTGACGGTTGCCGGTTGAATATGGCGATATCGCCGTTTTTAAGGTGCCTCTCCACAATGAAACCGAGTTCGATTGCTTCAGCGATTTTTTCTCGATCAACCACGAATTCGAGTCGTATGCGTTTTCCGTCTGGCCTGATAATGTAAAGAGCGCCTGGATATTGTTCGGGTCCGTTTATGACTAGCTGCTTCATTTGTTCGATGTTCCACTCGGTTACTTTTTCAGGAACGGACAAACGCATGGCGACATCTTTTGGAACGCCGACTTCGTTTATGTCGAGGTTCGGGTCTGGAGAAATGACTGTACGCGCTGAGAAGTCAACTCTTTTACCTGAAAGGTTGCTTCTGAATCTTCCTTCTTTTCCTTTCAACCGTTGCGAGAGAGTCTTCAACGCTCTTCCTGAACGATGCCGTGCTGGCGGTATTCCAGAGGCTTCATTGTTGAAGTATGTGGTCACGTGATACTGTAGGAGCTCAGATAAATCTTGAATAATCAGTGTTGGTGCGCCTGCCTCCATGTTTTCCTTAAGCCTCTGGTTAATGCGGATTATGTCAACAAGCTTGTGAGTTAAGTCGTCTTCCGAGCGGATTCCTGACTCAAGCGTTATAGAGGGGCGAACGTAGACCGGAGGCACAGGCAAAACCTGGAGAACCATCCATTCTGGTCTCGCCACGTTGGGGTTAAACCCTAAAATTTCCAAGTCTTCATTTGAAATACGCTCCAATCTTTCCCTGATCATGCTGGGCGTTAATGGCTCAGAGCCTGCCTCTGTTTGCTCTATAAATTTTGTAGGTTTCTCAAAAGTGATTTTGTACTGGTTAGCTGCACAGTGCGGACATTGCTTGGCCTTTATCTCCTGCATAATGGTCTTATACACTGCATCGGGTATGGTCCCCAAAAGGGTTTGGTATCTTTCAATTCGGCTTCGAACCTTTTTCGCTTTCTCATCCGAAAGGAGTACTCGCCCGCAACTGCGGCAGGTTGCCTTCAAGAGTTCGTGAATTATTTTTGTGAATTCTATGTGCACTATTGGTACTGCTAATTCGATGTTTCCAAAGTGACCCGGGCAACGTATCGCCGTATTGCCACAGGTTTTGCATCTCTGCCTAGGTTCCAGAGTGCCCAATCGACCATCCATTAGTCCCGCGGTGATGGGTGCGCCGTCTTCGTCGTAGGTGTCCGGTGTCTGAATTTCTACTACAGATTGCTTGCGCAGTTCTTGAGGGGAAATCAAACCGAAAGAGATTTCATCAACAACTTTGTGAATTGCCTCTTCTGACATTCTATGCTTTCTCCTTCAGTGTTAGTTTTGGCGTGATACACAAGCTCTGAAGCTCTTGCAACAAGAGCTTGAAAGCATAAGAAACGATTACAGGTGAAATTTTAGCCTTTTCATCACAGATTTTACACACGTACTTCCTTTGTTTCATGTCGAAATAGGCTATTTGACCACAGTTTTCGCAGACGTACAGCGTATATTTGTCGGATTCCTCCAGCAACCTATCCCTAAGTAGCATAGCTGCGCCGTGACCTATTAGGCAGTCTCGTTCCATTTCGCCAAATCTCAAGCCTCCGCCTCTTGCTCTGCCTTCCGTTGGTTGTCGCGTAAGCATTTGCACTTGTCCGCGAGCTCTGGCATGGATTTTATCGGCTACCATGTGATGCAACTTCTGGTAGTAAACAATTCCGACGAAAATATCAGCAATGAATTTCTCGCCTGTCATACCGTTGTAAAATACTTCGCTTCCCGTGTGGCTGAATCCTAGTTTCACAAGATCTTTTCTAATTTTGTCAGGTCCTTCGTTAGAGAATGGTGTGCCATCCGCTGGCTTTCCTCGTGCAGCCGCGGCTTTTCCCGAAAGGGATTCTATGAACTGTCCGATGGTCATTCTTGATGGTATAGCGTGAGGGTTAATCACTATATCTGGAACGATTCCTTCGTCAGTGAAGGGCATGTCTTCCTGTGGAACTATCAGACCAATGACGCCCTTCTGTCCGTGGCGAGAGGCAAACTTATCTCCTAGCTCTGGGACACGTTGATCGCGTACTCTGACCTTTACGAGTTTGCTTCCCTCTCCGGATTCTGTTATAAAAATTCCATCAACAACTCCTGTTTCTGAAGGTCGCATATCCGTGGATGTATCACGCATGGACGGTCCTTTAACTTCGAACTCCTTGTATTCTTCGAGGAATCTCGGCGGGCTTATCCTTCCTATTAGAACATCGCCGCCTACAACTGCAGACTCCAAGCTTATTACTCCATCAGGTTCAAGAAGCCTGTAGTATTGTTCTCCACGGTATCCGCGGGTTCCAGGTTCGGGAACTTTGAACTTATCTTTTAACCCGCCCAAATACTGGCGACATTCAGCTTCATACATCCTGTAGAAGGTGGAACGGGCTAAGCCTCTTTCAATTGAGGCTTTGTTGAATACCAAAGCGTCTTCCATGTTATAGCCTTCAAAGCTGAGCACGGCAACAACGCAGTTTTGCCCTGTGGGTCGTTGCTTATAGCCCATGATTTCCATTAATTCGGTTTCAACCAAAGGGACTTGGGGATAGTGCAGGATGTGTGACCTTGAATCCACGCGGTTATGGAAATTTGTACCATAAATTCCGAGCGCTTGTTTAGCCATCGCAGCCTGATATGAGTTACGTGGTGACTGATTGTGTTCCGGAAAGGGTATGGTAGACGCGCAAATTCCCAGAATAGTGTACATAGCAATCTCAACGTGCGTATGTTGCGGAGTAACGCTTTCACTAGACATAGCCACGTACGCATTTTCCTCTTCTTCAGCGTCTAAATATTCAATTAAACCGTTTTTGATGAGATCTTCCCAAGCCCAATCACCAAGGCCTATTTTTTCCAAGTGTGAGGGTTGCAGCTTCGGAACGCCATTTTCAACAATTATAAGGGGGCGCCTAACTCTTCCTTCATCGCAGTTAGAGTGCACCTCTTCCATTTCAGTTTTATGCCTTGAGAAGTAGGTTATATTAACCTCGGTTGATATTTCGCCTGCTCTTCTTTTTTCTCTAAAAGTGTTGGTTAGTTCTGGAGCTGAATTGCAGTATCCAATTATGTTTCCATCTACGAAAACTTTTGCCCCAGAAGTTCTTAAATCTGCACTAGCCTCGTAAGCCGGCACCGTTCCCATCTCAAAAAATAGCTGCTTAATCTTCTCAGCGTTTACACCCACAGAAATTGAAGCAGACAAGGCCAAGTTCTTGACCAAGCCACAGTTAGATCCTTCAGGTGTTTCGTTTGGGCATAACCGTCCCCAGTGCGTCGGGTGCAAGTCGCGAGCTTCGAAGTTAGGTTGACTTCTGCTCAACGGTGACTGGAGCCTCCGCAAATGGCTGAGCGTAGATATGTAGTTTGTTCGGTCCAAAAGCTGGGTTATGCCAACTCTACCTCTTCCCCAGTTTCCAGTTGCGAGCGCATGCTGAAATCTCTCGGTTATTATTCCTGGGCGTACTGCCGCGGAAACAGTTATTATGGGCCCTTTTACGCCTATGCGTTCAAGCTGGTACTTTATATCTCGAGTTAGGTTTCTGAATGAAACGCGGAAAAGGTCTGCAAGAAGAGGGCCAGCAAGCCTCAGTCGCTTGTTTTTGAAGTGGTCTTTGTCGTCTATCTGCCTTCGCCCGAGCTTAAGTTGGACAACGCGGTACGCCATTTCGCCTAGAAATATAGCTTTTTCCTTTCTGTTTTTGTTGATTCTACCTAAGTGCGGCAGGAAATTCTTGTCGAGGGCTGTTTCAGCCTTTTGCAGACGATACTCTTCAACTTGCCCGTGGGCTACGCGGTTTCCTATGAATAGCATGGCGTCGCTCGGTGTGTCTACGCCTATGGCTTTTTCAAATGAAGGACCCAGTAAGCTTTGGATGTCCCTGTCGAGGGACACCGCTTCAGCTATATCTTTGTCTTTTTCTAGGTCTAACGCGCGCATTATCACTACGAAGGGGATTTCAGTGGGTACTCCAGGCATTGTCACGTAGATGGCATCGTCTGCCTTCATTTTCAATTCTATTCTTGCCCTGAAGCCTACGGTTGTTGAGAATATTTTAGCTTGATAAACGGGTGATGTTCCTTTCTCGTCTACGTCGACTATAACGCGGTTTGGTGCTAGGTCTTCCATAGCAACTATGACTCGTTCGGAACCATTCACTACGAAGTAGCCGCCTGGGTCGTCCGGGTCTTCTCCGGCAGCGATAAGTTCGTCTTTCGAGAGCTGCGACAAGAAGCACAGTTTTGACTTTAGCATGACAGGGATGTTTCCGATGTAAACTAGTTCGGTATCTTGTTCGCGTCCGTCTATCACGGGCGTCATTTCAAGGGCTACTGGAGCTGCATATGCTAGGTTTCGGAGTCTGGCCTCCATAGGATATATTTCGTGTTTAGTGCCGTCTACTTCCGTGGCGTATGGTCCTGTGATGCGTGATTGAGGGTCAATAACCCAGATTTGCCCAAGTTTTACTTTGTAAGGGCTTTCAGGGACTTCGATTGGGATTTCGCCGACTTCGTCAACAACTTCCTGTAAGCCATGGTCTATGAACTCGTTATAAGAATCAAGATGCTGCCTTACTAAGCCTTTCTCGTTGAAGAAAGTTTTCAACAAAATATGGATATCTTCTTTTTGAAATTCAGTCAATTTTATCATTCTCCCGCAAGGTTAAATTTGCAAACTTCAAATGTGATTTCTTCTGATGCGGGTTTTTTCAAACTTTCGATTTCCTCCGATGTTGGAGTTTCCAACTCGAAAAAGGGTATTCTAACTTTTTTAAAGAGCACAAACACATGCTACATAGCTCACTAATAAACTTTTTTATGTCACAAAACCTGAATAAAGAGCGAATACGAATAATAATAGGTAAAATCGGTATGCAGCAGGTTTTTTTGGTTTGGAAAGCGGAGATTGCGGGTTTCTTGAGGTTCAATTCTCGCGTTTTATTATGCTTATGTTGAATGCAGCTGGGTCGAAATAGATTTTATTCTTTATCAACGGCAGGAGCGTTTCGTCTGTTTCGTAGCCTATGCTGTTTCTCTTGTTTCGCATCGCAACCCTAACTGTTGTGCCTGAGCCTAAGAAGGGATCGAGCACAGTGTCTCCTTTCACGCTGAACATTCTAATGAGGCGATTCACGATTTCGTCTGGGTAGGCGGCGGTTCTTCTTTCAAGTTGGCTTGTTGTTTGGCGTGCCCCTGTTATGTTCCAGATTTGCGTGAACCATTTGTCGCGTTGCCGTTTTGTAAAAGCGCTTTCGTATCGGCGTGGGTCATTCGGCGGGAACTGTCTAAGTTTTCCTTTTCTAAAGAGGAGTATGAATTCGCAGTCTAAAGTAACATAAGCATTAGGTGGTAGGAATCCTGAGCCAAGGAATGCACTTTTGCCTTTGTATTTCGGCTTGGTTGTGGGCTTTTTCCACAATATATAGGGTAGAGTGGTGAATCCTATCTTTTCGCAATATTCGATTGTTCGGGAGTGATTCGGAAAAAGGCGGAATTTGCCGTTTACGGTGCGTGTAGCGTCGCCAATATTTATGCATGCTATGCCACCGTCGACGAGCGCGCGGTAGGTTTCGCCCCATGTTCTGACAAGCACTTCGTGCATAGCTTCGTAGATTTGCGATACAGTTTCTTCTTTGCCATCTGCTTCTAATTCTCTCCATAGAACGGCGATTTGTGGGTTTAAGGTGGCGAATTGTGTGTCCCACATTTTTATCATAGGGTACGGTGGTGAGGTTACCATTAAGTGGATGCTGGAGTCTCTGAGTTCGGGCATTTGTTGACTATTGGCAAGTATTATTTTATGTTCCGTTTGCATTGGATGTTCCTTGTATTATACATATGGGACGCACTTTTACTTTTTTGGTGTAGAGCGATCCGTAGAATTTCAATTCCGAATTCAAAATCGGATTTAATAACAGAATGCATAGGCCAAAAAAAGTCGCAATCAGTGTTAGCGTTGAAAAGCGCTTCATTAGCACGAAGTATTCAAGAGCGAAATGGTGAGGCTAGCGGAGGAAGAATAGTCGTTCTTGGTACAATGCGGGCTTTCATAAACGACGGAGTGGGCGGTGGCTTAGTTGCAGTCGGAGTAGCAGTCTACATTTAAAAGTATAGACAATTACCCTCATGCGTCGCTGAGAGGAAATGATTAATAAGAAAGGGTGTTAAATTTTGTTAGGCTTGTTAGCTACGGTAACCAAGCCAGGTCAAAGGTGAAGGACTCAAGATCGACGCTTTGACTTGAGCGCCCATGGGAAATCCTTTCCCGTAGGGGTTCGCAGGTTCGAATCCTGCCCGTAGCACCAAAAACTCTTATGCCAAGTCGTGTTTCAAAAAAAGGAGATAGGTGGTCTCCGCAGAGCATAGGGAAGACTAAAATTTTTTGTATTATTCGCAGGCTATTTTGAACTGAGTATTTTACGCAATTTCTGCAACTTATCGAACATTAGGCAGTGTCCTTCGCCTTCAAAAATTTCTAAGCACGCGGTTGGAACGGCTTCAGCGATGCGGTAGGCGTTGTCAACGCGACAAGTAGTGTCTTCGGTGCCGTGCCAAATACAAACTTTGCCGACTGGAATAAGCGATATAGGCTCAGCCCACGGTTTTATGAAAAGCTGATGTTCTTGAAAAACTGCTTTAACGCTGTCGTTTTCCTGCCGAAAAGCTTCAGCCATAGACCCGTACATCAACGTTAACCAAGACGGATCCGAAAAGAACTTGGCATCCTCAGCAGGTCGAGCCTCAATCATTTTCCGCCCATTCTTGGACACCAAAAACGCGTTGATATCCCTGTTTGCTTTTAAAACTTCAGCTCTAAACCTCTTCAAACCCCAAATGCCCAAAGCGGGAATTTTCATAGCGAAACGCGCAAGAGAGTTATTGTGAGCGGTTTCAACATCAAAAGGTAAAGCTGGAGAACCCACAATCACTGCCTTAGTTACGTGGTCTGGAAAAAGCGCAACGTAAGTAAGACCAAAAGGACCTCCTCCCGACCACCCAAGCAGCGCAAACTTCTCAAGTCCCAAATGAATCATTAGAGAGTTCACGTCGGAGGCAAAGTCTCTAAGACGCTCTCTAGGTACAAAAGTCGACAAGCCATATCCCGGTCTGTCCACACCAATAATTTGAAAGCTATTGGTGCAGGCAAATTCCAGCAAAAGCAGAGTTTCCAACCTGCTACTAGCAGTACCATGAAAGTAGAGAACTGGCACGCCTTCACCAACAACCGAATAACCCAATTGTCTTGTATCCGGCAAAGAAAATTTCTGCTGAGTCGCCTTCACTTCACCATCTCTCCTCATACGCAATTGAGAACAATGATATTTCGAAAGCTAAATTCAATGTTTCGGTCATACATTTTTATCAGCTAGCAGCATAGCAAAAATCCGACCCGCTACACTAAAAGCACCCTCTAAAGGCATCGGCAACCAAAATGCACAGAATTTAGCACTGAATTCAGGTTCAACTAACGTTTAAGTGTTAAAATGAAGGGTAGGATAGTCTGTTCCACGCGCCAGATTTCAAAACAGTTTCCACATCATATTTAAAAGAGCCCTTCGTAGACGGCTAATGTTTTTTATAAGTGTGAAGAATTGTTTGTTTAGGTTTGCTGATGAGTTTCGAGATAAAGGATAAGGATTTGCTAGGAAGAATCGGAAAGCTCAAAACTAAAAGTTGTACAGTGGAAACGCCCCTCCTGTTTCCCGTTATAAACCCCAGCATCCAACTGGTCCCTCCGCAAAAGCTCAAAGACACTTTCGGTTTTGAAGCAGTCATAACCAACGCGTACATACTCAAGAAACGCTTCGAAAACAAGCCCGTGGAAAAAGGCTTGCACAAGTTCTTAGGATTTGACGGCGCTGTGATGACTGATTCTGGTGCATATCAAATTCTCGTTTATGGAAAAGTGGAAGTAAATCAGCCAGAAATCGTAAATTACCAAGAGCGGATTGGCAGCGACATCGCAACCATACTTGACATTCCCACAGGCTGGAAAATCACTCAGGAACAGGCTACCGCAACCGTGAAGGAAACCATAAAACGCGCTAAAGCCTTCTTCAAAATCAAAACGCGAGATGATATACTTTGGGTTGGACCAGTACAAGGAGGAAGGCACCTGGACCTCGTGGCAAAGTCCGCGACAGAAATGAGCAAACTACCCTTCCACATACACGCCCTCGGAAGCCCAACTGAAGTCATGGAAAGCTACCGTTTCGACGTCCTAGCTGATATGATAATAACAGCAAAAAAGAATTTGCCCCCCGAGAGACCCCTCCACCTCTTTGGCGCAGGACATCCCTTCATGTTCTCTTTAGCAGTGGCTTTGGGCTGCGATTTCTTCGACTCAGCAGCCTACGCGCTGTACGCTCGAAAAAATAGGTACATGACCGAAAACGGCACATGGCGACTTAGCGAACTTGACTACTTCCCCTGCCAATGCCCAAAATGCGCAAGAACCAAACCCCAAGAAGTCAGGGCGAAACCACCGAAAGAACGCGAAAAGTTTCTCGCAGAACACAACCTTTACGTTTGTATAGCGGAATTGAAACGCGTAAAACAAGCCATAAAAGACGGCAGACTTTGGGAACATTTGGAAATGAGAGCCCATGTGCACCCCGCCCTGTTCACCGCCCTAAAGAAACTGAAAAATCACCAAGACTTCTTTGAAAAACATAGCCCAACTGTTAAAAAAAGCGGATTATTCTTCTACAATTCCGTCAGCATGGCACGCCCCCAAGTTGTTCACTATAAAAAACGAATGCAGGAACGCTACTTTCCACCTGAAAACACAAGCATCCTCCTCCTCGCACCCCAAACGCAAAAAAAACCTTTCCACAAAGCACATGAATTCAACAGAATCAAGCAAGCCACCAAAAGTCTTGGCGAAAAACTCGCAAGCAATATTCATGTCTGCTTCTACGCTGCGCCATTCGGCGTAATCCCTCTGGAACTTGACGAAGTCTACCCGCTCTCGCAACACGAAATCACGGTTCCACTTGACCAAGAAACCATTAACTACGTCGCAAACCAAGCATCAGAATACATCAGGCAACAGCATTACGAAACCGTTGTGCTAGTTCACGACCCTGAGCAATGGGGCAACAAAGTCAAAACACAATGCGTAAAGGTGTGCCAAAAAAAAGGAATAAACTTTGAAGCCGTAAACATCAAAGTGGAAGGAAGCAAAAACATTTTAACTCGTTTAGAGATGATACTGCGAAAACACCTGAGCGAATAACCTTGATTAAAGCTGATCTGCACATTCACACCACGTATTCAGGCGATTCAACAGTAACGCCCAAAGCCCTCGTGGAAAAACTTGTGGGGCACAATTCTATCAAAGTCGCAGCCGTAACTGACCATGATACTGTCAAAGGACTCAACGAAACAAGAAAACTCGCCGCGCCTTATCCAGACATACTAATAATCCCAGGCGTAGAAATCAGCACACCTGAAGGGGACTTACTAGTCCTAGGCACCAAAGAAACACCACCACAACCATGGACCTCGCAAAGAGTTCTCGACTTCGCTAGAAACAATGGCTGCGTCTCCATAGTCGCACACCCCTACCGTGAATATGGCATGGGAGACGCAGCCAGAAAATACAAAGTTGACGCCATCGAAGTCCTCAACGGGGAATCCACTCCTTACGCAAACAAGCTAGCGCGCGACCTCGCCAAAACCATGGAGCTACCTGGCATAGCCGGTAGCGACGCACACAACCCATCAGAACCCCTCACTGTCCACACTGAAATCCAAGCAGACTTAAACGTTGACGAAATCCTCAAGGCGATAAAGAAAGGTTTAGTATCAGTACATTCAGTGACAAGGTCAATACATTTTTAAAAGAGCACGCTAGTCTCATGGTTACTCTTTGGAGGTCAAAATTAAAGGATTGGTAGTTGTTGCAAGTTGGTTTTCTAGGCGGAGCACGCGAAGTCGGCAGAATAAGCATATCTGTTAAGACAAAAAAAACTCAGGCTTTATTGGACTACGGCGTGATGTTTGATCATGAACCAGGTTTCCCCATGCACGTGCCACCGAAAGAAGTTGATGCGTTAATCTTAACCCACAGCCATCTTGACCATTCAGGTGCCCTTCCACTGTTCTATATTGACGGAAAAACACCGTTGTATTCAAACAGACTGAACCTAGACCTAACGCAGCTCTTAACCAAAGATTTCATTCACCTTTCAGGATACTACTTGCCTTTTGAATACTTAGAATTAGAAACCATGATGCAAAGTAACAAGCACTTGGATTATGGTGTTGAAGAAGAAGTAGGTGAAATACGCTTCAAACTTTTGAACGGCGGACACACGCCTGGAAGCGCCCAAGTGTTAATTGAAAGCAAAGGTAAAAGATTACTTTACACGAGTGACTTTAACACCGTCGACAGCCAGCTGTTGACAGGAGCCTCCATGGACTATGGAGACTTGGACGTTGTGATCATAGAAAGCACTTATGCGAACGCAGATCACACAAACCGCTTAGAACTTGAAAAACGATTTGTGGAAGCTGTCACAGAAGTAGTCGAGAACGGCGGCATCGCTTTGGTGCCAGCCTTCGGAGTCGGCAGGTCACAGGAAATGGTGTGCATTCTAGCGGCTCACCGTTTCGAGTACCCTGTAGTTTTAGATGGCATGGCACGTGAAGCAAGCAGAATAATAATGAACCGAAAAGAGTTCCTGAGAGACCCGAAGTTATTCATGAATGCCATGCGCTCAGCTGATTGGGTTGAAGGATGGAGAGACAGGCGAAAAGCCGTCAAGTCACCTGGCGTTATTGTATCAACTGCGGGTATGCTGAAAGGTGGTCCAGCTGCCTTTTACGTGTCGAAACTAGGCAAAAAAGCCAACAACGCCATTTTCTTGGTGAGCTACCAAATTCCGGGAACTCCTGGAAAAGAGCTTCTTGACAAGGGCGTCTGCACTATTGACGGCAAAGTGCGCAAGGTGAAAGCTCGTTATGAACATTTTGATTTCTCTTCGCACTGCGGGGCAAGTCAACTGAAGGATGTGTTGCGAAAGCTTGGTGGAAAGCCGAGAGTTTTTGTTGTTCACGGAGACGAAAAAAATTGTGAAATGCTTGCGAACTGGGCTGAATCCGAGCTTGGTTTGGATGCTGTTGCGCCGAAGACTGGAGAAACCTTTGAGGTTTAGAGCGAAGCTATGAAAATTGGCATTTTGCCCATCGGACATTTAGATGAAGCTATATTACTGACGATACGGGAAGGTTTGATGCGGGTTTTTCGAGATGCAATCTGCATGGTTGTTAACGAAAAGTTTTTTCTTCGAGAGGGCGCATTCGATAGAAAGCGCAGGCAGTATAAGTCGCCTGAAATTCTAAGCGAAGTTCAGGGTTACGCCGTTAGAATGAAAGGTTTGGACCGTGTTTTAGGCGTAATGGACGCAGATATTTTTGTTCCTGAATTAAATTTTGTGTTTGGACAGGCTACCTGCCCCGGAAAAGCCGCTTTGATATCCTTACATCGGCTCCGCCCTAAATTTTACGGCGAATCGCCCAAAATGGAGCTTTTTTTGGAGAGAGCATTGAAAGAAGCAGTTCATGAGCTTGGGCACACTTTGGGCTTGACGCATTGCTCACGGTCTTTCTGTGTAATGTATTTTTCCAATTCAATTTCCGACACAGATGTAAAACAAAGCTTATTTTGTAACGATTGTTACTTACACGCTACGATAAGCATCAATGAGCTAAGGTAAGAGCCATGACTGAGAAATTTAGCGCTCAAGTAGTGTATTTGGTTCCGGTGCTGGCGAGTTTAATGTTTGGCCTTTGCTGTGCATACCTGCTTATTGCCCAGCCGCTGCCACCTATGAATGTAACACCTTTTCCGGAGGAAAATGCTTCAGCCCCCTTAGGCAACGCGTTCTACTTTGTTGTTCTCATCGCTTTGAGTGCAACGGTTTTTTATGTTTTGCTCAAGCGCAAAAGCCGTAAACTGATTTTTGCTCTTATCGCTTTGGCTTTGACGACAGCTTCTTTGCTGTTGTCGATTGTTTATTTATCAGCCATCTTCGCTTATGTGCCGGACTTGGAGTTTATAGTATTGCCTCTCTCCATATTAGTGACCGTCATCTTCGACCTTTCCATTTTCCGATTGGGCAACAAAGCCCGCAACTTGGCTGTGGTGTTTTTAGGTGGCGGACTGGGCGTGTTCTTCAGCGCGTCTATTCCTTTCTTGAGTGCTGTTATGATTCTGGTTTTCTTGGCAATCTACGATGTGTTTGCGGTTTACTATGGCTCCGTGGGCAAAATAGCGCATTCAGGACTTGATCAGCTTCATGGTTTAAGCTACTCCTTTAAGGATGTTCAAATGGGGTTAGGCGACTTGGTGTTCTATTCTATGCTTGTTGGAAGCATACTCTTAGAGTTTCAGCCAACATTATTGCCGTGCCTCGTTGCCATAATCGGCATCACAGTTGGCTCTTTCCTGACGCTTATAATGTTAGAGAAGAAGGGAATTTTTCCCGGCTTGCCTTTTCCTATAGTGTTCGGTTTGGCTGGTGGCATTCTTTCGTCGTTAATGGCTTGGTAAAAATTCGACTTTGTTCATGTCTGCGTTATAAGCGGTTAAGTTTGGCTTTGACTACCGCGAGTAGATGGGCGAAGGCTGTTCTAAGTGCGTGAAAACCATAAATCCATCCTTTGCCGAACATGTGAAAGACATAGGTTGGACGTAAATAGAAATGGTGGAAAGCTTGTTCTCGGATTTTCTTCAGGTCTTTCATGCTCAACCAAGGTGTTTCAAAGATTGGAGTCACCGTGTCATATTTATCAAAGTCTGTTACTCGTAGCCAACCGTTTTTTTTGACCGAATCATAAAGGGGCGTTCCCGGAAAAGGCGTAGCTATGTTATAGAAACCTACTTCATCCGGGCTTATCTTCTCAACGAATTTTATCGTTTCCCAAGCGGACTCCTTGGTCTCGCCAGGGAAGCCGAGGATTACGTTTGGAACCGGCTTTAGCCCAAGTTCTCTTATCCAAACGAAGACACGCATTGTCTGTTCGGTGGTGATGCCCTTATGCATGGCGTCCAAGACTTTTTGTGAGCCTGATTCAACTCCGGACCACACGGATACACAGCCTGCGTTGCGCATTGTAGCAAGAAGTTTTTTTGTAAGCATGTCGATACGAGTTCCGCAGTTCCATTTTATCTTCAATTTCCGTTCTATAATCAGCCTGCATAATTCCTCAGTAATAGCCGGCTCAACTGTGAATGCATCGTCACAGAATGTGAAATTGGTGACGCCATAGGTTTTATAAAGAAACTCAAGTTCGTCCACAATGTTTTTCGGGCTTCGCATGCGGAATTTACGCCCATGCATTCGAACCGTGGCACAGAATTCGCACCAGAAAACGCAGCCTCGACTTGCCGCCAAGTAGAGTATGTTCTCGTGTTCTTGAAGACGCTCCATAGGCCACAGGTGGCGAGCTGGAAAGGGAAGTGAGTCCAAGTCCTCTATGTAGGGTCGGTCTGGATTACGGATGATTTTTCCATCTTTTCTGTAAGTTATTCCTAACACATCACGAAATCCTTCGCCTGATTCAATTTTCTGCACAAGCTCCAGAAGCGTATATTCACCTTCTCTTCTAACGATGACATCTAAGGCTGAGCATTCTTCCAGTGCTTTGTCGTCCCAAAACGTAACGTGAGGACCACCAATGAAAGTTAAGCAGTCTGGCAACACCTCTTTGGCGATTTTTGCCAGTTTCAACGCTGGATTGTAGGTGAGAGTGGTGGATGTTAATCCGACTATATCTGGCTTGCGCTTGCCTAGTTCGCTTCTAAAATCTTCGTAAGAGAGCTTAAGAACTTGACAGTCAATCACGTCAACTTTATATTGGCTTTTTTCTAAAACAGCACCCAGATACCCCAAACCTAGCAGGGCGAAAGGTAAATGTCCAGTGGATCCAGTTGGAGCGGGTGGATTCACTAGGGTGACATGCGGCTTCATTTTCCTTCTCCCTAACGCTTGTCTTTCACAGTACACGGCGTCTAACGCTTAAATGTTTTGTAATATGCGGATCAAAATGAGATTAGAAGGCATTTAATGAAATAATACTAGCAGATGACTTTTCCAATTTCGTTTATGCTCTGAAGTTAGTGATGTGATTACAATTTTTTTTTAAAAAAAGGGGGCGGAGTTGAGTTTTGGTTTACAACTTGTTAGGGCTTTTGCACTTAGTGTTTGCATTTTTTGAAGTTAACCAGCAAGCCATTCAGTTGGGAATTATTGACAAAATTAAATTGGCATAGCTCAAATGTAATTTCGTATCTTGGCTACGGTTTGGTTCAGTTTTTCTCTGTCCGCCTCTGAAATTTCGCTGAAGCCCGGCAGTTTTTGTCCTTCATATCTGGGAATAACGTGGACGTGAAAGTGGAATATCTCTTGACCAGCAGCTTTACCGTTTTGCTGCACTATGCTGATTCCGTCAGGGTTTGTAGCTTTGCTGAGGGCAAGGGCAATCTTTTTAATAACACCGTGAAGATACGCAACAAGGTCCTTTGGAATATCGAAAATACTCTCGTAATGCACCTTAGGTATGACAAGCGTGTGTCCCTCGTTTAGAGGTTTAATATCAAGGAAAGCCACCATTTTTTCGTCTTCACAAACGTAGCTGGCAGGCACTTGTTTCTGGGCAATTTTGCAAAAAATGCATGATCCATCCTTCATGTTGCTTCATCGATAAAGCATTATATTGCAATCTCTTCATAGGTTTTGCGCAAAGCTTACAATGCAAGACGCTGCAACGCTGATTGCCCTAGACATAGCAGCAGCATCATTTTTTGACGAAGCTTCTAATCGCTTTAACCATAGGTGGCAAAAGAACAAATGAGATGAGAATACGTGCGATTTGATAAAGATAGAATGTCGCGCCATCAGCGAAATAAACGGTAGGTTGACCAAACACGTAATGACTGAAGAGAAAGCCAAACAAAGGATCCAAAAGGTAAATAAAAATACTTGTCGTGGCGATTAATTCAACAAAAGGATTACGTGGAAGTCGCATTTTTCGCAAGAAAAGCAAAACGAGCAAAATTGCGGATAAACTGAGGATTATGCTTCTTCCGTTGGAATAAATCAAAGCCTTTAGCGTTTCTGTTGCAGTATTAAAAGTGAAAAAACTGGAAAAATCCACCGCAAACAAGACAAGGAGAGGAACCGTGACAACAGCAGTTTTGAAGTTTAGAACTTTCTCATATATTCTCAGTTTGCTAAGCCAAACTCCAATCATAAAAATTAGAAAATATTGGCTGAACAGCTGACCAGGTTTCATCGATGCGTTATATACCCAAGCCAAAATAGTGGCGAACCATAAAACTAATACGAGTAAAACTTGGATTTTCATGTTTTTAACGTATTTTTCAAGAAAACAAAAGATCAGCATAAAAATTAGTAAGTAAGGGATGAACCACAAAAAGCCCCAATTGTATATGGAATTAACAATATCGAAAATGTTGAGCAGTGTAATGTTAGATAACAACTCCAGGAAATCTACTGGCACCATCCCAACTATCGTTTTTATAACAAAATAGAGAAGAGAAGCCGCCAGAAACGGAATATACAATAGCAAAATTTTTGTTTTGAAAAAGATCCGAATGCTGACTCCACGCTTTTGGAAAGAGTTAACCGCTAAATACCCGCTGACGAAGAAAAAACTACTCACCATAAACCATTTAAGAGGAAGAATAATTTCTGGAAAAACGAAATAAAGATCACTGTGAACAAGAATCAGTAGGAAGAGTGCTAACATCTTTAACCAATCGAACTCTGTGATTCTTGGTTCCATAGATGTCGCTTGTTCCATACTAGACTATTTAACTTCTATAAATAATGATTTTGCAGAAGCAACTCAAAAGGAAGGCTCAAATATTCAAGCTATCTTTAAAAGCCTAAGGAGAGAGACTTTCTGAAAAATCACTGAGACTACCCGAAATTCCATAATCAATGTCTGTTAAAATCGAATAAACAGAATGATCATTTTTTGCAAAATAATCCAGCCAAGCAATAAGATGCTCCCAACCCACGAGGTTAATGTCATGCCCTTCTTCAGCTTGTTCAATTATCATCTTGTCTTGCTTAAGTTCCTCGTAATAAACGTCGCCATTCTCTTCTGGAGGGCATATCGTGTCATTTGAGCCCGTGATTATCAAGACTGGACAAGTGTTATTAATAGAAGTGTTGGGAATATAGTAAGGACAAACCGAGACAGTTGCTTTTATCCGCGTATCATTAATTGAAAGAACCGTTGCTCCACCACCAGACATTCCAACAAGAGAAACAGAATTCTCATCTATCGAAATTGGAAAAAGTGAAGCGTCAAAAACAAAAGGCATCAATGTTTGAAGATTACTTCTGCAATTATCCACGTAGCGAGGAACCTGCTCCAAACTCGCAGACGCAGTAGAAAACGCCAAAGACGCATATCCAGCTTGAGCTAAAGTCTCCCCCCACCCTGACAAAAAGCGTTTGTCGCCTAAGGTGCCTCCAGCAAGAATAACAAGCGAACCTGAAAAATTGGC